>PDWI01010632.1_pt1 | contig 10268 bp, 6 predicted proteins | sample 1430891 | NCBI WGS metagenome assembly PDWI01 (sample SAMN01162508, study PRJNA174530) | Oral metagenome, whole genome shotgun sequencing project. | biome: Marine environment; feature: Marine mammal; material: Swab sample of the gingival sulcus; isolation source: swab sample of gingival sulcus... | reverse complement strand
GGTGTCATTCGTATTGAATAATTTTAGAAGAACTGAAAAAATTAAAATTTACACGATTCGTCCCAAACTTTTTACACGATTCGTTTTCCCAATTATAATTTTTAAGTTTATTATAATGATGATGCAAACTTGTTAAATTGTTGGAAACTTTTTCGTATCCAGACACACTTTTTTGGACGGGTATCTGAATAAATTATTGTGTTAAGACAAAGTCGTATAGAAAACTAAATACAAGAATTGCCCGCAACTGAAAATAAAAAATCTATTTTCAAACAAATGCCCTGCTTCTTTGGCAAGCTTTGTTGAAAATAGATTTATAAAAAACACCAATATAATTTCGTTAGGTTTATTTTTTTATAATAAACCTAACTGACTGATTATTATTTCTCAATAAATAATATCCTTCTGATAGATGTGAGACATTGATACTTTTTTTACTCGCATTTATAATTTCTTTGTGCACACATACGCCATTTATGTCATAAATATAAATTTGGCTATCTTCATTAGATTTAATATTTTCAAGAAAGAAAAATCCACTGTTTGGTTGAGGATAAATATTTATTTTTGAATTTTCGGCAATGTTTTCATAAGAGTTTGAGCCGCCCGTTGTTTTAAAATCTAAAACAGCAATCTCTCCAAATTCGCCATTAATATTTTGTCCGACTGCAATTGCTTTATACTCTGTTCCCGGTTCTAAATTAAGCCAAACATGGTTGTCATCGGTATAGAGAGGATATAAAATATTGTTTTCCCAAATAAGCACTCCAGCCGAATCTGTTCCAATTTCGTCAAACAATTCTTTTGTCATTAGCCCGTCTCGATATACGGCAGTTTGGTCATTTGGTCGAGCCAATAAACGAACCGAAGCATCGCCTATCTCTGTTACTTCTATATCAATTATCGATAAACCTTCGCCTCCTTGCGCCAAAGAATGAACAGAGTCGGCTATAGCAGGATAACGATTGTTTGAAGCATCAAAAGCACAAGCATAAACAACATAATCTTTATTGGGTTCAACATAACTGTCCCCCCAAGTTTTTATTTCTTCTTCAGTATAAGGTACTTGTCCAAACTTAACAATTACATCTTCAATTGTTTTGATAGTATCTCCAAAAAAAATATAACCAATATAATTTTCTATTCCTCCTACGGTATCCACATAAATATAGTATTTTGCACAGTTCGTTCTCGGGGTGAATCTTGCTGTTATTTCTGTGCTCGTAACTGTTTCAATGTTAATATCTACTAAGGTATCATTAGTCCTTTTTAATATTTTTTGAGTTTGTCCAAAGATAGTACTTACGGATAAAAATAAAATTGCTGCGATAAAAATTTTCGATTTCATAATGCGATTTTAATTAAATTTTTAGAAAGCGCAAAACTATAATTTATTCTTAAATACTTCGCAAATTAAGCCGAATCAAACAACAATATTTATCATCCTGCCCGGCACTACGATAACTTTCTTGACCGTTTTGCCGTCCAACCGCTCAGTGGTTCGTTCATCATTCAAGGCAATATGCTCTATTTCTTTTTTATCCGTATCTTTTGCAACCTCTATTGTAAAACGCGTTTTGCCGTTAAAAGCAACCGGATATTTAACACTGTCTTCCAGTAAAAATGTTTCGTCAAAAGCCGGGAATTTTGCATTAACCACAGAACCCGAAGCACCGGAACGTCGCCAAAGTTCTTCACTGATATGCGGAGCAAAAGGCGACAAAACAATCAAGAAATTTTGCAAGACTTCTCGCTTATTGCATTTAATTTTTGCCAAATCATTGGCACATACCATATATGCGGCAACGGTAGTGTTGAATGAGAAACGTTCAATATCTTCACCGACTTTCTTAATCAATGTGTGAATAATTTTTTGTTCTTCTTTGCTCGGACTGTCGTCGGACAAATCAATATTTCCTTCATTATTGAAAAACAAACGCCAAAATTTATTTAAGAAACGATGCACTCCCTCAATTCCATTGGTATCCCAAGGCTTTGACTGCTCCAAAGGACCAAGAAACATTTCATACAAACGCAGTGTGTCCGCACCGTATGTTTCAATAATATCATCGGGATTTACCACATTGTATTTTGATTTGGACATTTTCTCAACCGCATAAGCGCATCGATAAGTGCCGTCTTCTTCCAAGATAAACTCCGCATCTTTATATTCGGGACGCCATTGCTTAAATGCTTCAATATCCAAAACATCATTACGCACCATATTCACATCTACATGAATTTCCGTAAACTCATATTTTTCTTTTAAGCCTGCCGACACAAAGGTATTGCTGTCTTTAATGCGATACACAAAATTAGAACGTCCTTGAATCATTCCTTGATTAACCAATTTTTTAAACGGTTCGTCTTTTACGACAAGCCCCAAGTCAAATAAAAATTTATTCCAAAAACGCGAATAAATAAGGTGTCCTACGGCATGCTCGGTACCGCCGATATATAAATCAACATCTTGCCAATAGGCATTGATTTCTTTTGAAACCAGTTCATTCGGATTATGCGGATCCATATAGCGCAAATAGTACGCCGAAGAGCCGGCAAAACCGGGCATGGTACTTAATTCATAGTGATACTTACCGTCATACAGCCAATCGGAAGCACGTCCTAAGGGCGGTTCCCCCGTTTCTGTGGGTTTATAATCGTCTATTTCGGGCAAGTTAAGCGGCAATTCATCCTCCGAAAGGGCAAAAGCTTGTTCGTTTTTATAATAAACGGGAAAAGGTTCCCCCCAATATCTTTGACGACTGAAAATAGCATCACGCAAACGATAATTAATTTTGCGTCTGCCTATGTTCCGATTTTCAATTTCATTAATGGCTTTTTGAACAGCCTCTTTCACCTCCAAACCGTTTAAGAAGTCGGAATTTATCATTTTTCCCTCTTTTGCATCATAAGATGCTTCTTCCACATTTCCGCCTTCCACTACGGGGATAATTTCAATGCCGAATTTGCGCGCAAATTTATAATCTCGGGCATCATGTGCCGGTACTGCCATTATGGCTCCGGTGCCGTAGCCGCCGAGCACATAATCAGCGACCCAAATCGGTATTTTCTTTCCGGTAAAGGGATTTAAGGCATAGCTGCCGGTAAATACTCCGCTTACATTCTCGGCATCTGCCATACGTTCCCGTTCCGTTCTGTTTTTGCTTCGTTCAATATAGGCTTCCACTTCTTCCGATTGCGCCACGCTTGCCAAACGCTCTGCCCACTCGCTTTCCGGTGCCAGCACCATAAAAGTAGCTCCGAAAACGGTATCGGGACGCGTTGTAAATACTAAGAGTTTGGCATCTTTTCCTTCAAGGTCAAAATACAACTCCGCACCTTCCGAGCGTCCTATCCAGTTTCGTTGCATTTCTTTTAAAGAGTCCGTCCAATCTAATGTATCCAAGCCGTCAAGCAACCTTTGAGCATAAGCCGTAACACGTAATTGCCATTGCATCATGTCTTTTTGTATAACCGGATATCCGCCTCGTTCCGACACACCGTCTTTCACTTCATCGTTTGCCAGCACCGTGCCTAACTCCGGACACCAATTTACTTTGGTATTTGAACGATATGCCAAACGATAATTCATTAAAACGGCATCTTTTTCGGCAGGCTCCATACCGTTCCAAACAGCAGCCTCAAACAAAGGCATGTCGCTGCAAGCTGCCTGCACTTTCATATTACCTTCTGTTTCAAATATTTTTATCAATGTTTCAATAGGCTCAGCTTTTTGCCTGTCTTTATTAAACCAATATCCGAACATTTTAAGGAAAACCCATTGTGTCCATTTATAATAATTCGGGTCTGATGTACGTATTTCTCGGCTCCAATCATAAGAAAAACCGATTTTTGAAAGTTGCTCTTTGTATCTTTTAATATTAATTTCGGTCGTAATTGCCGGATGTTGCCCGGTTTGCACGGCATATTGCTCCGCCGGCAGCCCAAATGCGTCAAAACCCATAGGGTGCAATACATTAAAACCTTGCAAACGTTTATAACGACTGTATATATCCGAAGCAATATACCCCAAAGGATGCCCCACATGCAAGCCCGCTCCCGATGGATACGGAAACATATCCAAAGCATAAAACTTTTCTTTATCCGGGTCGATTTCAACAGTATAAATATTATTTTTTTGCCAACTTTCTTGGTGTTTTTTTTCTATTTCTTTAAAATTATATTCCATCAGATTTCTTATTAAGTGTCGCAAAAATAGTAAAAAAAGCATGCCTCCGGTAATTTCAAACAAAAACTTTTGACTTTAAAGTAAAAGTTTTAAATTTGCCCTAAACCTTAACCCAAATTATCATCTTCGATGCTGCTTCGTGGTTATCAAGTCTTCGTAATAAGGGGCGGGCATACAATAAAATAAGAGATAAGAAGATTGAGGCATATCCTTGAGATATGGTGAATGAGGCTTATCAAACAAAGTGTCTTATTTTGAAGCAAATGACCGAAATAGAACTACATGGTAGATAATTTGAGCTAAATAGTGCCGATAAGAAAATGGTCTGATTTTCCAAAAAGACAAGTTTTCATCGGCAAACTTATGGAACGATTGTTTAACCATTAAATTTTATAATTCCAATGAAAAGAATAATATTTTTCTTAGTTATTACAGTTGTATTTTCCGCACAATTAAAAGCTCAAACTGCGGGAGAATTAAATCCCGATTTTGGAACAAACGGCATATTAGAATTCGCACCCTCCGATTCTTATGATGAACCCCACGCCTTACTTGTTCAACCTGACGACATGCTACTTACAATAGGACGAGCGCGCATAGACAACAAGTATCATATTTACATTTCACGCCACAATGCCCAAGGCATTTTAGACAACTCTTTTGGCACAAACGGCATACAAACTTTATTTCCTTTTGCCGGTTACGATAATAATGTATTTGATGCAAAACTTCTTGATGACGGAAAAATAGTTATATGTGGATATTTATTTGGCGGAGCCGACAATTGGATGCCTTTTTTGGCAAAAGTCAACAGTAACGGTTCCTACGACACAAGCTTTGGAAACAACGGGTATATTAGTCATACCTACGAAGCTGTTACTATTACAGAAGCTATGGCTATTCAAGATGACGGCAAAATAATAACAGTGGGTTACATAAGCAATCCCTCGGACAAAGCTATCATAATGCGATATACCGAAAACGGGCAAATCGATAATACCTTTGGCAACAATGGTTTTATTATATTGGATGTTCCAAACGGCTCTATATCCAACGCACGTGATACGGATATTCAACCTGACGGAAAAATTGTTGTAACAGGGGTTGCAATCGATAATATAAGCGGATCCTACAAAGGATTTGTAACAAGGATAAACACAGACGGAACTGTTGATAACGACTTTGGCGAAAATGGTTATTTTATAGCAGATATGGGTGCCGGACATGATTTTGCCGTAAATTTGCATGTACATACAGACGACAAAATCTATGTCGGAGGACATTCTTGGATTAAAAACGGACCGCCTGCCTTACATTATGATTTTTGCATGTTACGCCTAAACAGCAACGGAACAATAGACAACACCTACGGGAATGACGGCGTAGCTTCCATAAAATATGACGACGCCGGAAATTATTGCAGAGGCTTTGTGCTTTCAGCATCAGGCAAAGTTTATGCGGTCAGCAATTTCGAGTATGACTTAGAAAATACTTACAATATATCTGTTTTTAGTTTTGACGAAAACGGCATGCCTAATAGTGCTTTTGGAAATAATGGCATTGTTAATTTAGACATAAACGATTCGCAAGACCATGTCGAAAATATTGCTCTTTTGAAAAACGGATCTATTATTATTGCCGGTTCTACCTTCCCGACATATATGCACTCAAATGTAGTCTTAGCCAATTATTTTACTGATATTGAGACTAATGTTGAGCACACGAACATACAGATGCCATTGCAAATATACCCCAACCCAAGTTCTGAAATACTAAAATTTGACAACAAGATTCAAAAAGGTCTATATGAGCTAAAAATTTATAATTCAACCGGAGTTTTAATAAAAAAACAAAAACTAAACTTGCCCGGCGAAACATTAAACATACATGAACTTGCAAAGGGAAATTATATTCTAAAACTGTCGTCTAAAAAAGAATTTTTTACGACAGAGTTTATAAAACAATAAAACTGCATGATAGCCACGAAGCACCCTCAAAGACAGCAATGCGGGTTAAAGAAATAAATTAAGAACCGGTTAAAAGCTTTCAAAAAATTATAAAAAGGCTTTTAAATATAATTTACTTTTTTACCTTTGCGCTCTGAAAAGGCTCCGTAGTTCAATTGGATAGAATATCAGATTTCGGCTCTGAGGGTTGTGGGTTCGAGTCCCGCCGGGGTCACTCACGAAATTTTCATAAATTTTTCCAAATAGCGTAATGTCAAGGCATTGCGCTATTTTTTATATTGTTCTAAGCTGTATTAAACTTTTTAAAACTATAAATTTGCCATGAAAAGGTTTACCTATGTTTTATCTTGTTTTACTTTTTTGTTTTACATCTATTTGTTTGTTATGAAAAACAAAGCATCTTATTTTGAAGCAGATGCAATCCGGGATAAAACTATTTTGAGCCTAATAACAAGTGAGCTGTTAATACAAAAATAAAAAAGCCTAAAAACGCATAAATTTATAATTTTATATATCTTTGTGCAAAATCATTTAAAGCATATTTTTATTCATAAAAAATTTATCAACCATGAAAAAACAAAACATCCTTATCGTACTTATTTTAGCAATCTCATTTACGGGTTTGCAAGCACAAAAACTTGTGCCGGGTGAAAAAAGCAAAAACTACTTGAGCTTTTTAAAAGGTCAAAGCAGCCTTAATGTTGTTTTTGAATATGATAATATGGAAGTAGGCAAAATGGACGAAAAAGCCTATATTGAGAAAAAGAAAGAAGAATACAACAAAAAAGAAGCCGGACGAGGCGACACATGGGCGGAAAGATGGGTAGAAGACCGCGAAAGACGTTTTGAGCCCAAGTTTTTTGACTTATTTAATAAATATACCCAAAAAAAAGGCTTGAAAGCCGGCAAAGATATGTCCGAAGCCGAGTATACCATGACCGTGAAAACAACATGGACAGAACCGGGCTACTATGTAGGAATTTCAGCTCGACCCGCATACATCAGCGGTGAAATCTCATTCTCCAAAACCGGAGAAAAAAAGGTGATTGCCTCAATCAAATTCACAAAAGCGCCCGGCAATTCTATGGGTGCAACTTGGGATACCGGCGAACGAATTAAAGAATCTTATGCAAAACTCGGAAAAACACTTGGTGCTTATTTAATAAAAAAAGCTTTAAAATAGCAAGAATATACCTACTTAGAAAAAACGCCGAAAAATACTTATTTGTTTTTCGGCGTTTTTTATTTGAATCACAAACAAGCACTTTGTAAAATATTAAATTAATTTTGTATTTTTTTATTCATAATTTTGCAAAAGATTATATAAAATAAAATGCCCGGGACTAAAATTTTAAACATACAAGAGAATGCTTATTTTTTTTCGACTTAACCTTTAAAAACTATAAATATAAACATATGAAAAACAAAACAAAAAAGAAACGGTCGCTTGCCAAGAGCACAAACCTTTACTATCATAAACATAGACGAACCGGTTTAATAGGTTTTATCGGTAAAAATGTTATTAAATTACTGATTATATTAGTTTTGATAATCGCTTTAATACTTGGAGTAAATCAACTTTTGATATATTTCGATATAAACATAAAAGATTGGTTTACGCATTATATCGAATATGTAAATCATTGGTATGTACTGGCTATATTTTTCCTCAGTGAATCGGTGTTAGGCTGGATTCCGCCCGACCTTTTTATCATTTGGGGCAAATCGGCACTTACCGACATGCCTTATCTGAATGTAGGTATTTTAGCAACAATATCCTATCTTGGCGGCATTGTTGCATATTGGCTCGGAACATTGATACGCCGATTCCCGCGAGTAAATGCCTATGTAAAACGTCGCTTTGAAAATAATTTTCAACTAATCGACCGTTGGGGCGGTGTAATCGTTGTCCTTGCAGCAATGTTCCCCTTGCCTTATGCAACCATAAGCACTGTTGCAGGTGTTGTACACTACCCGTTCAAGAAATTTTTGATTTACGGAAGTACACGCTACATCAGATTTTATTTATATGCCGCTTGGATTTTTTGGGGCTTAAAACAAATCGCATAACAGCATTTAAAAATCTAAGGAGAATTTATGACAAAAAAGTTTTATACAACCCTTATACTCTTATTTTTTGTCGGTCTGTTGCAGGCACAAACACAAGCTACCAAAAGAAGCACTTGGTTCACCGACAGCCGTTTCGGAATGTTTATTCACTGGGGCATATACAGCGGTGCGGAAGGTCTTTGGAAAGGCGAAAAATTGCGCTACGAAAACAACTATGCCGAATGGATTTTTTACAGAAACAGCATTGCAAAACATGAATATGTTAAACTTTTAGATAATTTCAAGTGGGACAATATTGACCCCGAAAAATGGGTGCTGACCGCCAAAAAAGCCGGCATGAAATACATTATCTTTACCGCAAAACATCACGACGGTTTTGCATTGTGGAACAGTAAGGCAAGCAACTACAATATAAGCAACTACACAAAAGACAAACGAGACATTGTAAAAGAATTGGCAGCAGCTTGTCGCAAGCACGGCATAAAATTAGGCTTATACTACTCCCATTGGATAGATTGGGAACATCCCTCGGCATGGAGCCATGACAAAGAAATATACACAATAGACAATCAGCAGTATGACCTCTATTGGCAAGAGAAAGTAATACCGCAAGTAACAGAATTACTGAGTAATTACGGCAATATTTCCCTTTTGTGGTTCGATATGTGGATACATCACGACAAAACCATTGTTTCGCATAAACAACTCATGCAATTAAAGCAACTTATCCGCAAACTGCAACCCGACTGTTTAATAAATTCGCGTTTGGGTTTATCTTTGGACGAAGACAGCGATATAGACTTCAAGACTTTAAACGATAATGAATTAGGGCAAAAAAAAGAAGACTTTCCTTGGCAATCGCCGGCAACCATTGCGCATTCGTGGGGCTACTCTGCCTATGAAAACGACTGGAAATCAAGCACAAGCTTATTGCATAATTTAATTAACAATGTCAGCCTTAACGGTAACATGGTTTTGAATATAGGACCTCGTGCCGACGGCAGTATCGAACAAGAAAGCAAAGACCGCCTAAACACAATAGGTAAATGGCTGGAAACACACGGCGAAGCTATATATCAAGCGCAGGCTTTTGATTTGGATAAAAATCTTAATGATTGGGGAAAGATTACCTGCAAAAAATTAAAAAACGGCAAAACTCGTTTATATCTGCATGTTTATAATTGGCCAATCTCCGGCAAACTATATTTCAGCGGTGTATCCGAGCAGCCCCAAAAAGCCTACATATTAAGCAGCAAAGCTAAAACACCTATAGAATTTAAACATCAAGGTATTTTAAGCACAATAGACTTGCCCGCAGAAGCCCCCAACCCTTATGTCTCGGTTATTGTTTTGGAATATGCCGATTATCCCGAAAGTCGATGCAATTTTGCAGCAATAAATAATACAGGCGGTTATAATCTGAATTTAAGAAACTTACAACACCCTCTGTCACCAAGTTCAATAATCAAAGCCGGAAAATTCGGTTCTGAACCGGAACACATCTTAATCAAGAGCACACAAAACTTAGAGTGGCAAATATATGTTGAGAAAGCTTGTCATCTGTCAGTTGATGCCTCTTATCATTATACAGGCAACAAAGCCGGCGGGAATATCAATGTCTTCTCGAAAGAAAACGATATAAAACAAGCGATGGTACCGGGCAGACAAACCGTAGGCGAACCGAATATGAACTGGCATGTCAAAAAATTTGAGTCGCATTGTTTGGGCACCTTGCATTTCCCGGACAAAGGTTTTTATACCATTCGCCTGCAAATGGAACCCGAAAAGAGAAAAACGCTTGCTTTTCAATGGTTATGGCTGTTTCCCGAAGAGCAATAACATTTTATTCGCAATAGAACACTCGTCAAACGAAATATTATGAAACTCCCGGCACTAAAAATTTTCAACATTACACCTTTTATTTTAACTGTTATAATTGTCTTAGGTAGTGTCCACATAAGTGTGTCTCGAGCGAAAAAAGTTTTCAATAATTTAACAAGTCTCGTGTCAAAATTTATCGTTTATTTTTCATTAATTTTTCT
>PDWI01010631.1_pt1 | contig 10270 bp, 6 predicted proteins | sample 1430891 | NCBI WGS metagenome assembly PDWI01 (sample SAMN01162508, study PRJNA174530) | Oral metagenome, whole genome shotgun sequencing project. | biome: Marine environment; feature: Marine mammal; material: Swab sample of the gingival sulcus; isolation source: swab sample of gingival sulcus... | reverse complement strand
TCCTGTTGTAACCGGACAAGTTGGAGAAAACTATCTTTATAATATCATTGCAAATGATCAAGATGGTGATGCTGTAACTGTGGTTGCCGTAGAGAAACCAAATTGGCTAACTCTCTTTGACAATGGTGATGGAACTGCTCAATTATCAGGAGTTCCAACTGAAGCAGGAAGCTTTACCATTAGCTTAAAAGCTGATGATGGACTAGTAAAATCTAGAGCTAATAATCTTCAAGTATTTACTCTCGTAATTACTGAAAGTAATCATGCTCCGGAAGTTGGTTCTTATAGTCCGGCTACTGAAACTGTTGAGGTTAGTGTTAATGAAGTTATTACTTTCTCTGTTAATGTAACAGATCAAGATAATGATGAGTTAACTTATCAGTGGTTTGTTGATAATCAAGCGGTATCAGGTGCAACTGATGATTCTTTCGAGAAATCTTTCTCAGTTTCCGGTACTTATAATGTTAAAGTAACTATTAGTGATGGAGAGCTAGAGAGCAGTCGTTCTTGGGAAGTTGTTACAACTACTGCAATAGAAGAGGTAATTCCTGAAGAGACAACTCTTTACCAGAACTATCCTAATCCATTTAATCCTGTAACTAAGATTAGATTCTACAATGCATCTTTAGGAAATGTAAAACTAACTGTTTACAATGTTAAAGGAGAAGTTGTAGCTAAGCTTGTTGATGAAAAAATGGGTAAAGGTTTCAAAGATATTCGTTTTAATGCAATGCATCTTAACTCTGGAGTTTATTACTATAAACTTAAAACAGCTGATAAGGTAATTAGCAAAAAAATGATTCTAGTTAAATAGTTTTAACATTAAACTGTAAAAGGGTAGCGCAAGCTACCCTTTTTTATTTGTTGAAATTTTCATTTAAAGGATTTGAAGTTCAAAAAGTCTAAAATTCCTTCGGAAGAATATTTTTTTGTTTGAATTTATTAAATTTTCATTTATATTAGTGATAGATATGTTTTTTAAAAAAGGGAAGTGATATGTCTAATTATGATTTTAAATATCTTTTAGACGATGAGGCATTAAAAAAATTGATGATAGAGTTTATTAATGAGTTGGCTATTCATAAAGAATCCTATGTAACAGAGTTATTATATCTCAAGGAAGAGGATTGGGAAAATGAGGACGCTAATTCGGAAGAATTTGGTAATTACGATCAAGCTGATAATTTCATGATTCAGCTAAACAGGAAAGCTTTTTCTTTTCTATCTGATTCTTTAACTCCCATTGTAAAATCAGATTTTAACCAAAATTTAAAAGAAGAAATTTTCAAGAAATTACTTGGATTAGTAAAATTAAGAAAATTGCCGGATGCAGAAGCTAAGAAATATGGCTCCAAGATAAATGTTTATAAATTAACCACTGTGGAAACAGAAAGGTTACCAAAAGCTAAAAAACTTGATAATATGGTCTTTATTGAGGGTGGTAAATTTGAGATGGGAAGTAATAACTGGAAATGGAGTAAACCAGTTCATGAAGTAACTCTAACAAGTTTTTATATCAGTAAATATTTAGTAACAACCAAAGAATACTGCGAATTTTTAAATTCTGATGCCAGCAAAAAAATTGAATGCGGTTCTTTGATAAGTATCAAGGAAGATTGGTGTAAGATTGAATATAAAAATGGAATTTATATTCCTAAGCTAGGTTATGAAAAAAATCCAATTGTTATGGTTACTTGGGATGGAGCTAAAGCTTATTCGGAATGGAAAGGTGGAAGACTACCAACTGAGGCAGAATGGGAATATGCTGCTAGAGGTGGAAACAAATCTCATTCTTATCAGTTTTCAGGGTCTGATGATATTGATGAAGTTGCTTGGTATTATAAAAATTCAGGGCTAAAGGAATATGAGGAAAGGTGGAATTGGAATAAGATCCAAGCTAATGGGAATGAAACTCATCCTGTAGGCCAAAAAAAAGCAAATGAGCTGGGACTCTATGATATGAGTGGAAATGCTTGGGAATGGTGTAATGACTGGTATAGTAAAGATTATTATCTTAAGAGTCCAAAGAATAATCCCCAAGGTCCTATTGACGGTGAATGCAGAGTTCTGCGGGGAGGCAGTTGGTATGACTATGAAGAAAATTGCAGAGTAGAGTATCGTAGTTATAATAGGACTAGAGGAGATCGTGATAATGCAGGTTTTAGGGTTGTAATAGATGTTTAAATTATCCTGTAGAACGCTAGTTCTACAGGATAATATTTTATTCTCCGGCAAGTTTTTCTAAAATCCAGACGCAGAAAACACCTAAAATCATCAAAAAAATTGAAAAGAAAAAATCTCCATCTATATTTTGAGGTAAAAACCAATCATAGGCAATTACTTTAGTTTTTCCTCCGGCAAAAGTTTTTGTGATTTCATGCTTCCAAGGCCAGATAATCCCCAAAGATCCAATAATAAATCCTGTTAAGAGACCGATAGTTTGATCTTTAAATTTTTTGAAGACCATTGAGAGTAAATGTGAAAAAGCAATCAAACCAAAGCCTGCTCCTAAAAAGACAGGGATTAAGATCATCAAATTCAGATTTTTTACAGCATCAATCATCACCAGTTCATAATTTCCCATTAAAATAAGTACAAAAGAACCACTAAGTCCGGGTAAAATCATACTACAAACAGCTACAATTCCGCATAGAAAAAGATATAAGAAAGAAGCATTTTGACTACTTGGCTCTAAGAGAGTTGTAATAGAAATGGCTGTTATAGCACCCAATAAGAATAGTAGAATTGTGGAGAAATTAAATTTCTTAATTCTTTTTCCAACAAAGTAAACAGAGGCTATAATTAGTCCAAAGAAAAATGACAGTACTAGAGCTGTATGATTCTGATAGAGAGGTTTTAAAATAAATGCCAGAGCATAAATTGCAAAAACAGCCCCTCCGAAAACTGCTGATAAAAATAGGAAATTGGTATATTTGATAAATTCTTTCACTTTTCCGGAGAATAAAAGTTTTAAAGCTTTTAAATCAAAGGATTTAATAGAATTAACTAATTTTTCAAAAACACCTGTTATTAAAGCAATTGTCCCGCCTGAGACACCCGGAATAATATTGGCAATTCCAATTCCAATTCCTTTTAAAAAAAGTAATAAATATTCTTTCAATATTTCCCCCAAAGTTTATCTATTGCCGTTCTAATTAGATTTTGATATGATCTTTCAGAACTTTATAATCAAGTCTTGCTAGTTCTTCATCCGTACAGCCTTTGGTTAAAGCCATAATCGCCTTTTTAGCAATTTTCTTAAAAGCATCGGTTAAATATCCTAGTTTCAAAATGGTAATATCTCTTTCAAAAACATCTACTCCAACAGCTTCCAAGATTTCAGGAGTAACAAAACCAACATGCTTAGCAGTAATCAGTAAATCATAATTTTTAGTAGCAAATAAAACTAAATCAGACTGATAAACGCCCCATTTAGTAATATATTTGAGAACTTTTCCTTTGATTTTAATAGGATTGGAATGTTTTTGGTCGAATTTAGCACCCAAAGTCAATTCTATTTCTTTATTAAGATTTTCTTTACAAAGAGAAACGGCTGTTGGATCAAAAATTCCGGCGTAAACAATAGATTTTTTAGCTACTTCAAGTTCTTCACTGAGATCTTCTAGGGTCTGCAGCATACTTGTATTATCTCCACTGGAACCGGCTGTTGGATTATCGCCACTATCAGAAACAAAAGTTAATTTATCTGCTTGTTCTAAGGCAAGTAAAATTGATTCTTTAGCAGAATATGCCTCAGCTGAAAAAGAAAAATTATTTCTATTATTTTTAAATTCTTCTGTTAAAATCTGAGCTACCTGATCAGCTTTCTCTTTATTTTTAGCAACAACCAATGGAGTAACTCCATTTCCCTCGGCATCAGCCCACGGAAAACCAAGTAAGTAAGAAGCTGCAATTATTTCATCATCGCTTTCAAATTCTTTTAATTTAGCAATTAAATTATTCATTGGAAAACAACTGGTTTCTGATTTTTCACCTGCAATTAAATAAGGTATTTTCTGATAACTCATATAAACAGCAGTATTTTTTTGGAGCATTAAACTCAAAATTTCGGCAGCTTTGGTTGAAGTTTCATGTTGATCAATATGAGGAGCTGTTTTAAAGCCTACAAAACCATCAGCATTTTTAGTCATTTTTTCAGAAATTGTAGCGTGCATATCAAGTGAAGCAACGATTGGAATATTTGGATATTTCGCTCTTAATTCTTCTAAAAAGTCGCCTTCTGCATCGCCAATTTTTTCAACTCTCATTGATCCATGTAGGGCAAGTAAGATAGCATCTACTTTGGGGGTATTTTCCAAATATTTAAAAATTTTCTGTTTTATTTCATTGTAAAAATCATAAGCAACAATTCCATTAGGAACCGCTCTTGCAAATAAGGACGGTACTAGAGTTATTTGATCATCATCCTTAAAATAATCAACAAAACCTTTGATCATTGCAATTTGATCACTATTAGCGAGTAAATCCTCTCCTTCATAAACAACAAAATCTTCTTTAGGAGTGATAATGGGATTAAAAGAATTTGACTCGTGAAAAAATCCTCCAATAACAACTTTTTTCATTTAATCCCTCTTCTTTACAATTTTACTTATTCCTGCTAATGATGTTTTCTCTATTCCAAATTCAGGTAAATGTAAATAGCCTCCCATGTAAATATGGCTTGGTCTAAATTTCATTTTAGAATCACTGTATTCATTATCGGCAAGATGAATTTCTTGGGCTTTTGTATATTCCAAAAACATATCAAGATTTTTTAAAGTAAGACCGGCTCCCGGCATAATAATAATCCTATCTCCTGCTTTCTCTATTAAATCTTTAATCAGAAACATGCCTTCGATTGCTGATTTTTCCTGTCCCGATGTTAAGATTCTATCTGCTCCAATGCTAATTATATCTTCCAAAGCTTCAAAAGGATCTCTAGTCATATCAAAAGCTCTATGGAAAGTTACATTCATCGGTCTTGCTAGTTTAATTAGCTCTGCGGATCTTTCTTTATCCACCGTTCCATCAGGATTTAAAATTCCAATTACAACTCCATCAACTCCGATCTCTTTGGCAAATTTAATATCTTCTTTCATTATTTCAAATTCTAAATCAGAATAGCAGAAATCTCCGCCTCTTGGTCTGATTATAACTTGAAGACCTATTTTTAAATTTTTTCTGGCAAGTTTAATTGAACCATGGGAAGGTGTTGTTCCGCCCTCAAATAAATTATCGCAAAGTTCTACTCTATCAGCTCCGGCTTCTTGGGATATTAAGGTAGATTCTACACTTCCGGTGCATATTTCTAAGGTGAAATTTTTCATTTATACTCCTTTATTTATTTTGTTATTTAATTAGTAATGCCTTAATTGTGCTATCAAAATTATTGGTTTTTAGTCTGATATAATAAGTTCCTGAAGCTCTATCTTGGGCATTCCAGTTGAGTCTATAATAGCCTGCCGCTTGTTTTTGATTTAAAATTTCTTTGACGAGTTTCCCTTGAACATCATAAATTCTAAGAGAAACTTCTCCGGCTTCAGCTAGGCAGTAAGCTATTTTGGTGCTAGGATTAAAAGGATTGGGATAATTTCCGATTAATTTAGTTTTTTTAGGAATAATTTCATTAATTGATTGTGGATCATCGTATTCAAAAAGCTCAATTTCTGCCAACTGAAAAATTGTTCCAAAATTATTTTTAAATTCAAATTTATAATATTTATAGGCTTGATAATTAGGAAAGATAAAGTGTTTAGTCATCTTTCTTTGAGGAAAATCAATTCCTGATCTTTGGTCAATAATTTCCCAATTAACTTTATCATTAGAACCCTTAAATAACCACTCCTCGGGATCTCTTTCTTCGGCATCATTGGCAGAAGTTAAAGAATATTCGTTTATTTTGTACTTTTGATCATTAGCAAATCCGTAAAGAATCCAGCTTTCAGAATCAAAATCAAGCCATTTGGTATTAATATTATTATCAAAGGCCTTTTCTTTTTCTTCTCCGGAGTTTTCTCCTTGAGCTTCAATAATAGAGCCACTTTCATCAGTTCTATCTATGATTTGAGATTCTTCAGACTCTGTTGTAAATTGCCAAAGATCACCTTCTGTAACTCCTTCTTCATTTACTTCATCCACTCTCCAGTAGTAAGTAGTTTTAGGAGCTAAATCTTCCATATTTAGAGATGCTATTTCAGAATTCGCAAAATAAGGCGGTGGGTTTTCTGTGCCAAAATAAATATTATGAGAAATTGTTCTCTTGCCCTTGATCCATTCTAGCAATAGATCTCTTCTTACAGGAATTGAACTGTTTGCAGGATTTGGCATTGTGGCTTTTTCCGGAGCTTGAACAGCTTCCCAAACAAATTGGCAAGATTTTTTTTCAGAAACTAAATAATTCTGATTAACAGCCTCTATTTCCAAGATACCCTCAGCTTCAGATTCTAATCTTTGAACTTTTGGAATAAAAAGAGCGTCATTTGGGGTAGCACCCAGAAAAATAGAGTTGCCAGATGGAGTTTTATAGTAAATATTATATAAAATAGCATCGCTACTGCTAGGCTCCCAGCGAAGCCTAAAAGAAGCTTCATTCATTTCGTCTTCGGCTTTATCCACTATTCTAAAATTAGTCGGTGGGAGGGGATTTTCTAATTGTTCATCATAGATTGCAATTCGTCCGATTTTAATGCTATAATCATTCACTCCTGCACCACTAAAAAATAGGGAAATAGCTCCAAGTTCTCGATTGGCAAATTGGCTTAAATCAAATACTTTTTGTTGCCAATTACTATTTTCGGAATTGCCAAGATCTAAAAATTCAAATTGAGTAGGATTATCATTAAAAGCAAGTCCAATTTTCAGATTGCTGCTAGTGGCTCCGGCATCCATTTTAAAACTAAGCTCAAGAGAACTATTTTCGCTAAGATTAAGGGCTGTTTTATAGAGCCAAAGATTATTGTTAGCAGTTAAATTTCCTGATATTTTTAAACAATTACCACCATAATAAGCATCATTAAAATCTAGTTTAGCTTTTAGTTTTTCGCCGGAACTTTCAATCAGCCATCTCCAAGTAGGTAAAATATCTTGAAGTTCAATATTATTCCAACCAAAATTTGATTTTTTTTCACCGTTAAGATAGTAGCCATAGCCTTGACCTGTGGAAAAATTTGTTACAAAAGGAAGCTGATCAATAACTGATTTAGCAGAAACAAAATGAGCAAATCCCGGCCAAGAACCTCCTTGGGTAGAGCTTGGGTCTTGGTTTGCTCCCACCCAAAAACGATTAGCTCTTTGGTAGAAATCTTTTATAGAAGAAGCTCCATGATAAGTTGAACTTGGTACATAAAGTCCCATGGAGGTAATTTGGTCTTCATTTTCAGGGAAAATACTATTCCAATTAACATAAGTATTGTAGCAATTAGCTTGAACATCAACACCGGCATAAAGTTCATATTCTGATCTGTTTAAATCTTGGGCATTTGTTCTGGAGTTTTGTAATTTGGATTTAGACCAACCAAAATCTAAAAACATAGACTGAGAAACTAAGGTCTCTCCATCTTGAAAAAAGGCATCATTATTAGAATTAAGCATTTCTTGCCAACTAATGCTACCTGATTCAGTCATGGCATCATACCACATTAATTCAATTTCACTATTTTCTTGAATATAGATCATAAATTCTTGCATTAAACTAGCAAGTTCGGCATTTCCACCTGCAGTTTCTTGGTTAATAAAATAGCCATCAAAGCCATAGTAATTACAAGCTTCAATTAATTTATCTGCTACAGGAAAACTATTTCCCTCTTTAATTAATAAATCATGGACCCAGCTAATGTCTCCACCATAGGCTACCGGAGGGAAAAAAATTGTTCCAAGAACCTTAACTCCATTTTTATGAGCAGCATTGATTACATTGGAATTTGGAGTTAGAATTAGACCTTCACCGGCAGATCCTCCCCAAAAAACTAATAAATCGATGTATTGCCAATAGTTAAAACAGAAATAATTAGAATCTAAAGATCCTTGAGAGGGGTTTTGGCTAGTAGAGTTAAAAATGTCCAAAGCTGCTATTCGGGCTTGATCTTCCTTAGCATGGGCATTCACTTTAAAATTAGGATTGGTAAATCTAGATTGAAGTTTGATTGCTGCCTTGTTAAAAGGTGCATCTTGGTCTGCTTCTGGTGACCAATTTAGTAGTTCATTTGGGAACCAAAAAGAAGCGAATGGTTGATTTGAAGCAAATTTTTTATCGGTGAAATTAGCTTTTAAGACTAAACTAAAAAAGATAAAAATAATTAAAAAAGTTTTGAGATTAAAATAAGTTTTCATATTAGATCCTCTGCATAGTTGAAATCTTTATTATTTGCATTCAGTATAATTATTTTTTATTATCCTGAAAAATAGCTAATTCATCCAGTATTCTTTTATAGTAAAACTTAGGTATTTTTTGATACATTTTTTCTGTAAGTAAAATAGCTTTTTTGCGATAACTTTCAGCTTGATTTTCTCCGTCCTGCTTAAAGCAATTCAGTCTATAAAGATAGTAATAAACAAAGATCATTTCTTCTAAATAGACTTCTTTCCATTGGTATTGAACTAGGTAATTCTTGAGAATTTTAATAAAGTCTTCAATCTCATCTTGATTTATTTTGGTGGCTATTTTAGTACTAATTTTGGTAAGTCTTAAATCAAAAATTTCTCTTTGATGCCCTTTACTAATGGCTAAATCAATAGTTTTATCAGCCTCTTTTAAGACATAATCATAATTTTTAGCACAATGTTCAGTATATAGTTTTGTGTATTTAGCTATTAAAAAGTTTTTGGAATTATTTTCATTTAAGAGTTTAGAACTTTTTTTTATTAATTTGCGAGCTTCAGCTATTCTATTTTGCTGGCATTTAACTTTGGCAAGGTAAGAATAAGCCACTAGATCTATATCTGAAAATTTTGAATCCTCATTTTTTCTCAAGACCTCTTCTAAACTATTACTAGCTTTAGCAAAATCTCCAAGATCATAGTAAATTCTACCAAATTCAATCAAAATATTGAGTTCTTCTCTCTTATGATCATGAATTTGAGTTAATTTATAACCTTTTTCCAATTCTTGAAGAGCTTCTTTATATAAAAATTTTCGGTAGTAAAGTCTAGCCGTAATAGTACAGAGAACAATAAAGAACTCATAATCTTCTAATTGGTTGGCAAGTTTAACCGCTTTACTTAAAATTTCATCAGCCTGTTTAAGGTCATTCTCTCTTAGGAAAATGTCACTTAGATTGATAGTTATTCTGAAAATTGTATCATAGGCTTTTATTTCATTGGCAAATTTTAGAGCTTTTTGCAAAACAGCCTTTGCTCTATTGGTATAATCTAAGCAAATGAAAACTGCTGCAAGACCATTATACCCAAATGCCATTCCCCTCTTATCATTGAGTTTTTCTGCGAGAAGTACAGCTTTTTGATAAAAATTAAGAGCCTCATTATAGTCTGCTTTATTTAAATAAAGTTCTCCCATATTGATGTAGCAAATTCTAGCATATCTCTTATCTTGTTCATTCTCCATTGATAAAAAACTTAGAATTTCTTCAAAAACATGCAACGCTTTATCTAATTTCCCTTCTTTAATTTTAATATTGGCAATGTTTCCCATGGCCATAATCAGAGAGGAGCGATCCTTAAGTTCTTTAGCCTTGGTAAAAACAGCCGAAAAATATTCTTCGGATTTGGGGTAGTTGTTGAGCTTAAAATAGACAATTCCTGCAATATTAAATATTTTTAAAAGAAATTTATTTTTTTCATCTTCAATAAGAGAGGAATTTAAAATTATTTGCTTATAATGCCTACTGCAGTTAACAATCGTTTTTAGGAGGTTTTGTTCAAAAAATTTGTCAATCATGAAATTAATATAGTCGAATAAATCTCGAAACTCCTTTTTTGAGAAAGAAATATATTTCTTTTTTACGATATCAACGATAGTTTTTATAAAAATTTCAAAATCAAAATCTGACAAGACTATTTGTTCGACTACAATTTGGCTAATCAGTTTTCTGATAACCAAATTATTATCTCCACTATCAGAAAAAACAAAAAATTTATTTTTAAAATTTATATTTTCCAAAATTTTTTCAAAATTTTTCAAATAATCCATCAATTAGATCCTTTACCTTGCTATTTAGATTATAAAAACTGAGCTTCTTATTTAAATGATGACAAAAGACCAACTATAGAACAAAGCATTCTAAATCCTTAATCAAAATAATAGTCACAAACAAAA
>PDWI01010630.1_pt1 | contig 10270 bp, 7 predicted proteins | sample 1430891 | NCBI WGS metagenome assembly PDWI01 (sample SAMN01162508, study PRJNA174530) | Oral metagenome, whole genome shotgun sequencing project. | biome: Marine environment; feature: Marine mammal; material: Swab sample of the gingival sulcus; isolation source: swab sample of gingival sulcus... | reverse complement strand
GTGCCCTAGAGGGAAATATCGACTTTACAAATAAAATAGAGGATATACAAAATGTAGACTACTTGGTAAATGCCATTCCAACTCAGCATATAAGAAACGTTTTTAAAAATATAGATGACTTAAATAAAAATACAGTAATTATCAACGCTTCAAAGGGTATCGAAGTGGACTCGCTTAAATTTGTCAGTCAAATCATTGCAGATTTTTACCCAGATAATAAATACGTTGTAATTTCAGGTCCTTCACACGCCGAAGAAGTCACTAAAAAAATACCCACCACCCTTGTTGCAAGTAGTACAAATAAAGAAAAAGCCATCGCAGTTAGAGACTTATTCTATACCAATTATTGCAGAGTATACACCAATGATGACTTAATTGGTACAGAACTAGCAGGTGCCTTAAAAAATATCATCGCCCTAGCTTCTGGCATTTCGGATGGGCTTGGTTTTGGTGATAACACCAAGGCAGCCATTATGACTAGAGGTATGACAGAAATTAAAAGGCTTGGCTTAAAATTAGGCGCTAAAACAGAAACCTTTGACGGTTTAACAGGCATTGGCGACTTAATTGTTACTTGTACTAGTTTACTTTCAAGAAATAGACGTTGTGGCATACTAATTGGTGAAGGGTTAAGCTTAGAAGAGGCTAGTAAAAGAATTGGCATGGTTGTAGAGGGTGCTAGTACGGTAAAAGCAAGCTATCAACTAGCCCAAAAAACAAAATGTGAAATGCCTATTACCGAAAGCTTATATAAAATTTTATATGAAAATCATAGTCCTAGCCAAGCGGTAAATAACTTAATGCTAAGAGAACGTAAGGATGAAATTTTAAAAATGTAATAACGAGGAAAAACAAAGAATGAAAAAAAGACTTAATTATAAAAAACTATTAAAAGCAATATTCATCTTAGTGGCTATAATATTTATAGTCTTTTTTGCTATCAACAAATATCAGCAGATGAGTGAAAAATGGGTTGGTGTAGAATCTGGCTATATTTCAATTAGTTCTAAACATAGAGGGCTAATCATAGTTGATGAAATTGTCTATAAAACACTCTGTTCAGGTTATATAGAAAATGCTGAAAATGAGGGGAAAAGAATTAAACGTTCTCAAAACATCGCAACATTTATTGCCAAAAAAGGTGTTTATGATGACGCTCCAACTGATCAAAATCAAGAAAAAATAGAAGCGGATAATATAGAAAATAAAGAAGATGTTTCAATTGATAAAAACCAAGTTAAATTAGATGCTGACAAACTGTATACTGATCTAAAAGAACATCTTAAAAATGGCAACAATAAAGAAGCCAAAAATATTAAAAGAGAACTTGACTACACTCTAGAACATTTAAAAAAGCTAGAAAATGATACTTATGTCGATACATCTAGTTTTAATGAAAACGAAAAATATATTGGTTCTAAAGAAGCGGATGATGAACAAGCCTTTAATATTATATCTTCTGAATCTGGTATTATTTCATACTACACAGATGAACTAACAGGCAAATTAAATTACGAAAATAGATACAAATTAAACTATCAAAAGTTATTTAATGAACCAGATAATTTTGTAAATAACATCAATAGAAAACTCAATAAAGACGAAAAAGTGCTAAAACTAATTTACAAACAAAAGTGGCATTTGTTATGTGAAAGTTCTTTAGAAGATTTAGACACCTATAAAATTGATGATAAGCTCACAATATACGGTAATGGCGAAGAATTTGATGCCGTTATAGTTGATAAATTTAAATCAAATGATATTGGCATCATATGCCTTGAAATTGCACAAGTTTCAGACAAATTAAATCAATCAAGAATTATCAATGTGACGATTGAAAGTGATGAAGTTGCAGGTGTTTTAATCCCACCAAATGCGATTGTTACTGAAAACTACGTTAAAGGGGTATACGTTAAGGGTTTAGAGCAAGAAAAAATTTTCAGACCAGTACAAATATTAGGTCATGAAGATGAGTATACTATCGTCAGTGAGGGTAGCTATACATATAAAGATGAAAACGGTAACTTACAAACAGTTGATACTGTGAATAGAAATGATAAAGTTTTAGTAAAAAGTGAGTAGTGAGACCTATCGGCTCCACTCAAGATGACACAAAGGAGCGAACGAAATGGAGAAATCTCACAGGAGAATACAATGTATCAATACATAAAAAACAACCTAGCAGAAGTACAAAATAGGATAGTAGCAGCCTGTCAAAGAAGTGGTAGAAATCCAGATGATATCACACTTATTTCGGTTACAAAAACCTTTGACATGGCAATAGTTAATGCTTCGCTGGAATTTGGCATCACCGATGTTGCAGAAAATAAGGTTCAAGAAATAGAAAACAAGTATCCCCTACTTCAAAAAGAAGTCAAAAAACACATGATAGGACATCTGCAACGTAATAAAGTAAAAAAGTTGATTGGCAAAGTTGATTTAATACAGTCGGTTGATTCCATTCGACTGATGGATGAGATTGATAAATGTTCAAAAAATCAAAATACTGTTACCAATATTTTGATACAAATAAATATTGGTGCAGAAGTACAAAAAAGTGGCTTTAATGAACACGATGTCAAAGAAGCCCTTGAACATGCTTCAAATTTAGATAACATAAAGGTTATGGGTTTTATGGCGATGGCTCCATTTTTTGATGAGGCAGAAAAAACTAGAATTTATTTTAAAAAGATGAAAAAGATTTTTGAAACCTACGCCAATTTATCGTATAATAATAAGATAGATATTAAGATTCTATCTATGGGAATGTCTGGCGACTTTGAAGTTGCGATAGAAGAAGGCGCTACCATGATAAGAGTAGGTTCGGCAATATACGGAAAACGTGATTATATGAATTATTAGGAGGACGTTAATGAGCAAAATAAAAAACTTGTTCGACAAAGCATTTGCAGTTGATAACGATGAAGAGGTAGCAGAAAATCAAGATACAAAAAGAAAGCCTGCAAACAATTTTACAGCTACAAACAATAACAACAAAAAAAATACTGCTGTAAAAAGCATGAATACTACAACCACTGATTATAACAAAATTAGCAGTAATACACAGAAAAAAACATCTGTGATGAAAATGCCTAATAATTCGGGTGCTAAAGTTCACATGTTCGAACCAGCCAGCATCAACGACGCCACAAAGGCCATAGAATACCTAAATAATGGCTACGCCGTACTTGTTAATCTGGAAAATTCAGATAAAGCACTTTCTCAAAGAATTGTTGATGTCATAACAGGTGCTTTATATCTTTTAGACGGTGATTATTCAATTGTTACTGAAGATATTTATTTGTTCGCACCTAAAGGTGTTGAAATATCATCACCACTAGAAGCCGAAAATGCTAAAGATGAAAAAATAGAAAAAAGCGCAAACAATAGTTCGTTTAAATTTAGAAAGTAAGGGATTTTTTTAATACATGATAATTATAATTCAAACAGTAGATATGATGTTTAGGGTAATTCTATTAGCTCTATTTGCTAGGGCTATTATGTCTTGGTTTGTCAGAGACTACTCTCACCCTATTCCAAATTTTATTTATAAATTTACCGAACCATTTTTAATACCAATGCGAATGTTATTTGAAAGATTCAATTTGAACCGTAGCATGATTGATTTTTCATTTATAGCAAGTTTTATAGCAATTCAAATATTAAACAAGATAGTGATAAGAATACTAGTCAAGATTTACATGATGATGTAATTTTTAAATGATATCAACAAAAAGTTAGGAGGCTACTATGATAAATCCGTTAGACATTGAAAAAAAAGAATTTAAAAGTTCAATGAGAGGATATGACAAAACAGAAGTTAATGAATTTATGACTGAAATTGCAAGAACTCTGGAAGAAAACATTGTAAATTTAGAAGAGCTTACCAAAAAATACAATGAACTCAAAGAAGAAGTTGCAAAATACAAACAACTTGAAGAAACAATGTCTGATACCCTCTTAGTAGCAAAACAAACTGCTAACGAACTTTTAGAATCAGCCAAGAAAAAAGAAGAGATTATGCTCAAAGAAGCAGAAATGAAAGTTGATGAAAAGTTTAGAAAAGCGGAAATGCAAACTTTAGAAATAGAAAGAAACATCGAAAAATTAAAAGTAAAGTATGAAAGCGAAAAAATAAGGCTAACTAACTTTTTAAAAGCACAACTTGCCCTTATTGAAGATGAAGTACCGACAATTGAACATATCAAAGAACATTCCAATAAGCTGTTAGCAAGAAAACGCAGAACAGAGGTGATTTTAGAAAAAAGTAATCACAATAGTTTAAAACCTGAAAAAGCTAGCCCAAAAGAGGCTCTTATTCACAAAGAAGAAGTAAAAGTAGAAGTTAACAATGAAAACGATGAAGTTCATGATGACTTACCAAACTTAGAAAACATCAAGCAGGATTTACAAGGTTTAACCAAAATATAATTGATAAGTTGAAGGAGGATAATGTATGTACAAAAATTTAAAGAGAGATAATATCGAGGCTTTTGAAAAAGACATAAGGGCATATTGGCAAGATATAGATCTATTAAATCAAACAATGAAAACGAGAGAGGGAAATAAGCCTTTTGTATGGTATGAAGGCCCTCCAACAGCTAACGGCAGACCTGGTATCCACCACGTTTTAGCAAGAGCATTAAAAGACGCACCATTAAAATACAGAACAATGAAAGGTGATTATGTTGTAAGAAAAGCTGGTTGGGATACACACGGCTTACCTGTTGAATTGGAAGTTGAAAAACAGCTTGGCTTTAATGACAAAAACCAAATCGAAGAATATGGTATCGAAGAGTTTTGCGATGAATGTCGTAAATCTGTCTACAAATATGAAGATGCATGGCGTGAAATGACAAATCAAATGGGTTTCTTAATAGACCTTGATGATGCTTATTTCACTTTACACAACAGTTACATTGAAACGGAATGGTGGATACTTAATAAGGTATTTAAAGATGGCTTAATGTACGAAGGTCATAAAATTTTACCATTCTGTACTCGTTGTGGTACAGGTTTAGCCAGCCACGAAGTTGCACTTGGTTACAAAGAAACAACATCAGATACTGTCATCTGTAAATTTAAGTGTAAAGACGAAGACGCATACTACTTAGCATGGACAACGACTCCTTGGACGCTAGCTGCCAATGTTGCACTAGCAGTACACCCAGAAGTTGACTATGTTAAAGTGAAGCATGAAGGCGAACTTTTATACCTTGCCAAAGAACTACTTGATACAGTAATGGAAGGCAAGGAATATGAAATAGTAGATACTGTAAAAGGTAAAGACTTAGAGCACAGAGAATATGAACAGTTAATGCCTTTTGCAGAACTAGAGAAAAAAGCTTGTTATGTAATACTAGCTGACTATGTTACAACATCAGATGGTACAGGAATTGTTCACACCGCTCCTGCCTTTGGTGAGGACGACTACAACGCAGGTTTAAAATATGGTTTACCTGTATGCCAGCCTGTTGACGAGCAAGGTAATTACACTACTACACCTTGGAAGGGCAGAAGTGTATTAGAGGATAGACTTGCTGTTGATATCATGATTTGGTTAAGTGAAAACGGCAAACTATTCCACAAGCAAAAAATGAAGCATAATTATCCACACTGCTGGAGATGTGATACACCCCTACTTTACTACGCAAAGCCAGGTTGGTATATCCAAATGACAAAACTAAGAGACAACTTAATCAAGAACAATAACACTGTTAAGTGGTTCCCTGATTATGTTGGTGAAAAACGTTTTGGTAACTGGTTAGAAAACGTTAATGACTGGGCGATTTCAAGAAATAGATACTGGGGTACACCAATCAATATTTGGCGCTGCGACTGCGGTCATATTACAAGTATCGCTTCACGTGAAGAGCTTATTAACAAAGCAATCGAAGATATTGATGAAAGTATTGAACTACACAGACCACATATAGACAAGGTTCATATTAAGTGTGAAAAGTGTGAGGGCACAATGACTAGAATTGAAGACGTACTAGACTGCTGGTTTGATTCAGGTGCTATGCCATTTGCCCAACACCACTACCCATTTGAAAACGTAGATAAATTTGAAAAGAGCTTCCCTTGTGATTACATTGTGGAGGGTGTAGACCAAACTAGAGGTTGGTTCTATTCACTACTTGCAATCGCAACACTAGTAAGAGACGAAGCGCCATATAGACAAGTCTTAGTTAATGACCTTGTACTTGATAAAGACGGTAAAAAGATGTCAAAATCTAAGGGTAATACAGTAGACCCATTTGAAACAATGCAACAATACGGTGCAGATGCTTTAAGATGGTATATGTATTACGTTTCACCAGCATGGTTACCAACAAAATTTGACAAGTCTGCTATGGTTGATGTTAGTGCTAAGTTCTTTGGTACACTTGAAAATATCTACAACTTCTTTAGCCTATATGCCAATGCTGATAACTTAAACGTTTCTGAGTTTAACATTGCTTATGAAGATTTAGCTGAAATCGACAAGTGGTTATTATCTAAGTTAAATAAATTGATTAAGTACGTAGAAGAACAGTTTGCTGTATTTGATATGACTAAATTAACTAGAGCTATCAATGAATTCGTTATAGAAGATTTCTCTAACTGGTACATTAGACGTAACCGTAGAAGATTCTGGGCTAGCGAACTAACAGATGATAAAAAAGCTGTTTATCAAACTACTTTAGAATGCCTAGAAAAAATTTGTAGACTAATAGCACCAATGGTACCATATACTTCAGAGGCTATTTATAGAAACCTTACTGGCGAAGATTCAGTTCACCTAGCGTACTACCCAAAAGTAAACGAAAAACACATCGATGACAAAATCGAAGAGAGAATGGACTTAGTTGTTGAACTTGTTAAGCTTGGTAGAGCAGCTAGGGAAGATTCAAAAATCAAAATTAGACAACCACTTAGCAAGATTTACATTGCTGGCGAATACGAAGAAATTATTTCTGACTTAACTGGTTTAATCAAAGAAGAGCTGAATATCAAAGATGTTGTATTTGAAAAAGACCTAGCGAAATATATGAACTTTGTATTAAAGCCAAACTTTAGAGCATTAGGACCTGTTTTAGGTAAAAATATGGGTGAATTCTCAAAGAAATTAGCTGAACTAGACCAAAACGAATGGGCAGCTAAATTAAAAGCTGGTGAAAAATTAAGGTTGGAGATTGCTGGCGAAACAAAAGAATTTGATGCTGAACTGATTGATATTCAAATAAGTGCCAAAGAATCGCTATCAGTTGTGATGGAAAACAACGTATTTGTTATCCTTGATACAGAGCTTACTGATGACTTAATTTCTGAAGGCTTTGCTAGAGAATTTATTTCTAAAATTCAAAAGCTTAGAAAAGATGCTGACTTTGAAATGGCAGATAGAATTAACATTGAATACAAGTCTACTGATAAGGTAGTAGCTGCTGTGGAAAAACACCATAACTACATTAAAGATGAAACACTATGTGTTGACCTTAAAAAAGTAGATAGCCTAGCAGGTGAAACAATTAAAATAAATGATGAAGACAGTGTAATTAAGGTGGCAAAGGCGTAACCTTTGTCATCTCGAGCGAAGTCGAGAGATCTCACAAAGTGGAGGTAAGAATGAAACAATATGAACCTAAAGTCATTGAAAAAAAATGGCAAGATATTTGGGAAAAAAATAAAACTTTTAAAGCAATAGGTCCAGGCAGTGGTAAGGAAAAAAAGTATATCCTTATCGAGTTCCCTTACCCATCAGCTAAAGGCTTACACGTTGGGCACCCAAGACCATTTACAGGGATGGACGTTATTTCAAGAAAACTTAGATTTGAAGGTTATGACGTGCTATTCCCAATCGGTTTTGATGCCTTTGGTCTACCAACCGAAAACTATGCAATTAAAAATAAAATTCATCCAAGGGTAGCAACGGATGAGTCAATCGAAAATTTTAAAAGACAACTTAAAGAAATCGGCTTTTCATTTGACTGGGATAGAGAAATTGACACAACAGATGAAAACTACTTTAAGTGGACTCAATATATGTTCTTAAAGTTTTTTGAAAATGGCTTGGCTTACAAAGATACCCTTAGCATTAACTGGTGTACATCTTGTAAAGTAGGCTTAGCTAACGAAGAAGTTGTTAATAATCTTTGTGAGCGTTGCGGTAGTGAAGTTGTAAAAAAAGACAAAGAGCAATGGATGCTTAAAATCACAGCGTATGCTCAAAAACTACTAGATGATTTAGAAACAGTTGATTATATAAAAAGAGCTAAGGTTCAGCAAATTAACTGGATCGGTAGGAGTGATGGCGCTGAGGTTAAGTTCCCAGTAAAAGATACTGATGAATATTTGACTGTTTACACTACTCGCCCAGATACAATTTATGGAGCAACTTACATGGTAATAGCACCAGAGCATCCACTTATCAATAAATATGCTGATAAAATTAGCAATATGGATGAAATCGAAGCTTATAAGGTGCAAGCTTCTAAAAAGTCTGACTTAGAACGTACAGAACTTAATAAAGAAAAAACTGGTGTTGAAATCAAGGGTATTAGAATGATCAACCCTATCTCAAATGAAGAAATACCTGTTTGGATTTCAGACTATGTTATGATGGGATATGGCACAGGTGCTATTATGGCAGTACCAGCTCATGATACCAGAGACTATGAATTTGCTAAAGAGTTTGGTTTAAATATTAGAGAAGTAATTGCTAGTGGCGATATTGAAAAAGAGGCCTTTACTGGCAATGGCAAACTTGTAAATTCTCCACTAATAGATGGCTTAGACGTGCCAAGCGCCATCCAAAAAATGATAGAACTAATGGAAGAAAAAGGCATTGGTGAAGCAAAGGTAAATTACAAGTTAAGGGACTGGGTATTCTCTCGTCAAAGATACTGGGGCGAACCAATTCCAATCGTTCACTGTGAGGATTGCGGTATGGTACCAATTCCTTATGACCAATTACCACTTACTTTACCTGAAGTTGAACATTATGAAACAACTGATACTGGTGAATCTCCACTGGCAGGTATTCCTGAATGGTTAAATACAGAATGCCCTAAGTGTAAAAAGCCAGCTAAGAGAGAAACTGATACAATGCCACAATGGGCAGGTTCATCTTGGTACTTTTTAAGATACCTTGACCCTAACAATAACGAAATGTTTGCTTCAAAAGAAGCACTAGATTATTGGATGCCGGTTGACTGGTATAATGGTGGCATGGAGCACACTACTCTTCACCTACTATACTCAAGATTCTGGCATAAGTTCTTCTATGATATTGGCGAAGTTACTACACCAGAACCTTATGCTAAGCGTACATCACATGGTATGATACTTGGTGAAGGTGGCGTTAAGATGAGTAAGTCTTTAGGTAACGTAGTAAACCCTGATGACATAGTAAACGAATACGGTGCAGATACACTAAGACTATATGAAATGTTTATTGGTGACTTTGAGCAGGCTGCAACGTGGTCTGATGATAGCGTAAAAGGCTGCAGAAGATTCTTAGATAGAGTTTGGAATATGCAAGAGTTTTTAACAGATAGTGAAGAGATTTCAGAAGACATAGAAGTTACATTTAATAAAATGATTAAAAAAGTAACAGAGGACTATGAAAACCTTAAATTTAATACAGCTATTGCAACAATGATGGCATTTTCAAATGAAATTTATCAAAAGAAATCAATCAGCAAAGCAGAATTTAAAGTGTTCTTGCAATTGTTAAACCCTGTTTGCCCTCATATTACAGAAGAAATATGGGAAAGTATAACAGATGTCAGCATGCACGATACAAAGTGGCCTGTATATGACGAAAATAAGCTTGTAGAAGACTTTATTGAGATAGCGGTACAAATTAACGGTAAACTAAGAGACACGGTTAAAGTGCCTTCTGACGCCGAAAAAGACCAATGCGAAATATTAGCCCTTGATTCTCCAAGAATCAAAGAACTTACTGAGGGCAAACAAATCGTCAAGGTTATTGTGGTACCTAAGAAGATTGTAAATATTGTTATTAAATAGCTAAAAATGGCGAATTTCGTTGTTACTACGACTTTTTACGACTCTCATGTACGTTTTAGTACACTGCGACCCGAAAAAAATCTTGTGCCTAGAACTTCGCTCATTTTAAGCAATTTAATTAGTATATTTAATAATAACAAAAGGGCTGAAAAGCCCTTCAGACTGATGACAAAGTAGTGCAGAAAAAACAATATCTGCACTACTTTTTTTCTTTTACAAATGTTCAAATTTCAACGAAAATATGGTATAATATATA
>PDWI01010629.1_pt1 | contig 10271 bp, 3 predicted proteins | sample 1430891 | NCBI WGS metagenome assembly PDWI01 (sample SAMN01162508, study PRJNA174530) | Oral metagenome, whole genome shotgun sequencing project. | biome: Marine environment; feature: Marine mammal; material: Swab sample of the gingival sulcus; isolation source: swab sample of gingival sulcus... | reverse complement strand
CATCATCGTAAATATATATTTCTCCTTTCCCTTCCTTGAGTGTTTCTAGCTGATAGTGAATTCTATAACGAAATCATTGATTAATGTTTTTGTATTTATGATTGAAAACTCATTTTTTATATCTCTCTGTTTCACTCTCAGTATATCTATGGGATTTTCGAGAATATTTTATATCTACCAGTCATGGATTTGTTTGCTTAAAAGTAAGGTTTTTATTATTCGTTTTCGTCCATCAGAGATTACACATTCCTCCTACAGCCATATCACAAGTTTCGACTTTTGCAGTTTTTGGAGTAACTTTTATTTTGAAAATATGCGTGATATAGTTTCCAGAAAATGATTTTATATAGGCTGTATATTCCCCACTTCGCTCAGATTCAAAACGAAACCTATCTCTCCAAGAATCTACATCATAGTTTCCATAAGCAATATTTGTACTGTAATAGTATCCTCCATTGACTACTCTGAGTTCACAGCGTTTTCCTACTTCGACGGTACACTGTATTGTTTTTGGTTGAGGTTTTGGGAGGACTTTGACTCTCCATACATACCTCAAGCCATATGTATGATGAGAAATATGGATTTCTGTTTCACCTACTTTTTTCCCATATAAATATCCGTCATCTCTCCTATTTCCATAGCCTACTATTGAATTATCAACTTCCCTAAAATTATAGTTATCATTATCCCAAACTCTGAGATAATCTGTTTCATGAAGCACATAGTCACTATAACTTGGTTCTGAAATAACATGGATAATATATTTGGTAAATCCGTATACTTTATCTTTGAGTATAAGTTTCGACCTACCAACTCTTTCAACATCTATTCAAAAATGTTTTTCATACTGACGAAGGGCATTATAAATCCAGTCTCCATCACGATACACTTGCAAATTACTCATTTTTTCAGGAAAATACACCTTTGCACTCCCATGTCATCCAGAAAATTTTATCGTATATTCTTTTGGAGTCGGAATCGGAAGAACTGTAATTTTATAGAGATAATTATCAAAATCTACTGATTGATTCAGCTTCAATAAAACTTCTGAACTTCCTGCTTTTATTCCTTTTACATAACAATATCCTCCAGATTTGTAATACTGTATATGTCCTGAATTTTCTCCTAGAATATTATGATACCTACAGTATCAAAGACTTGCATACCGTCATTCATATACTTCTATATTTTTTACGATAGGCTCTTTCATCTTTACGCGTACTTTTAAAGTATAACGATGAAATCACTTACTATCATACATATAATAGGTCTGATGTCCTTCTGAGAGTCATCCGATAGTGATTCTTCCACTACGATAGTATACCCGCGAAGATCCCGTTGCTCCGTTTTGTCTATATACTCGATAATAATTGCTTGGAATATGTATATACCTATATTGTTGTTCCCAAATATCGATTGCATATTCTTTTGGCTTTGGAACTTCTTTTACCTCTATTTTGAGAATATAGCGAAGCATATCACCCTCTTTCAAATAGACTTCTGTCTTTCATGGTTTTGTACCTTGGAAATATAATCTATCTCCTGATGTTTTAATCTGTATATTTTCTGACTTTGAAACCGAGACATCAAAATTCCTAGAGTTTGCAATATACTGCCCGATACGCTTTGTATGATACACACTCAGATTTTTGATAATAGGAGGTTTCGGAATAACTCTTATATTTATCTTGTATTTCACATATAAATTTTTTTCATCTTTTATGTAGAGCTCAAGCCTTCCTTTCTGAGTTCAAATAACTCGAATATATCCATAATGAGAATAGTTATAAAAGGTTGCTCTTCATCCGTGTAACTTCTGTGAGATGTATCGTAAATATTCCCTTTGAGGGAGATATACATTTACATATTTCCCCTCTTCCACATTCACCGTGTATTCTTTTGGCTTTGGAGGTTCATTCACCGTAACATTCAAGGTATACATATGTACTCCATTTTTCTTGAGATAGACTTGGGTTGTTCCTGCTTTCTTCCCACTTGTATAAATATAATTCCTATTTCGTGAAAGATGGATTTTTGACCAATCCGAAGAAGAGAATTGATAATCATAGGCTCCATAGAGATAGTTTGAGCTTTGGCCTCCAAGTACCATAGAAATATTAATTTCTTTTGGTTTTGGGGGAACAGATTTGATATGAATAATATATTTTGTTTTCCCCGTTCTTCTATCTACGAGCTTATAATCAATAGATCCATATCTATAAGCATATACTTGAATAGTATTCCCTGACTGGTATACGCTAGGATAGATTCCACTGCTATTGTAGCTATATAATCTATAATAATTACTACTTGGAAGGGTAATGCTTCCCCATTTATTTTTTTCAATTTCTAAAGTATATTCTTTCGGAGGATGAGGTTGTTTCACGGTCACATAAATAGTATGATAATGTCGTCCATTTCGATACATTTTATAGGTTGCTGTTCCTGCTTGTTTCCCTTGAAACTGTAAATACCTCTTGGAAGAATATCTTCTTGCGATTCATGCATTATCTACTGCAAACTGATACCTATATGATTTATAAAATCGAAAACTACACCATTCTCCCACCTCTATTTCACAGGTAAAAGTGCTTTGTAATCCTATTCCCCCAAGACTCTCTGAATTGCTATCATCCTCAGGAGTATCTACTTCATCTTCCATCAAAACAGCTTTTTCTGAAATAGTATCATCCTCTTCGGACATAAATTCTGCATCATCGAGAAGCTCTTGTGGGATTTCTATTTTTTCACCAAACTCAGGATCAAAATGTATTTCTTCCTCGCTATATTCTCAGACTTCTATTTCTTCCCGTGATGTTTCTGCTCAAAAACTGTTTATCTCTACACCAGATTCTCCTCCATCTATGAGTACTTCATCTACACTATCTCCATATTCTAAAGATTCTTCTTGTCCCGATATATCTTCTATTTCTCAGAGATTTTCCTGAGACTCAGAAGAATTTATTTCTATACTATCATTTTCAGATTCATCTCATTCATAACCAAGAATATCTTCACCTGAATCAGTAAATTGAGACAAATCATCTGGATTATATTCTCATATTTCAAGCAGTTCTCCTGTCGCACTCTCTTCATCTCACAGACTATTAATTTCTACTCACTTTTCTGCTCCATCTATCAGTACCTCCTCCGTTGTTTCTGGGATTTCTATACTTTCTTCTTGTACATCAATAGACTCAAGTACTTGATTTTCTTCTTCTGAAACTCACAGGTCAATATCTGGACTCCAACTTTCAATTTCTAAAATTTCTCCAGTAGCAGTTTCTGTATCTCACAGACTATTTATTTCTACTCACTTTTCTACTCCTTCAAGATATAGAGCCTCATTATCATGAAACACAAAATCTTCTGGAAATCAGTTCGTTTGTGTTTCTTCAAGCTCGGAGAACGAAATACTATTGCCTGCATCATCATACACCACCGTTTCGTCAATACCTCAAGTAGAAAAGTTCATTTCTTGTCACTGATCTTCTTCTACACTATTAATTTTCACTCCTTTTTCTGCTCCATCTATAAAGACTTCTTGTATTTGTTCGTCTTCAGATTCAACATTATTTATTTCTACTCATCAAAGTTCTGGAATCATCTGGTTTTCTGGAAGATTGTATATATCAACATCTTCAGGAAGGATGGAACCGCTCACACTTATGTTTTCAGAAGCATCCGAATTTATTTCTGTATTTGGAAGAACTTCTCACTGTTCAGAAAATACTTGATTTTCTGATGTATTATCTCACGAATCTATCGTAGAAACTATTTCTGCTGATACTACTCATGTTTCAAGTTCTCAAGAAAAAGACGAATGAAGCTCAAGTTCATCCTCTCAAAATATATTCATATCGAGAGAGGCTGCATTTACTTCTAGATCTGTAAGATTTTCATCCTTTCATTCTTCAAGCTGAGCATTTGCTGTCATGACAGCTTCATCCTCAGACTCTTGATTTGATATAAATTCTATTTTCTCATCTATATATGTAATAGTATCCAAAAGAAGCTCATACTTCTCTTCATCAAGCGTATCTCACTTTTCTTGAGTCGCTTCTTCGGATAATTGATTTTCATCTTGCTCCTGTTCTTCTTGTGGTGTCTCATCTTCTTCAGGTTCAGTATTTTCTGTGTAAATATCTTGTATCAAAGCGTAAGTATCTATTGCAGAAGCAATATATTTTCCAGCATCACTTTGTACTGTTTGAGCATATTTTTGTAACAAAGTTTTTGCCTCGGAAGAACTCATATTCTTATTTTGAGCTCTGAGAATAGAAACAAGCCCTACAACATGAGGTGTTGCCATACTGGTTCCGGAAAGTTTTTTATAACTTCATTTATTGACTGGAATAGTTGAATAAATATCTACTCCTGGTGCTGCAACATCGACTTTTGTACCATAGTTTGAAAATACCGCTCTTTTTCCAGTTTTATCTACTGCCGCAACAGTTATCGCATTAGTACACCCCCCAGGCACAAATCTTGAAGTATCAATATTTGAATTCCCACTTGCAGCTACCACAATTCATCCCGATGTAACAACAGAACTAATTCATGAACAAATAGGATGATCGGCAGGATTTCCTCTTCCTCAAAGTGACATATTCAGTACATCTATTTTGTTTTCTTTTGCATATTCAAGAGCTCTCAAAACTGCATAACTCGGACAAAAACCTCTATTAGTACAAATCTTCAGAGGAACCAGCTCCACATATGGGTTTATTCCTATAATCCCAGATCCATTGATATTCGCTGCTATCGACCCTGCAACATGTGTTCCATGACCTTGATCATCATAGGCATCATCATCATTATTCACAAAATCTTTTCAGAGTGCCCTATTCACATTATTTTTCAAATCTGGATGTGTGTAATCAATCCCAGTATCTACGACTGCCACTCGTATATTTTTTGATTTTTCTGAAAATGCCTCAAAATATCGATAACTCTGATACTGTTCTATTCCCCAAGTTTGAGATATATTTTCTCATTGAAGCGAAATAGTATTTTGTGTCTGTGTATCATTAATTCCAAAAACCTCTGGCATTACAATTTTTATTCCTATAAATCTTTCTGGCAAAATTCATGATTCAATATCTTCGAGCATCTCTTTTCGAAAAATTGAGTCTTTCCCAATAAATACTTCAAAATATGTTTCTCCATCATTTTGATACATCTCTTCAAGAGAGATATTTTCATCAAATATAGCAAAAAGCTTTTTCGTCTTAGCTTGAGAATACTTTGTCCTCACGATAATACTATAGTTTCCAGAGTCATCCTTGAGAGAATCTTGAAGAGCATGAGAAGCATGTTTTCTCTCTACACTATTTCTTGCAACATCATTTGGTATATTTTTTTCTACATCTTGTGACTGAGTTGCTCCGGCAACTACTTTCAGTACTACGACTTTTTTAGCTTCTTCGACTTTTTCTTTTATATCCTGAGTAGAATTTTCTTTACTAATATCTTCTTTTACCTCTTCAAGATACTCCTTAATTTCTGCATTTTTTTTCTGAAGATTTTCTTTTGTCTCTTTATTTCTTATCTTTTTCTCCATTTTTTCAACCCCGGAATCAATGATAGCCTCAACTGTCGTTAATATCTGTTTGGACTTTTCTTTTTCATCTGAAATCTCTTGCAATTCTGCAGCATATAAGACTCAAATTTGAAACTGAGAAATACATATAAATAACAATACTAGGAAACTCAAGAGCTTTTTCATAAAAGAAAGATTAAAAAATAAAAAAATCCCTATCTATAAAAAAAGATAGGGACCTGTAAAAATAATTCTTAAAGATACAATGCTGTTCGAGACGAAAATCATACATTTTTAAATAAAAAATATTTGTATAATTAAATTCAATTTTATCGCAAAAGTCAAAATTATCAAATATATATTTTATGTTTTAATATTTCCTATGAAAAAATACTTTTTTTTATATACTTCCCTCTAAGAACTATACTCTAAAATCTATGAACTCACATGCTCTATATCGTCCCTACCCCAATTGGAAATCTGGAAGACATCACCTATCGAGCCGTTCGAGTGCTGGGAGAGGTGGATTATATTGCCTGTGAAGATACTCGCAGTAGTGGAGTCCTTTTAAAACACTATAATATCGATACTCCAACGCTCTCATACCATTCACACTCTGGTAGAGCGAAGCTCGATAAAATTTTGGATATGCTGAAAAATGGAAAAGATGTGGCTCTCATCTCAGATGCTGGTACGCCTGGAATTTCTGACCCTGGGTATGCCCTTGTATCAGCTGCGATAGAAGAGTGATATGAGATTAGCGCACTTCCATGACCATCTGCCGTTATTACAGCACTCTCAGCTTCTGGGATGAGCTCGCACCATTTTCTCTATCTTGGATTTCTCCCAATAAAAAAAGGAAGACAAACCCTGCTCACCAAACTCGCAGAAAATAAAACAGAAACCGTAGTAATCTATGAGAGTGTGCACCGGCTGGAAAAGACCCTCGGTGATTTAGAAACATATTTTTGAAGCGAACACCACATTGTAGTTGGAAGAGAACTCACGAAAAAATTTGAAGAGTACATTAGAGGCACAATCTGAGAAGCTAAAGAGTACTTCAAAAAAGAAAATGGCAAACTCAAAGGAGAGTTTGTACTCTTATTTTAAACAAAATATGCTCTCCGAAACTCAGAGGGAGCTGTCATGAAAAGCATTGAAGTGGCTGAGGAATTTATATAAATATACACTATGGATATAGGAAATGCGCTTCGCCGAACTGGGCGAGAAGATATAGCTTTGCGAAGCATTATTGCAAATACTATCAAAGATATCTACCCGAGAAATATAGATATTATTTTTGTTACGATAAAAGGAAAAAAAGTATTTGTGAAAACGGAAAATAATATCATAAATTCAGAACTTTCTCTTATGCGTTGAGACATACAAAAAGAGAGCCTGAAACGACTCTCTGAGGTATGAATTACCCTTTCCCCTGAGCTAACATTTATTTTTTTATAGTTTCTTTATTTCTCTCTTTTAGTTGTAAGTGACAGAGTGGGGGTATTGCTAGTGTATTTTTGAAAAAATAAGTTCATATTTTTCTCCATTAATCACTACCGTATTGACACTTTTATAGGAGTTTTGAATCTCTAAAGCACTTCCTTTCATATATGATATATCAGCATTTGCTGCAGGAACAAGCAAGCCAATAGCACATATGAGAGTGGCAATCATCAATACAACAAAGGTAGTACTATTCAAGGTTGTATCAAAAAAAGTATAATAATCAGCAATCGCTTTTTTTAGCATATATGTAAATATTATGTCGTAATATAACTATATATTCTCATAAAATTTACATATTGTCAAATAACAGACCCTAAAATAGTTTTTATCATACTTTTTCCTTTCCAGCACGCATTTTCTTTTTCAAATAGATAGTATAATAAAAAGATGGAGTAATAAAAAGCGTCATAAGTGAACCTGTTGCCAGTCAAAATATAATTGTAAAACCAAGTCCTGCCCAAAATGCATCTTGAAGTGCGAGTGGTAAGACTCAAAATACGGTCGTAATAGTGGTTACCATAATCGGTTGTAAACGAGATTTTCCAGCTGCTACGAGTGCTTCAATATAATCATCTTCTGTCAATAACGAAGTATCAAAATTATTATTGAGCCTATCAAGATTTCTATTGATTCGATCAACCAAAATAATTGCGTCATTTACTACTACTCCTGTGAGCGCAATAAACCCTATTCCAAAGGTCATACTATAAGGATTTCCAGTAAGATAGAGTCCGATATTTACTCCCAGCAGTGCTAAGACCACACTATAGAGAATCATAAGTGGCTGAGAATATGAATTAAACTGAAAAACCAAGATAGTAAATATCAGAAACACTGCAATAAAAAATGATTGTACCGTCGCAAAGATAAGTTCTGCGTTTTCCGAATTTTCTCCTCCAGAGCTATATGTAACTCCTTCAGGAAAATGATACTTTTCTGCAAAGTCTAAAAGTTTGGGTTGGACGTCTGTTGGAAGCGTTCCTGTTTCGAGTTCAGATTCTACAGAAATATTTATTTTTCCATTCAATCGATTAATAGATGAAAGAGATGGTTCAAATGAGAAACTCGCATAATCCCCTACTCGAATATCTCACTTTTGTGTTTTGACTACCAAGTTTTGCACATCTTCTGGTGAAACATAGTCCTCAAATTCGTGCACCGACAATACAATATCATTGTCCTCATATGCTGACTGGATGGAACTTGCTGAGAGTCCTGAAAAATACAATCTCAGCTCACCCAGGATATCATCTGGGGTCAAGCCAGCAAAAAATAATTTTTCCCTGTCAAAGCGAAAAACAAATTGACCAGGATTATCACTTGAAGAAGTAGAAACATTTTTTGTTCCTGGAAGCGTCATAAGATAAGCCTTAAAATCATTTGCTACTTCTTTGAGTTTTGACATATCATCAGAAGTATTCACATTGAGTTTTATTCCCACAGGAGCTCAGGTAGGAGGTCCATTTGCCTGAGTTGCCACTTCGACTTTCAGTCCATCGGAGCTCAATGGTTCAAGCCTCATAAGAATATCCTTTTCTATTTCAAAAACATCGTGCATATCATTTTTTTGACGATAGAGCGTATCGAGAAGTTCCACATATATGGTAATATTATTCCCCTTGACTTGTATATAATATACTTTCATTTCTTTATATGATGAAAGTACTGATTCTACCTGTGGAATATATGTCAGTAAACTTTCTTGGTCTGTTCCTGTTTTTGCCTCAATATTGATATTAATAATTCCTTCATCAGAAGCTGGAAAGAGCGTAAAACCAATTTTTGGTGAAAGGAGCAAAAAGGAAATAATAAGAAGCACAAATGGGAGTAAAAGAGAAGAAATACGAGAAAATTTATTTCGAATAAATTTTTGTAAAACTCTATAGTAAGCCTGTGAGATTCTTTCAAGTCCTTGCTCTCGAAAACTGGTATTTCCTATTTTGACCTCTTTCTTACCTATTCTTTCTTTTGCAAGAAATTCTTTCTCTTCTCATGAGAGTATTTTTTCATGTTGTAGATCGCTATGGTATTTTTTTATTTTAGATGCAAGCGTAAAATACAAGACACTCGCAAGAGTGAGCGAAAGTATAAGCGCAGCCAATAAAGTAGAAAAAACAGTAATAGGAATATATGCAAGGAACTTTCATACTACACCTGGAAGAAATATCATAGGGAGAAAGGCAACCAGTGTTGTTGCTGTTCCACTTATGAGTGGAGATTTTAAATCCTGCATTGCAAGGATTACTGCATTTTTTCGACTAAATCAAAGTTTTTGTCGTTCGGAAGCTCCTTCAATAATCACAATAATAGTATCAATTGCGATTCATAGAGTTAATACAAGAGAAAAATTAGTCAAAAAGTTTAGCGAAAGCCCGAGGAGATTGAGTGTTACAAAGGTAATGAAGAATGCAAGTGGTAACAGAATACTCGCAATAAAAGATTCCCTGAGTCACACAAAAATAAAAATTGTTAAAAATACGAGAATAAAAGTTTGAATGGCTGTTTTTCATAAATTTTTATAATCCTCTATAATAATCGCTCAAAGATCTTGTGTGTATTTCACTCCCAAGTCTTTCATATCTGGGCGTGACATCAAATATGATTCAAGCTCATTTTTAGCAGAAGAGGAAACCTTAAACACATTATCTCCAGCTTTTTTATTGACTCCAAGTACGACATAATTGTATCATGACTGTTCATAAAATCCGAGAGATTTTGGAGAAGTATCTGGATATTTTTTTTCAATTTTTGCAATATCTCCAAGTCGCAGCGTAGAGTCTGCTGATCACTGTATACTCAGATTTTTCAGCTCTTGTATATTTTCCAGTTCTCCCTCAAAACGAAAATCATAGTTCAAATCCCCTATAGTGTAAGATCCTATAGGAGTATTTTTATTAAAGGCTCGTATCTGATGAGCCATAGAAGCGAGCGATATCCCTAAACGCTCAAGTTTTGCTTTGGAGACTAAAACTTGTATTTCATATTCTGATTGCCATACTCACGCTGAAAAAGGATTCGTCCCTCCTCATCATATATCTATCGAGTCAATTCATGATTTCCCTTGTATATCATTTTTTATTTTTTGAGCAAGCTGTAAGAGGTCAAAGTCACTATACGTATCCTTTGGACCATAAATCAATGCTTCAAATAAAAGCTCATTTTTGGTGGATATTTCTTGAATAATAGGGTCTTGAACCTCATCTGGAAATACTATGGTATC
>PDWI01020267.1_pt1 | contig 10272 bp, 9 predicted proteins | sample 1430891 | NCBI WGS metagenome assembly PDWI01 (sample SAMN01162508, study PRJNA174530) | Oral metagenome, whole genome shotgun sequencing project. | biome: Marine environment; feature: Marine mammal; material: Swab sample of the gingival sulcus; isolation source: swab sample of gingival sulcus... | reverse complement strand
CGAAACACCCATAAACGGGCAAATGCCAAGAAATTGTGTCAATACAATATTATTGACAAAAATCGCACTAATGATGATTAATATATATTGCATGGCTTCAAAGTTTATTTGTTTTTGAGTTTGTTACTTAATGCAATCAAGTATGCTAATACTAAAAATCCTCCGGGAGCAAGTACAAATACTAACATTCCGTCTCCTTTGGCAAGTGGAATGCCAAAAAATGACAGTGAACCCAATACTTCACGTACTGCACCAAGTAAGGTTAATGCAAATGCAAAACCTAATCCCATACCTAAACCGTCAATAATAGATGAAACAACATTGTTTTTTGATGCAAAGGCTTCTGCTCGTCCTAATACTACACAGTTAACAACAATTAAGGGGATAAATAAACCCAATTGTGCGTGAAGTGCCGGCACGTAAGCATTCATTGATAAGTCAACAATGGTAACAAAAGATGCAATAATAACGATGAAAGCAGGAATCCTTACTTTGTCGGGAATTACCGATTTTACTAAAGATACTACTAGGTTTGACATAACCAATACAAATGTGGTTGCCAATCCCATACCTAAACCGTTAATGGCAGATGTTGTAACCCCAAGGGTAGGACATAACCCGAGAAGCAATACAAACACCGGATTTTCTTTAATAAATCCTTTGGTAAAGTTTTTTACTTGATTCATTCGTTTGCTCCTTTCTCTTTATGGTTTAAAAATGAGTCGTAGGCTCTTTGTGTCGCATCACAGAAAGCACGCGAAGAAATGGTTGCCGCTGTTATTGCTTGAACGTTTCCTCCGTCTTTGCTTACTTTTAATTTAAACGACTCCGGATTTTTATTTTTAAATTGTTCCGAAAAATTACTTTTTGCTGCGTCCATTTTATCGCCCAATCCGGGAGTTTCTTTATGCTCTAAAACGGCAGTGTTAAATATGGTTCCGTCGGGTAAAAAACCTACCATAATCCAGAACTGACCACCAAAACCATTGTCGCTGTAAGTTTTTATGGCAGTGCCGATGTGTTTGTCGTTTTTGTAAGCTTTATAAAAACTGAGTTCAGCACTTCCGGTTGAAGGCATAACTTTTACTTCTTCGTCAAGTTTATCAAACTCAGGAATAACTATTGATATTGCATTTTCAAGTTTTGCTTGTTTGGCAGCTTCAATAGGTTCTTTGGTTGACTTGTAAACAAATCCTAGTGCAACACCCGAAATGGCAGTAATTACCAAAAGTGTTAAAACCATATTTACAATTGTAGATTCTTTTTGTGCCATATTGGTAATGCTTTATTTTTTTGTTTTTTGTTTTTTTGCAACACCGAAAACCTTTGGTTTGACGTTGCGGTTAATTAAAGGTACAAATCCGTTCATAATAAGAATGGCAAATGAAATTCCTTCGGGATATGCTCCCCATACACGAATAAGTATGGTAATAACGCCAATGCCGACTCCATAAATAATCATACCTTTTTTCGACATGGGAGAGGTTGCCATATCGGTAGCCATAAAAATAGACCCAAGCATAACACCTCCGGTTACCAAGTGGAATAGAGGTCCTGCATACATCTCAGGGTTTGCCATATTTAATATGCCGGAAAAAATGGCAATGGTTCCTAATATGGATAATGGTATATGCAATGGAATGATTTTTTTCCATACCATATAAATACCTCCGATGATTAATGCTATGGCTGATACTTCACCGAGTGAACCTCCGATTTCTCCGGTCATCATATCTACCAAAGGCGTTTTCATTGAACTCATAATATCGGAAACATTTTCACCGTTTGCAATACCTTCTTTCATAATACCCAATGGAGTTGCTCCGGTTGTTCCGTCTGCAAAAGCAAAATTCAGTATTTTTACGGTTGGCCAGCTTGTCATTTGTACCGGAAAAGAAATCAGCATAAATATACGACCTACAATGGCAGGGTTAAAGGGGTTTTTACCTAATCCTCCAAAAGACATTTTTCCAATGCCAATGGCAACCAATGCACCAATAACAACAATGTGCCATGGTAAGTTTGCCGGTAGGTTAAACGCCAACAGCATTCCTGTTACTATGGCAGAGCCGTCGGTAATGGTTTCTTCGCCTTTAATAAGGTATTTTTGAATTAACCATTCGGCTACAACACAAGTTACAATGGCTAGTAGTTGTATTCTGATAGCATCTAAACCAAAGTAATATACTGACAGTAAAAAAGCAGGTATTAGCGCAATGACAACGCCAAACATGATTTTTCTAACATTGCTTCCGTCTTTTACATGCGGTGATAATGATACATTTAATTTGCTCATTGTGTTAGTTTTTTCTCGAACGAATGATTTGACTTACGGTTGATTTTCCCAAACGAATGTAATCCAAAAGAGGTAATCCGGCAGGACAAGTATAACTGCACGAACCACATTCTATACAATCGGTAACGTGTTCTTTTTCTAATGATTCCCAGTTGTTTACGTTGGTTAAGTTTTTAAGGTTGAAAGGCTCTAAACCTTGCGGACAAACAAACGTACAACGAGCACAACGAATACAGTTACTTGATTTTACACGTTTACTCTCTTTTTTGCTGAAAATTAGTATTCCGCTGGTACCTTTGGTTACAGGAATATTGGTTTCAGATATGGCTTTACCCATCATAGGTCCGCCGTTTACAATCTTTCCTGTGTCTTTCGGAAGTCCGCCTGCTGCTTCAATTAATGCTTCGGCAGAAGTACCGATGCGAGTTAAAACATTGATGGGATTTTTAACGGATTTTCCGGTTACGGTAACAACACGTTCAATAAGGGGTTTGTTTTTTTGTACGGCTTCGTAAATGGCAACCGCTGTTCCTACGTTTTGTACAACACAACCAACGTCAAGAGGAAGTCCTCCGCTGGGAACTTCGCGATTTAAAACGGCTTTAATCAGTTGTTTTTCTCCACCTTGTGGATATTGTACTTTAAGTGGTTCTATTTTTATACCTTGATACTCTTGTGCCACTTCACGAAGCAGTTTAATGGCATCGGGTTTGTTGTTTTCAATACCAATGATTGCATTGCTTACGCCAACCGTTTTCATCATTAAGCTTACACCTACCATGATTTCATGGGGTTTTTCAAGCATTACTCTATGGTCGGCAGTAAGATAGGGTTCACATTCTACGGCATTAATTACAAGGTATTCTACTTTTTTCCCGTCGGGAACAAACAGTTTAATGTGTGATGGAAACGTTGCTCCACCCAAACCGACAATACCTGCATCCATAACTTTTTGACGAATTTCTTCGGGTGTTGCAGATAAGTCTTTATTTAATTCGGTATCTCGGTTAATGCTTTCTTCCCATTCATCGCCATCAACATCAATAATAATGCATGGTTTTTTATACCCTGAAGTATCCATAACTTCGTCAAATTTTTTGACTTTTCCTGATACTGATGAGTGTATGTTTGCTGAAACAAAACCACCTGCTTTGGCGATTAATGTTCCGGTTTTAACCATATCTCCTCGTTTAACCACCGGCACTGCGGGAGCACCAATGTGTTGTGCTAAAGGAATACTTACTTGTTTTGGTAATGGGAGGGTCTGTATTTCAGCGGTTGCAGACATTTTATTTTCTGCCGGATGAATACCGCCTTTAGGAAATGTTTTTAACATGAGCTATCCTCCTTTCCTTGTTCGGTTACTTCTGTGTTTGGTTTTTTATTTTCTACTTCGGGAACAACCGCTAACTTTTCTTGTTTATTTGCGTTGGTCTCGTTGTTTGTATTTTCAGGTTTGGTGATTTCTTTTTTTACTTCTGTTTTCTTTGCAACAGGAGCTTTTGGTTTTTCTATTTTGGGTTTTTTAGGCGGAAAGTTTATTTCAACAATGGCACTGGTTGGACATTCGGCAACGCATTTGCGACAAAGTTTACATTTTTCATAATCAATGTAGGCTTTGTTTTTGTCAAGTGTGATGGCATCAAACGGACAAGCTTTAACACATTTTCCACAACCGATGCAAGCAACGTCACAGGCTTTTTTAGCTCCGGCTCCTTTATCGGTGTTTACACATGATACATAAATCCTACGTGATTTTTTCCCGACATTTCTAAGCTCAATAATATTACGCGGACAAGCAGTTATACAAGCACCACAAGCCGTACATTCTTCTTCGGAAACTTCAGGAATCAGTGTTTCTTCATTAATTTTAATGGCATTGAAATTACAAACGGCAACACAATCGCCCAATCCCATACAACCATTGGCACAATTGGTAGTTCCGCCAAATAAATTGTGAGATATGGCACATGATTTGGGACCGTCGTAGTTTCTAACTATTTTTCGGTATTCGGGACTGCCTTGACAACGAACCACCGCTACTTGTTTTTCTTTTTCGGCTACTTCTGCACCAAGTGTATTGGCTACAGCTTTCATTAAATCGTTGCCTCCAACAGGACAAAACAGGGCATCTAAGCTGTCCGATGAAACACAGGCTTCGGCAAATCCACGGCATCCGGGATAACCGCAGCCTCCACAGTTTGCTCCGGGCAACATGCCTTCCACATCATCAATTCGCGGGTCTTCAACCACTTTAAATTTTTGAGCAACAAAATAGAGTATTAAGGCAAGAATTACTCCTAAGCCGCTTAAGGTCATTAATGTTAGCAGTACAATTTTATATTCTCCCATATTCCTTTATTATATTCCTTTATTTAATGTGAATTGGAACGTTTTTTTGATTTTTGATTTAAACAAAGACAGAATTAAATAGTAAGGTATTAATGATGCCAGTGAAATGAGTCCGCTTAATCCTTGATCTCCTGTGATTGCATTTGTGATGATTAAGGTTGCCAAAACAACTAAAAATGGAAGAAGATAGCCGAAAAATACCGCTAAATTTCCCATGGTTTCAGTGATTTGAACCTCAACATAGTCTCCAATTTTAAAATCGTATCCAATATTGTTAACTTCTATTTCTTTTTCTTCTCCGCCGTTTTCTCCGCATACTCCACCCAATTTACAAGACCCACAAGCTGATTTTGCTTGAATTTTTACAATAATATTTTCTGTATCAATCTTATAAATTCGTCCTATATGTTTTATAGTCTTTGGTTGCGACATATGAAAATATGTTAAAAAACATGCAAAGATACATTTTTCACGTTGTTATTTTTTTATTTTCAACCCTTGAAAAAGTAATTTAGAATGAGTATAAGTATATTTGTTTGGAAGTTAACTGTTTCAAAATTAACAACTATCGTGTTGTGAAATTTCAATCGTGTTTGTTGTATTGGGATTTTATTGATTTAAAAATATAACGGGATTGTATTTTGTTTTATATACTTGAGGAATATCGGGAATGTTATTTCCATTGGTGTCAGGAAATGTTTTAGCAAAATAGTAAAAAGCCAACCATTCTTTACCTTCTTGTAAACCGGGTTTTTCTTTGTCAAAATCAAGGTTTTGATTGCTCATATCTTTAATGGGATTCCCATTTTTGTCTTTGGGTTTAACATTGATTAAACCAAAACTTTTTTGTTTAATCATACCTAAAAAACTGAGTACATAAGAATTAGCAGTAACGGCATACAATTGTTTATTTTTTTTACTGTAATCCAATTCTGCCCAACCTTTTTTATCGTTTCCAATTTCTATTTTTTGTATTTTCTTTAGGAAACCTTTATCCATATCTACGGTAATTCTGATGCCACTGAAAAAACTGTAAGCTGCGGTATAGTCTGCTTGTGTTTTCAGCAAAACCTCAAGTACTGATTTTATTTCTTTTCCTGTTAAGTAGATTTGGGCTAAAGCATATCCGGGAATACTGTCTTTACCTTCGCCGAGCGATAAAATACGAAAGATATCGGCAACGTTTTGTTTTCCTTCATTTCCTTTGCGTAGTTGGTCTCTGATAACTCCGGCTGCAGTAAGCGATATGTCTGAATGGTAGCCGGCACTTTCGGTGTAATACTGAATGGCTTCGGCAAGAAAAGGCCCAAGTGTTGAGGTTTTTAGGTTGCCAAATTCATCGCATTCCATATTAAAATTAACCTCACAAACAGGCTTATCATACTCCATATTTAAGGGTGTCAGTATTTCTTTTTGAATGAGCTTTTCTTGTTCTTTTATTTTTTCTTGAATTTGAGGCAGACCCTGTATGTTGTCATCAATGGAAATAAGTTCATGATTTTTCATTTTAAACCCTTTTTCCGTTTTTTCAAGGACTAAACGACCAACGTATTGTCCTCCGCTTCCGGTTTGTACAATTGGAATATTTTTCTCAATGATAGGTGCTTCCAATTTTGTATGTGTATGTCCGCTGATAACGGCATGAATAAATGGTGATGCTTTTTTGGCGATTTTAACATCTTCGCCTGTCCATCTGCCTTTTTTTTGAATAACACCTGAGTGTGATAATACAATGACTGCATCGGCAAGTTTATTTTTTATCAGGTAGCGAGATGTTTTTTTTACCGGGTCGGTTATTTTTACGGGCGGTAAAAATGGTTGTACATCTTCTGCATCATAGCCCATAATTCCCAAAAATGCAATGCGACGACCTTTTTCTTCGTGAATTATGTATTTTTTTATAAAACCTTCGTTGTAAAGTTTTTCAAGTTCATCATCGCGAGGGTCTTTCGGGTCGAATTTAACGTTTGTTAACAATAGCTGGGGAATTTCGCCTTTGTTTTTTGCTTGATTGATGATTTCTGCCAAAGCTTCGGGACCGTAATCAAATTCGTGGTTTCCCAGTGCAACGTAATCAAAGCCCATATCTTGCATTAGCGACAATTGAAACCCTGTTTGTTTTTCTAAGGTGTGAAACAATGAGCCCATTAAAAAATCGCCGGCATCAACCACCAAAACAATATCATCTGGGTGTGATTCTTTCTCTTGTTTAATGAGTTGGGCTATTCGTGAAAAACCACCGATGGTTAAGTCCTTGTCTTGTTTTAACGGTGTGTATTCTCTCTCCGGTGAATAACCGTTAATTTTTGAATGTAAATCGTTGGTATGTATTAATATAATGTCTTGTGCCTGAATTTGAAACGCCCATAAAATAAGTGCCGAGGTAATAAGTGTGAGTTTTTTCATGATTTATGTTTATAAATTCTGTGATAAAGGTACAGATATAATTGTTGTTGAACAAATGTTAATTCGTTCATAAAGTTAGAAAGTTAGAATCCCGATAATTATCGGGAATAAAGGCGTAGCATGCTACGCCTCTTTACTTTGTATCGTCATCCTATGTTTGCAAACAGAATATAATAGATGAGATGTTTTTCTTATGAGTTGTTATGTGGGGACGGTGGTACATTATACTGTTTTCTGAAACTTAGTATGGTTAAAAATATAGAACTAATGCTGATTGCCAATATGCGATAAGTGTACCAATAATGCGATGCTGAATGTTCGTTAATTACCAACATCCATACAAAGGGTATAAGCCCGACCAGTAGATATAAATAAGCATGTTTGGCTTTGCTTATGTTAAATTTAAAAGCACTATATATCATACTTAGTAGAATCGTACTTGATAGTATTACTAAGTTGATAGCGTTAATGTTTTTTGTTAAAGCCTGCCATTTGTTTACATCAGAGCTTATGCCCGTTCTGTGCATGGCTTGACTTTTTACATCGGAAAGGATATCTATATTGGTAAATATGCCTACTAATGCCCATTTATAGAAAAATAGTCCAAAATAAGCAATGCTCCATAAAAAACTGAATGTTATTATTTTGTAAAGTGCTTGTTTGGTGTTGTTTGTGTTCTTGGAAAGATATAACTGCACCCAAACTAAAAGAGGAAATCCTAAGCTTAAAATAGGAGCCGTTAATAAATCAAAATAAACGGTTAATGCACCGGATAGAAAAAATAGTATACCAATATCTTTATTGGTTTTATTATAGCGTCCTTGAACGGCTATGGCTATAGACAAACTTATAATGAGTACAGATGAAAACTGTATGAGGTACTGCATAAACATAAGGTTTACAAAAAGTAAGCCCAGTAAAAATGTTAGAGCAACAGACCAATTGCTTCGATGGTATTGTCTTATTAAAAAAGTAAATAATAAAATGGAGGAAACAAGGTATAAGAAAATACGTAAAGAAGCATAATCTGCAAATAAGAAGAAAAGGCGATAGAAAAATGATGCTCCAAACCAATAACGAGGATATGCAACAATGTTTTCTTCCGGATATTTTTCGGAGGAAGTAACATGCTTTAAATATACCCAGCGAGAATTGTCGTATATGTCGAATTTTTCATGATAAGTACAAGATAGAGCTGAGTATATAGGTCGATGATTGTTTGTACTTGCTGCTATATTCATAATGATAGCATCAGTAAAATAATCAAAAGTATAAGCATTGTCATTCATAATAGGACGACCATAATCGCCCCATGTATTATAGTAATCGATATTTTGATTTAATTGCTTTTTAATAGGAGCGTTAGGCAATAGAGAGGATAAAATATTGAATAAGAAAAATATAATGCCTAAACTAAAAAACCATATTGTATATTTTATGATAGGTTTCATTGTAAATTATCTTTTTGTTTAGAAATAAAGTGAATCAATCTAAGCTCATAATTTTTTCTGTCTTTGGTAATAATGGTATCTAAAATTAATCCGGTGAAAAATGATAAAACCGCAATTAATGCAAAAATACTGGATACAATTAATGTTGGAAATCTTAATACTAATCCTGTTTCTAAATACTCTATAAACACAGGAATAAACATGATTCCAAATATAATACATGAAATGATAGACAGTATGTTAAAAAATAAAAAAGGTTTATATTCTTTAAATAAGGTGAAAATGGTTTTTAAAACTTTCATACCATCACTAAATGTATTGAGTTTTGATTCACTTCCTTCGGGTCTGTCTTGATAATCAATCGGAACTTCTATTAAGTTAAAACGTTTGTCTAAAGCATGTATGCTCATTTCTGTTTCTATTTCAAAGCCCGAAGACATGACTGGGAAGTTTTTTACAAAGCTCCGGTTAAAAGCCCTATATCCTGTCATAATATCAATAATGTTTGCTCTCCAAAGAGTATTGATTAGCCAACGTACCGTTTTATTGCCTGTATTGTGTAATGGACGCTTATTTTCTTGAAAATAGGTAGAGGATAAGCGGTCGCCAATTACCATATCTGCTCTGTTATCCAGTATGGGTTGTATCATTTCTTTTGCATGTTTTGCAGGGTAGGTGTTGTCACCGTCTGCTATCAGATATACATCAGCGTCAATATCTTTAAACATTGCTCTTATCACATTGCCTTTGCCTTGTGCATATACCGGCTTTACAATTGCTCCTGCTTCTTGTGCAATTTGTCCGGTGTTATCTGTAGAGTTATTGTCATACACATATATGCTGGCATCGGGTAAATAATGTTTGAAATCTTGAACTACCTTAGCTATGGTTTTAGCTTCATTATAACAAGGAAGTAATACGGCTATGTGCATAGTGTAAATTATATTAGATTACAAATATATGATAAATTTTTAATTGCTATACAGCCAAGTGCAAAATTCACATGTGCAAGTAAAAAGAATGATAATGTTATTGTGTAAATTTTTATTGATGAATGGTTTTAGATACAGTTAATTTACCACTATAACATCGGTATATCTTCGGTAGGGTGATGTGAATTCAATGGAATATACACCAGGTTTAAAGCATTGTGTGTTGATTTTAGAGCTGTCTGAATCAATGGCTTTCTCCAATATAATTTCCCCGTTAAGGTTATAAATACGAATGGTATTGTAAAGTTTGCAATTTTCAATATTTATTTGTGTTTGTACAGGGTTGGGAAATAGGTAAGGGGTGCTGTTATTGCTTAGTATTTCTAATGTTGATGAGCTGTTGTTTAAATTGCCTCGTCTTAGTCCTGCTTTAACGGTACCATAACTTTCGTAACTAAAAATAAATTCGGTTTCACGTAAAAAATCTATGCCTTCAACTTGATGTAAAATGAGAGACAGGTTAACTTGTATGTTGGTACCGCCAAAAAAATCATCATCAATAAAGTTGTCTAAAATTTGAATGAAACTCGACGATAGGTAAGGAGCATAACCGATAAGTAATATTTTGTTTTGCGTTGGGTTGTAAGCTGCTCCGGTAACCAGTCCGTTGATGTTTAAACTGTCTTTTAAGTGTGCCGGAAAGGTGCCGGGTGTTTTAGGCAGTGCGTATAAATAGGTTTTATGATTGCCCCAATTTTTGCTGAAAATGTACAATGAGTCGTTGGTGGCAATAAATGCTTCCGCATCAAAGTTTGTGGTATAGCTGTCCCATTCA
>PDWI01010627.1_pt1 | contig 10272 bp, 5 predicted proteins | sample 1430891 | NCBI WGS metagenome assembly PDWI01 (sample SAMN01162508, study PRJNA174530) | Oral metagenome, whole genome shotgun sequencing project. | biome: Marine environment; feature: Marine mammal; material: Swab sample of the gingival sulcus; isolation source: swab sample of gingival sulcus... | reverse complement strand
TGTATTTTATACCATTTATTTTGTATCTGAGCAATTGTTACAATATCGTTTCTTTTTAATTTTCCGAGTACCTCATCATTTAATGATGCTTTTGCTCTCACATTCAAGGCACTTGCTGTTATTTTGCCTTTCATAAGAGTTACATATTTGCCTGATACATAGGCATCTTTGTCGTTATATTTGAAACGATACCAATCGTTGGAAGTTTTTTCCAAAATACTTATAACCGTACCTTTGGTGTATCTTCCAAGTTTACCGCCGTTCATTGAGGGTTCTGAACGAATATTCAAAACTTTTGCATTTATAATTCCTTGATATATAACACTTAACGAGCTATTTCCTGTATTGATAACATTCTTTATAGTCGCTTTGTTTATTTTTTTGCTTCTTCTAAAAAGTCTACTGAAAAAAGACATAATTTATCTTTTGTTTTATGTTAATTAAATATATTAAAAATCTCTATAATCTACTTATAATTAGCAGATTATGAGTTCATGCCACCGCACACGTTAATCACTTGCCCTGTTACATACGATGATAATTCAGAGCCTAAAAATACGCATACGTTTGCTACGTCTTCGGGAGTTCCTCCTCGTTTCAATGGGATTGTTTCTGTCCAGCGTTTTTTAACATCGTCGGAAAGTTTGCCTGTCATGTCGGTAATTATGAAGCCCGGAGCTATTGCGTTTGAGCGTATGTTTCTGCCACCCAATTCCTTAGCTACTGATTTTGTGAACCCGATAATGCCTGCTTTTGAGGCGGAATAGTTGGTTTGTGCAGCATTGCCACTCACGCCAACCACCGAACTCATGTTAATTATCGAGCCTGAGCGTTGTTTCAACATGAATGGTTGCACGGCTTTTGTCATTGCAAATACCGATTTTAGGTTTACTTTAATTACCAAATCCCATTGAGCCTCAGTCATTCGCATTAAGAATGTGTCGCGAGTGATGCCTGCATTGTTTACGAGTATGTCGATTTGCCCGAAATCTTGATGTATTTGTTTTATATTTTCCTCTACCTGAGATAGTTCCGATGCGTCAAAGGCGTATGCTTTTGCTTTTATATTTTCTTGTTCTAAGTTTTTTATAAGTTCGTCTGTTTCAGGAGTTATTTGCAGGTCGGTTATTGCGATATTTGCTCCTTGTTGTGCATATTTTATTGCAATTTCTTTTCCAATTCCTCTGGCTGCGCCTGTTATTATTGCTGTTTTTCCTTTAAGAAGTTTCATAGTTATATGGATTTTATTTTTGTTATAAGTTGGGACAAATATAATTAAAAAACGATTATATTTTTAATAAAAAGACTATTAAAGTAAAATATTATATATAAGGTCTTAAAAATATTGATATTTTTGTTCGATAATTAATATTATGTTAAATATAATATTCTTATACAAAAAAAGCCCAATATTTCAAAGGGCTTTTTTGTTGATTTATTTTTTTATTGAGTATTAAGCTCAGTTAAAATTTTTGTGTATTTTTCTCTGTTAGCTTTGTCTTTTAGCTTGTAGTATATGGTTCGCAAGATTTTAACTGTGTCAATATCTTTGGGATTTGCTTTGTGAGCTATTTCAAAATATTCGGCAGCTTTCAATAAACTTGGATTTACTTCGGCTTTTATTTTGTCGGCTTCGGGTCCATTTTTGTATATTTTAAATGACATGTCAGATTCAGCCATTTTACGTTCTGATTTTTTGTAGTATAAACGACCTCTATTAAACGCTGCGTCAAATAGTTGCGAGTTGATTTTTAGAGCTTCGCCAAATAATTCATCAGCTTTGTTGAAGTGGTTTTCAGCCTCGGTGTATAGTGCTTTGGCTTTGTTTTCTTCCTCTTTTTGCTTGTCGAGATACATTTTCTTTTTACTTTCATCAAAGCGATTTTGAAATGCTTTTTGCTTGTTTTCCAAAACCTTATCCATTACTTTACCGTATTTCTCATAAACTTTTTCCTCTTTGGTATCGTAGATTGATGCTTTTGCAGAATAGTATGAGGCATTTGTAGGATTTTTTTGTATAGCTAAGTCAATGTATTCTATAACTTTATCTGATTGATTTTTGCCTAAATAGTAATTTATAAGGTCTACAACCAAAATTTCTTCTTCGGGATATTTTTCAAAACCTTTTTTTATTGATTCTATGTATTTCTCGTCATTATTTTCTTTTGAATACGAGTCTGCAATCAGGTGGTAGCAGTTGCCGGGTTTGAAGTTTAATTTTATTGCTTCGTTTAGGTTTGCTCTTGCTTCGGAATATTTTTCAGCACCTATCCCAATTATACCGCCATAGTAGTAAAGTACATCAAGAGTGGAGGTTGTGTCGATGTCTAACTTGGGTAATTTTCCCAATTCAATGCCTTTTTCAAGATAGTCGTATGCTTCGGCATATTTTTTTTCTTCATAGTATCCAATTGCTTGGTTTACTATGTTGGTTCTTATTTGCATTGCCAACATTTGAAAGTCTTTTTTATTTCTGTATTTTTTCTTTACGTCTAATTCGTCGGCTTTTAAAAGAGCTTCCTCAGCTTTTAAAAGAGCATTTTCGGTAAGGTGGTCGGTTTCTTCCCATTTGCTTACCAAACCGTCTTTCAAATAAACTTTTTTATGAGGGTATACCCATAGTTCAAATCCGTCGGTGGTTTGCTTTTTGGATAAAGGTGCATTATACAAATTATCCAAAGTTACAAAGGTGTTTTTCAGCTTTTTAGCTTGCACAACTTGGAAAGTTGCAGGCAGTCCCACGTACAATCCGGCGGTGTTGAATGTATAGGCATTATACATAAGGTCGGCACGAGATTTCCATGTTTTGGCTTTTACGTTTTTCTTCGGATTTTTGATATTAGCGTCGCTTTTTTCCAAATCCTTTTTCAATCCGTCCCAAGTTAGCGGTGCTTCTTGGGCAAATGTAACTGTTAAGAAACTTAATAGTATTCCAAAAGTTATTATTGTTTTTTTCATCGTATTATTTTTTATTGATTTATTTCATTATTTGGTTGTGAATTATTGTCTGAATTTTCGTTGTTTTCGTCTTGTGCTTCGTCCAATTTGTTGTCGGTTTCCGAGCGGTCTATTTTAGCCACTGATGCAATTTGTTCATTTTTTTGAAGCGTTATGAGTCTCACTCCTTGCGTTGCCCTACCCGACAATCTCAATGTGTCAATTGCCATTCTAATAGCTATGCCTGAGCGAGTTATAATCATAAGGTCGTCATTATCCGATACATTTTTCAATGCAATTAACTTGCCTGTTTTATCGGTTATGTTTATGGTTTTAACACCTTTGCCACCACGTTTTGTAGTGCGATAATTTTCTTCGGAAGTTCTTTTTCCGTAGCCTTTTTCCGACACCACCAATACGCTTTCCTGCATATTTGGTTCAAGCTCAATCATTCCGATAACCTTATCTTCTTCGGCAACTCGTATGCCTCGCACGCCTGATGCTACCCTACCCATTGGTCTTATATCGCTTTCGCAGAATCTTACAGCTTTGCCGTTTCTGGCAGCAAGCATTATATCTTTCTGACCATTAGTAAGTTTCGCTGATATTAAGGTGTCATTTTCATTGATGGTTATGGCGTTTATACCACCTCTTCTCGGACGTGAGAAATCTGCCAATGCGGTTTTCTTGACCTTTCCGTTTTCCGTGGCAAACACAATATATTTGTTTTTCAGATACTCTTGGTCATTCAATGATTTGACTTTGATATAGGCTTTTACGCTGTCGTCTTTATCTATTCTAAGAAGATTTTGAATGGCTCGTCCTTTTGAATTTTTCGAACCTTCCGGAATTTCGTAAACTTTCAGCCAGAAGCATTTTCCTTTTTGGGTGAATAGCAACAAATCGTTGTGCATTGTGGCAACGTAAATGTATCTTAGGAAATCGGTATCTCTGGTGTTGCCACCTCTTGCACCTTTCCCTCCCCTATTCTGAATTTTATATTCCTCTAAGGCAGTGCGTTTTATGTAGCCTAAATTTGAAATGGTTATAACCACCTCGTCGTCTGCATAAAAATCTTCCGGATTTAGCTCGTGCGATGCGTATATGATTTCGGTTTTTCGACTATCGCCATATTTATTTTTCAGTTCAATAAGCTCATTCTTAATAACTTCCATTAATTTGGATTCGTCATTTAGTATTGATGTGAGGTAGTCGATAAGTTTTATTAGTTCGGCGTATTCTTCTTCTATTTTTTCTCGTTCCAATCCTGTTAATCTTTGCAGACGCATATCGAGGATTGCTTTTGTCTGAATTTCAGTAAATTCAAAACGCTCAATAAGTCTTTTGCCTGCTTCGTCGGGCGATTGCGAGCTTCTGATTATTGAAATTACCTCGTCGATATGGTCGAGGGCTTTGAGATATCCTTCAAGGATGTGGGCTCTTTCTTTAGCTTTTTTAAGTTCAAATCGAGTTCTGCGAGTTACCACCTCGTGGCGATGTTTTACAAAATTCGAGATTAAACCGGTTAGGTTGAGCAACTCGGGGCGACCATTTACAAGGGCGATATTATTTACGCTGAATGTGTTTTGCAGGGCGGTATATTTATATAAGGTGTTCAACACAACGCCTGCTATTGCGTCTCGTTTCAAATCAATGACAATTCGCATTCCGTGGCGGTCTGATTCATCATTGATATATGAGATGCCTTCGATTTTTTTATCGTTTACCATCTCGCCGATTTTCTTTATCAATTCGGCTTTGTTTACGAGATATGGTATTTCGGTTACAATAATTCTTTCGCGTCCCGAGGGTGTCTCTTCTATCTGAGTTTTAGCTCGTTGGACAACTTTGCCTCGCCCTGTTTTATAGGCTTGCACCACTCCGTCATATCCGTATATTGTTGCTCCTGTCGGGAAATCCGGCGCTTTGATAATATTAATAAGCTCGTCAATTTCGATTTCAGGATTATCAATATATGCTGTTATCGTATCGATTGTGTCGGAGAGATTGTGAGGGGGCATATTGGTTGCCATTCCCACAGCAATTCCGCTCGCACCGTTTACAAGAAGGTTGGGAATTACGGTTGGCAATACGGTTGGCTCTTGCAGTGTATCGTCAAAATTTAGTTTGTAATCTATCGTGTCTTTTTCGATATCTCGAAGTAGCTCCTCAGCTATTTTTTCGAGTTTGGCTTCGGTATAACGCATTGCGGCAGGGCTGTCGCCGTCTACCGAACCGAAGTTACCTTGACCATTCACCAAAGGGTATCGCATCGACCATTCCTGTGCCATTCGCACCATTGTGAGGTATACCGATGAGTCGCCGTGAGGGTGGTATTTACCAAGGACTTCCCCTACTATTCTTGCTGATTTTTTATGTGGTTTGTTTGACCAGAGAGCGAGTTCCTTCATACCATACAGCACCCTGCGATGCACAGGTTTGAGACCGTCTCTCACGTCCGGCAATGCTCTTGAAACTATTACTGACATTGAATAATCAATGTAGGCTGATTTCATTTCTGTTTCAATATTTACCGGAATTATTCGTTCTTTATCGTCAATCATTATTTTATTTCTTTTATTTTCTAAGGTTGTATTTTTAAGTTATGCTAATTTTATTTTGGATTAAGCATCAACGTTTGCATAGGTTGCATTTTGCTCTATAAACTCACGTCTGGGTGGCACATCGTCGCCCATAAGCATTGAGAATAAGCGGTCTGCTTCTATGCTGTTTTCTATTGTTACTTGTTGCAAAGTTCTGGATTTTGGGTTCATTGTTGTGTCCCAAAGTTGCTCTGCGTTCATCTCTCCAAGACCTTTATATCGTTGAATACTAGCACCTTTGCCAAATTCTTCAAGTATCTCTTTTCGGTCTTCTTCCGACCATGCGTATCTTTGGTTTTTGCCTTTTTTTATAAGGTATAAAGGCGGAGTTGCTAAGTATAGATGACCTTGCTCCACAAGCTCTTTCATGTAGCGGAAAAAGAAAGTCATTATCAGTGTGTCGATGTGGCTGCCATCGACGTCGGCATCGGTCATTATTATTATTTTGTGATATCGCAGTTTCTCTAAGTTTAGAGCTTTGTTATCTTCTGCCGTTCCGATGCTCACACCCATTGCTGTGAAGATATTTCTAATCTCTTCATTTTCAAGAACTTTGTGTTGCATCGCTTTTTCCACGTTTAGGATTTTACCTCTAAGTGGCAAGATTGCTTGAAACTTTCTGTCACGTCCTTGCTTGGCTGTACCACCGGCTGAGTCCCCTTCCACTAAGAATATTTCGCTTTCGTCGGGCTTTTTAGAAGAGCAATCGGCAAGTTTACCGGGCAATCCCGCACCTGACATTACATTTTTTCGTTGTACCAATTCCTTGGCTTTCTTGGCTGCATGCCTTGCAGTGGCTGCGAGGATTACTTTTTTTACGATTGTTTTTGCATCGTTGGGGTTTTCCTCCAAATAGTTTTTAAGCATCTGGCTTACAGCTTGGTCTACTGCCAAACTTACTTCGGAGTTGCCGAGTTTTGTTTTTGTCTGCCCCTCGAATTGAGGTTCGGGAACTTTTACGGATATTATCGCCGTAAGTCCTTCTCGGAAGTCATCGCCGTTAATATCGAATTTTAATTTTGCCAAAAGCCCTGAGCTGTCGGCATAAGATTTTAAAGTTCTGGTAAGTCCTCTGCGAAAGCCTGTTAGGTGTGTACCGCCTTCGTGGGTGTTTATATTATTAACGTAAGAATGTATATTTTCGGCGTATGAATTGTTGTATTGTAAAGCAATTTCTACCGGAATACTGTTTTTCTCGGTTTCAAGATGGAGGGTCTGAGCCAAGATGCTTTCTCGGTTTGAGTCTAAGAATTTTACAAATTCTTTGAGTCCTTTTTCCGAATGGAAAGTTTCGGTAATTGGGGTTTCCGGACGATTGTCGGTTAGGGTAATTTTTATGCCTTTGTTTAGGTAGGCAAGTTCTCGCATTCTGTTTGCAAGAGTTTTAAACTGGTAGATTGTGGTGTTAAATACTGTTGGGTCAGGGAGAAATTGGATTCTTGTTCCTGATTTTGTTGTTTCGCCAACAACCTCAATATCAGCAAGTGGCTTGCCGATTTGGTATTTTTGTTGATATATTTTGTTGTTGCGATATATCGTGGCAGTAAGTTCAGATGACAGGGCATTCACACACGACACCCCCACTCCATGCAATCCGCCTGATACTTTGTAAGTGTCTTTATCGAATTTTCCGCCGGCGTGAAGAACGGTCATCACTACTTCAAGAGCTGATTTGCCTTCTTTCTCGTGCATATCAACGGGAATCCCTCGACCGTCATCAGTAACTGTTATTGAGTTATTGGGGTTTATAACCACATCTATATTGTTGCAAAATCCTGCAAGTGCTTCATCTATTGAGTTATCAACTACCTCGTAGACCAAGTGGTGTAACCCTCTTTCGCCTACATCGCCAATGTACATTGCGGGTCTTTTTCTTACTGCTTCAAGACCTTCAAGTACGCTAATATTTTCGGCTGAGTAGTTGTTTGTTGTGTCTTTTTCGGTTATATTATTTGTCATTATTGTTTGTTTTTTTAAAGCAATTGCAAATATAATGGTTTTTATCGTAAATTTAAAATTTCTACGAATTATTTAGGTTAAATTTAGTTTTTTCACTGTTTTTTTTATTAGCTTTTATTGCTTACTTTTGATTTTTTTTAATTCATCGTTGTTTTAATAACGAATTTTAGTATTTATAATTTTGTTAAAAACCTTAAAATAAGTTAAATAAATATAATTTTCATTTTTTTTAGTTAAATATAATACACCTTATATATATGTACAAACATAAAACCGCTTTTAAATTAATAATATTATTTTTTTTCAACATGTTTTTAACATTGAGTGTTTTTGCTCAAAATAATTCAAAAAAATACAATCTAAAATGCAGTTCGCCACTAAAAAAAACGATGAGTTTATCGGGAGATTTTGGTGAGATACGCTCTGACCATTTTCACATGGGGGCTGACATTCGTTTGCGTACCGGACAACCCGTTTATGCCGTTGCCGACGGCTATTTATACCGGTACAAAACCGAGCCGGGCGGATATGGTAATGTACTCTATATAAACCACAAAGACGGATTTCGGTCGGTATATTGCCATCTAAATAGGTTTAGGGAAGATATACATAATTATGTTCGTAAGGAGCAGTTGAAATCGGATAAATTTAAGGTGGAGGGCTACCCTGCCCCGGAGATTTTCCCCGTAAAAAAAGGTGATTTAATTGGGTTTGGCGGAAATACGGGCTACTCTTTCGGGCCTCATTTGCATTTTGAAATGCGATATTCGAAAAATGATGTTGCCATAAATCCGTATCATTTTTTGAGCTTTCCGCAGGATTACAGGAAGCCGGAAGTGCGGGCGTTATTGGTGAAATCGGCAGACGAAAACAGTGGGGTGAACGGCAAGGAACAGGCGACAATTTACAAACTGCGTGCAAGCAAAAATCATCTCATTCCGACGGGGAGAATAGAGGCTTTTGGCAGGGTGAAATTATCGGTGATGACGGTGGACAGACGTAGCAATCAGCACAATTCTTATGCTCTGTACGGGGCAAGATTATTCGTTAATAACAGCTTGATTTTTGAGTTCAAAAAAGATGAAATTCCTTTTGAAAAAACTCGCTGTATAAATAGTTTTATTGATTACAAAGAGTACAAAAAAGCACGCAAAAAGTTCACAAATTTATACCGAGAAAAGAATAATAATCTTGCAATATATGGTGATTTTGGAGACGGATATATTGATATAAAAAACAATGAGAAAAAGAAAATCCGAATAGAATTATTTGATTTTAACGGTAATACAACTACGGTTAAGTTTCTCATTTCAGGCAAGTTATCGGCAAAGAAAAAGGAGACTGTTGAGGCTTGCAAACACAAAATGTATGCCGGCAAAAATAATTATTTTATACAAGATGATTTCAGACTTATGACGAGTGAAAATGCCTTTTATGATGATTTTTGTTTGCACTATAAAAAGCAAATTGCCAACGATGATTTTTTCTCTGATTGGCACAATGTGTGGGGAGATTTCACGCCAATACATGAGGGGGTGGATATAGCTATTCGCACCAAAAATATTGACGAAAATCTTTTGCCCAAAACCTGCATTGTGAGGAAAAAATCCGATGGGGAATTGGTGAACGTAGGCGGGAAATTGCTAAACGGATTTATGACTGCCAAGGTGTCTTCATTTGGAAAATATGCCGTTTATTTGGACACAATTCCACCGCATTTAACGCCCAAAAATTTCTCTGCAAAAACGAAATCTTACAACTTAAAAAAGTATATTAAATTTAAGGTTGAAGACAATATGAGCAAGGTGGTGGCTTACAAGGCTATGCTAAACGGCGAGAAAACCGTGGCTCATTACGACCTAAAAAATGACCTAATAAACATCGAAGTTCCCGCACAAATTAAGTACAAAGACGTAAACCTGCACCTTGAAGTTTTTGATGCCAAAGGTAATGTCGCCGTTTACAATCACACTTTTAAAATGGAGTAACTTATTTTTCGTTAAGCAATTTGGCGGTATGAACAAGTTTTATGAACTCACTTCGATAACCGTTTTCATCTTTGCCTTTGCCTTTTTTGGCAAGTGTCTCAACGAGTTTGTAATCGCTTCTGCCTTTGTGTTTTGAACCTCGAAGAATCATGCCGAAAGATGCCACTGCCGACGAAAAATTAAAGTTGTTGCTTGTTGAATTTGGCTTTACGGCAACATTAGGAATTGCCTTTTCTATCAAGATGCTTTTGTTGGATTTTATGGGTTTATATCGGAATTTTATGGTCATCAAATCGCCACTGTTTTTGGCATTTTGATTTACCTTGTAATCTGAATATTTCAAGTCGGATTTTTCGTTGGCATCATTTTTGTTGGCAGGCACTATTTCGTACAAAGCCGTAACGGTATGACCCGCTCCAAGTTCGCCTGCATCTTTCTTGTCGTCGTCGAAATCTTCGGTGTTTAAAACTCGATTTTCGTAGCCTATCAACCTGTATGATTTTACGGCAACAGGGTTAAATTCTATTTGTATTTTTACGTCTTTGGCTATGGTGAACATATTGGCTCTAAGCTCTTTAACAAATACTTTTTCGGCTTCTCTGATGTTGTCGATATAGAAATAATTTCCGTTGCCGGCATTGCTTATTTGCTCCATTCTGCCGTCTTTGTAGTTGCCCATTCCCATTCCGAGAATTGTTAAAAATACGCCCTTTTCTTTTTCTTCTTTTATCAAATCCACCATTGCTCCGGTCGATGAAATGCCCAAATTGAAGTCGCCGTCGGTT
>PDWI01010626.1_pt1 | contig 10272 bp, 7 predicted proteins | sample 1430891 | NCBI WGS metagenome assembly PDWI01 (sample SAMN01162508, study PRJNA174530) | Oral metagenome, whole genome shotgun sequencing project. | biome: Marine environment; feature: Marine mammal; material: Swab sample of the gingival sulcus; isolation source: swab sample of gingival sulcus... | reverse complement strand
GGAAGACCTCAAAAGTCCGAAGATTACTTTCGTTCCACGTCAGAAGTTCAAAGAGTTTAAGTTCCGTGCTCAATTCGAACGAGTAAGCGACGACGATAAATGCAAAGCTCCAAAAACGAACAACAAGGAGGACGAAGAAGAATACAAACCAAGCGGACACTCAGGCTTATAACTCTATAAAGGAGCGTGAGAACGTAGTTATAGTTATGAATTAAGAGTTCGCTTCCCAACGGGGGCAGCCACAGGCTGTTTTATCAGCTAATGCTAAGAAGACACTGTGTGTCCGCATTTTGTATTTATCTACAATGATAAACTTAAATGAAATAGCAAAGGCTCACCGTGAGGCGAGCCTTTTTTCTTGCGTCGGCTAATTCTTAACTCATAACCAATAAAAGCCCCTCTCTGCCTCGCAAGCTCGGCACCCCTCCCACGGAGGGGAATTCTGCGTCGCACTTTCCTTTGGCGGAGGGGAATTTCTGCGTCGCTACTAGGAATGAATAATTAAAAATTGAGGGTGTGTCCTTTTGACACACCCTCAATTCTATTTAAGACTTCTAGCGAAAGAGGAATTTAATATGCTGAAGAATTGTGCTTATTAGACCGTAATGCTTTTGCATTATTCGGAAACGCTCAATGAGTGATGCTCGGTGATTTTGCGTCGTTGTCCCCTCATTAAGATATAATGACAGGGGTTTGTCTATGAATAAATATGATTTAGCCTCTTTCATTATGCGAATGCACCAATCCACATCGGCGGAGAAACGATAGCTTAAGTCGTACTTTGGGCAAAGTTCCCTTCGAGGATAGAAGCTTTGATGACAAACGAGCATTCCTTTTTTGAAACTCTTCCAAGAAAGCTTTTTCGGAGGTCTCAGCCTTCTTAAGCCTAATGAATTGCCTTGAACGTCTATGAGTTTCGTTTCTCCGTAGATAATGTCAGGCATAGTTTCTTTATTATTATTGACGTTTTCTGCAAGCTCTTCAAGGGTTTTATTAGAAGCGAAAGCATCTCCTGCGTTTATAAAGCAAACATAATCGCCTGTCGCCAAATCCAAACCTTTGTTCATCGCATCATAAATCCCCCTGTCTTGCTCCGAAAGAATCTTCGCTTGTGGCGTAATGGCTTGAACTAAGTTGAGGGTTTTGTCCTTAGACGCTCCGTCAATAATAATGTATTCTATATGCTTATAGCTTTGATTAGCTAGCGATTCAAGTGTCGGTCTAATGCAAGCCTCGGCATTATAGCAGACAGTTATTACGGAAAAGACAATGCTTTCTTTATTCATAAACTTTTAATAATCTTTGATAATAGGCAATATGTTTCTGTGCAATACTTTCAGCACTAAACTTTAGGATAGATACTTGACAAGCTTCTTTTGTAATCTTTTGCTCTCGCAGCTCTTCAAGCAAGACGAAGCATTGCTTAGCCATTAGCTCGCAGTCATAATCATCAAGGAGATAACCATTTACTCCATTCTGAATAATATCTCTAGCTCCGCCACAATCAAAGCTTAGGACAGGCGTGCCAAGAGCCAAAGACTCCACAAGCGTTAAGCCAAAAGTCTCAAAAAGTGAACAAGAGAGCGTTATATCAGCCAAGCTATACAGCTCTTTAATCCTTTCTTTGTCCGAGATATGTCCCAAGGCAATATGCTTTATTCCCAAATCTTTGAAGGTGTCTGTATCTTTGATTTTTCCTAAAAGAAGAAGAGTCGTTTGCTCCGCTTGTTGGGGAAATAAAGCTTTGAACTTCTGAGTAAATTCAAGCAGTAAATTCGCTCCCTTAATTGGGTCGTCCAAGCGTGCTGCGGATACTAATAGATAATTTTCGCTCGGATTATGCCACGAAAATGGATGATTATTACTCTGAGCTTGCTGATAATCCTTAGTATTCAGAGCAGGTGCAATAACTTCCAAAGACCTGTTTTCTTTTCCTATTAAAAGTTGCTCCGCTAGATTGCGAACGAAAGAGCTAACAGCGATGTAGTTAATTTTAGCTTGAGCGATAGATGTCTTTTTGCTGTAAACAAAAGCTTTCCTCCCTCGTTCATTTAAGTCTAATGTCTTTTGCTCGGCATATTGAGAGGCAAAGAGGAGCATTTTGTCTTTACTTAGGTTAGGCAGATGAGCCAAAGCCGTCAAAGCCCAAAGGTCGTGCAGTGTCCAAACAAGCGGTTTATTAAGCCTTTGTATGCTTTTAATGGCTTGTATACTTAGCGTTCCGTGGTTAATCCACTGCAGATGTATCACATCAGCCCAAGCAATCCATTCGTGCTTTGAAAGGTCTAAGCCGAAAGAAGCCGTTGAATACTGCCAGAGCCTTTCCTTATTAAAGCTATTATGCCACAAAATCTCCAAGCGTTCCATTATGAAGGCAAACTTTGCACGTATTTTATTCTGCCATTTATCTTCAAGGAAAACGATACGTTCGTCCTCCTCCAAAGCTTTGTCAAGCATTTTGGGACGCTTCAGAACTAATAAACGAACCTCTACTTTCGCCTCACGAAGAGCAAGGTAAAGCCTTAGGCAAGCATTCGCCGCTCCGCCCCCTTCTATTGCTGTACTTAGGAGTAATATCTTCATCGTTTGAGATTAACTTTAGCTAATACAAAGGAAAATAGCTCTCCACTGATGCTCATTGAATAGAGGTAAGTCGTTGCGATAGAGCCTAGAAGTATCGTTCTCAAAGCAATATCTACAAAGGGATTTAAACAAAAAGGCAAAAGCTCATTCCCAAGCAAAAGCAAAGGAACGAGGGGCAAAAGCAATAACATTCGCTTAGAGATTGGCTGAATCCTTAATTGCCTAAATAGGAGTATTTGGAGGAAGCCATAACCAACAAGGGCAGTAATCAAAGTGGAAAGTCCTGCACCCATACTCCCTAAAACAGGAATTAAATAAAGATTAGAAAAGAAGGCTATAACACATAAGAAAAGCGTATAATACAAGCTCCAATGGTAGTGCTTTGAGCAGTTGATAATCGGATGACAAGGCGTAAAGATTAGCTCTATCAACTTAGCTATAGCCAAGAAAAGAAATATGCCTTGTGCAGGTTGGTAAACTTCCTTTCCGTTAGGCATTATACTTAAGATATTTCCAAAATTTACCCAAATAATCAGAGCAAGAATAAGTCCTGAGAGGAATTGATAAAAGGAAACTTTCTGATAGATGCTTTGCGTTGCTTGATAATCTTGCTCTTTCATCGTCTCGGCAATGCGAGGGGTTGCGATACTGATCAACGAGCGGGTTGGAATCTCAATTACCGAAACCATAAAGAAAGCAATAGTAAAAATCCCTGATTCATAAAGACCGTCTCGATGAACGAAAGAAAGCATTAAGATGTCCATTCGTCCTGCGAGCATCGTTCCCACGGTAGAAAGGACTGCAAGTAGAGTATAATGTCTGAAATCTCGTCTAAGAGAAGGCGTAATAAAGCTCGTATTATGCTCTAAGTTTAATGGTATCAGCGAGCGAAGATAAAGTATACTTGCGAGCATACACAGAGCAAAACTCCCAAGGATAAGAGCGAGTAAACCACCATAACTGATAGAAGTAAATGCATAAAGAAGGTAAGAAAGAAGCAATAATAGCCTAAGAAGCAATTCTCTTATGCCTTTCGGAATGGTTAATTTATAAAGCTGTATTGCATACAATTCGCTGATTGTCCAAAAAACAATGAAGACAGCTAAAGGAATAATCAAGTAGTAATAGTCTACAAAAAGGACATTCCTTCCTTGAAATAAGGAGAAAATATGCTCTTTCATCAAGAAGAACAAAGGGCTTATAATGGCTAAAGTAATAGCCAAACCTAAAATTGTAACCCTTAAAACGTAGTAAGTAAAACCATTATGAACAAGCTTTCCTTCTGCTTGCTCTGAGCGAAAATAAGGGAAAAAGCGACTGATTGAAGTTGTCAAGCCAAGCATCGCAAAGCTCGCAAGCAGTGTTGCCAAGTTCTGCAGTAGGCTAATAAGCCCAATCTCCTCGGGACGAAGAAAGTTTGTTACGATAAAGAAAGTCGTCAGAAAACCTAACCCTGCCCCTACATAGGTCAAGATAGACGCTCTAAAACTTTCCTTAGCTAAAACACTCTGCGACATTACTCTTTCAATTGTAACTAAAACTAAACAAAGATAAGTTTTTTTTCTCACTATGCCTTTTTTATTTCAGGATGATATTTGCATAATTATACATATTTATTTACTTTTGTTCAAGAAAATATAGTTGTAAATCAAAAATATAACGGTTTAGATTTGTAGCTTTATATAGTGGAATAAGTATTTTATTTATCATAGAAAAAAAAGAATTATTATGAAGAAAGTAATTTTATTGGCAAGCTGTGCAATGGCACTTTCACTTGTATCTTGTGGCAACACAACTAAGAGTAGCTCTACAGATAGCGATTCTACATCAACAAGTATCGTAGATAAGGCAACGGACGTTGTTGGCGATGTAGCTGAAACTGCTACAGAAGCTGTAGATGATGTGGCTGAAACAGCTAAGGATGCTGCGAGCGATGTTGTAGAGTCTGCTAAAGATGCAACTGAAGAAGTAGTGGAAGCTGCTAAAGAAGCAGGAGCTGAAGCTATAAAAGACGTTAAGGAAGCTGGTTCGGGAGCAGTAGAAAGTGCAAAAGCTGCAGGAACAAAAGCGGTAGATGATGCTAAGGCTAAAGTTGGCGAAGCTACAGATGCTGCAAAAAATCTAATGGAGTAAGTATTGCTTTATTGAAATAAATGGAGGGGGCGTGTCGTTTTGACACGTCCTTTTTTTTGCTCGTTAAGACATTTAGAAAAATCTCTTTGGGAAAAGACTCTAATCTCTTCCCAAAGAAACTAGAGTTTCTTCCCGAAAAGATTAGAGTTTCTTGCGGAAGAAACTGAAAAGAATATCAAGATAACGTTAAGAAAAGATAGGCTTAAGCAAAAAATAAAGCTTGAAATGAGGAGTAAAAAGCCTCTTTTCCTTCCTATTCTTATCTATCTAAGTAAAAAAATAACTTAACAGCCTCCCTACCTAAATATGGGTATGTCTGCACTTTTTTTGTTGGTAATGGATATTTTTCTAACTATTTATTAGGAGTTCCAAATAAAAACTCGTATATTTGTTCGGTGTTAGAATTAACTAAAAAACGAAAGTTACATATTAAATAAGATTTGATTATGAGTCAAAAACCTAATTTCAAAGGAGGAGCTTGGGAAACATCACTAAACGTGCGTGATTTCTTACTAAAGAACGTAACTCCTTATGACGGAGACGCAAGTTTCTTATGTGGACCAACTGAGAAGACTAAGAAAGTTTGGGAGCATTGTTTGCAAGCTCTTAAAGAAGAACGTGAAAACGGAGGTCTTCGTTCAGTAGATACTAAGACAATTTCAACCGTTACAGCATTCGCTCCAGGTTACATTGACAAAGAAAACGAAGTTATCGTAGGTCTTCAAACAGACCAAGTACTTCGTCGTGCAATGAAGCCTTTCGGTGGTTACAAGGTTGTAGCAAAGGCTATTAAAGAAAATGGTCTTGAAATTGACCCTCGCGTTACAGATATCTTCACTAACTATCGCAAAACGCACAATGATGGCGTATTCGATGTTTATACTGAAGAAATCCGTAAGTTCCGTTCATTGCACTTCTTGACAGGTCTTCCTGACAACTACGCTCGTGGTCGTATCATCGGAGACTATCGTCGTCTTGCTCTTTATGGAGCTGAACAACTTATTGAGTGGAAGAAGGAAGACTTAAAGCGTCTTACAGGTCCAATGACAGAGCACCGCATTCGTCTTCGTGAAGAAGTTGCAGAGCAAATCAAGGGACTCAAGGACATTATCCAAATGGGTGCAGACCACGGCTTTGACCTAAGTCGTCCTGCTTACAATGCTTTGGAAGCTGTTCAATGGGTTTACTTCGCTTATCTTGCTGGTATCAAAGACCAAGATGGTGCTGCAATGTCAATGGGTAACGTATCTAGTTTCCTTGATATTTATATCCAACACGACCTTGAAAAGGGCTTGATTACAGAAGAACTTGCTCAAGAAATGATTGACCAGTTCGTAATCAAACTTCGTATGGTTCGTCACCTTCGTATGGACGCTTATAACGACATCTTCGGAGGAGACCCAACTTGGGTAACAGAATCTATCGGAGGTCGCCTTGCTGACGGTCGTCATAAGGTAACGAAAACTAGCTTCCGTATCCTTCAAACTCTTTACAACCTAGGCCCAAGTCCAGAACCAAATATCACTGTTCTTTGGTCTCCTAGTCTTCCTGAAGGATTTAAGGATTTTGCTGCTCAAGTATCAATCGATACTTCTGCTGTTCAGTACGAAAACGATGACCTTATGCAGGCTACACGTAAGTCTGATGACTATGGTATCGCTTGTTGTGTATCTTATCAAGAAATTGGTAAGCACATTCAGTTCTTCGGTGCTAGAACAAACCTTGCTAAGGCATTGCTTCTTGCTATCAATGGCGGACGTTGCGAAAAGACTGGTAAGGTAATGGTAGAAGGTATTCCAGAACTTAAGAGCGAAATCCTTGATTTCGACGAAATCTGGGCTAATTACCTTGTTATCTTGAAGGAAGTTGCTCGTGTTTACAACGAGTCAATGAATATCATTCACTATATGCACGATAAGTACTACTACGAACGTGCTCAAATGGCATTCATTGATACAGATCCTAAGATAAATATCGCTTATGGTATCGCAGGTCTTTCTATCGCAGCTGACTCACTTTCAGCTATCAAGTATGCTAAGGTTAAGCCTGTTCGTAACGAACAAGGTCTATCAGAAAGCTTCGAAATTGATGGAGAATTCCCTTGCTATGGTAATGACGATGACCGTGTAGATAGCATCGCTCACGACCTTACACACATCTTCTCTGAAATGCTTAAGAAGCACCCTGTTTACAAGAATGCAGAGCCTACACTTTCTGTACTTACTATTACTTCTAACGTGATGTATGGTAATAACACAGGTGCTACTCCTGACGGACGTCCTTCAGGTATGGCTTTCGCTCCAGGTGCTAACCCAATGCACGGACGTGATAACCACGGTGCTATCGCATCTCTAAGCTCTGTTGCTAAGATTGATTACAACGATGCTTTTGATGGTGTAAGTAATACATTCAGCATTATCCCTCACTCTCTTGGTTCGAATAAGGAAGAACAAGTAGAGAACCTAGTAGGTATGATGGACGGTTACTTCTCTAAGGGTGCTCACCACTTAAACGTAAACGTGTTGAATCGTGAGATGCTTGAGGACGCAATGGAACACCCAGAGAACTATCCTCAATTGACAATCCGTGTATCTGGTTACGCTGTGAACTTCATTCGCCTAAGCCGTGCACACCAATTGGAGGTAATCTCTCGTTCATTCCACGAACGTCTTAGATAAACTCTAGTTAAATATGCTTCGTATTCATTCATTTGAATCGATGGGAACATTCGACGGGCCGGGTCTTCGGCTCGTCGTTTTCCTACAAGGGTGCAACTTCAAATGCTTGTATTGTGCCAACCCAGATACAATCCCTGTCAGCAAAGGCGGAAAGCTTATTGAAGATAGCGAGGTTCTACGCCGTGCTATTAGCGAAAAGCCTTTCTTTGGCAAAAAGGGAGGCGTTACCTTCAGTGGAGGCGAACCAACGGTGCAAGCAAAAGAGCTTATTCCTCTCTGCAAAGAACTAAAAGCCAACGGCATTCACATCTGTATTGATACTAATGGGAGTATTCACAATCGTTATGTTGATGAGCTTTTAGAACTCGTTGATATGGTGCTTTTGGATTGCAAACAATTCAACCCAGAACGTCATAAACTTTTGGTTAATCACGACAACAGCAATACGCTCAAAACGGCAGAACGCCTTCATCAAATGGGCAAACCCGTTCGTCTGCGTTATGTTTTAGTCCCAGGTTATAGCGACTTTGAAGAGGATATGCACGCTCTTGGCAAGCACTTTGGTCAGTACGACAATATTGAGCGTTTGGAAGTGCTTCCTTATCACACTTACGGTAAACATAAGTACGAGAACTTAGGTCAAGAATACTTGCTTAAAGATGTCAAAGAACCAACTGTTGAAGAAGTTGATAGAGCTGTAGAGCTTTTTAAACCTTACTTCAAGACGGTTTGGAGACAATAAAATGAAAGCTTAAGGCTCAGCTAAAAGTTAAGACTAAGCACACAGGCAAAACGAGGAGGTAGTTTAAAGACTACTTCCTCGTTTTTTTGTAATTCTTAGAAGAGAGATAAATATGTTTATCTAGCTTGTATATAAAGTTTTAAGTTATATGTCTAAAATCTAAGAACAAAAAACTTCTGAATTTTCCGCTTAAACTCTTGCATAGTTCAAAATAATGCACTACCTTTGCAGTGCAAAAGAGAAAAACAAGCTCGGGATGTAGCGCAGTCCGGTTAGCGCACCTGCTTTGGGAGCAGGGGGTCCCAGGTTCGAATCCTGGTATCCCGACAAAGAAAAAAGAGAGTCATTAAGGCTCTCTTTTTTTGTTTGTCAAAAAGATTTCCTAACTTTGACTGATAAACACGACAAAACAATGAAAGCAATAATTAGAATGCTACTCTTTAACTTAGCTCTCCTCCTTCTAACAAATGCCTGTTCTCTGAAGCAAAACAGCAAAAAATATAGCATTTATGGAACTTTTCAAGAAGAGCCTGTTTATGTCATCGTTGATGAAAGTTCTGCGTTTTCAGAAGGAATGGGAGCTTTAATGAAATATCTAGCTAAAAGTATTAGGTATCCACATCTTCACTGTTGCCAAGGTGTTGAAGGACGAGTAATAATCAGTTTTATTGTTGCTAAGGACGGCAGTATTCATCAAGTCAAAATTGCTAGAGGGCTTGCTCCTTATTATGACAAAGAAGCAGTACGAGTTATTAAAGCAATGCCTAAGTGGAAACCTGCAAAAATAAAGGGGAAGACAGTGCATCAACGCTATGTCTTACCCATTCATTTTCGCTTAATCTAAGGTGCTATTGCAAGCAATTCAGGAGCTGACGGCAGAGTTTCGTTAGCTCTTTGTCTTCAATGATAAAAGGAGGCATTAGATAAACCAAGCGACCGAAAGGACGCACCCAAATACCAGCCTTAACGAATGCCTCTTGCAGATAAGCCATATCCACAGGCTCTTTCATCTCAAGTACACCAATCGCCCCCAAAACACGCACTTCAGCAACGCTATCTAATTCCTTAGCAGGAGTAAGTTCTTCCTTCAGCACAGCTTCTATATGTTTTACCTTAGCCTGCCAATCACTCTCCATTAGTAAGCGAACTGACTCCGTCGCCACGGCACAAGCAAGTGGATTTCCCATAAAAGTAGGTCCGTGCATAAAGCAACCTGCCTCACTTGAGCAAATCGTATCGGCAATTTCTTTCGTCGTAATACTCGCCGATAGCGTCATATAGCCCCCTGTTAGAGCCTTACCGATGCACATTATGTCAGGCACAATGCCTGCATATTCCGAAGCAAAAAGCTTACCTGTACGTCCAAAACCTGTAGCAATCTCATCACAAATCAACAAAACGCCATATTCATCGCATAGAGCCTTTGCCCTCTTTAGGTATTCGCTGTGGTAGAAATACATTCCCCCTGCTCCTTGTACGATTGGTTCAAGTATGAAAGCAGCCAACTCATTGCCGTGCGTAGCGAGTAGTTCTTTTAGAGGAATTAAATCGTCCTCCTGCCATTCTCCACCAAAGCGAGAGGAAGGGCGAGGTAAGAAATGCTGTTGCGGTAGCGAACCAGAGAAAAGACTGTGCATACCTGTCCGTGGGTCGCAGACGCTCATTGCGTGCCACGTGTCGCCGTGATAACCTTGCGAGAGCGTAGCGAAGCGGAAACGTTTGCCTGCTCCCTCTCGTGCTGAATGGTATTGTATTGCCATTTTCAGTGCAACTTCCACGGCAACTGAACCCGAATCTGCTAAGAAAATTGTATCCAAGCCTTCAGGCAAAATCTTCTGTAGCTCCATAGATAGCTCCACTGCAGGCTCGTGCGTAAAGCCCCCAAACATAATGTGGCTCATCTTTTCGCTTTGACGACGCAGAGCCTCGTTCAGTCTTGGATGATTATAGCCGTGCAGAGCCGCCCACCAACTGCTCATTCCGTCAATCAGTTTTGTGCCGTCTTTTAGAAAGATATGCACTCCTTCGGCACGCTCCACAGGATAGACAGGAAGAGGGTCTATCGTAGAAGTATAAGGGTGCCAAAGATGTCTTCTATCGTGCTGTAATAATGTATCTATATTCACTACTTTATGC
>PDWI01010625.1_pt1 | contig 10272 bp, 4 predicted proteins | sample 1430891 | NCBI WGS metagenome assembly PDWI01 (sample SAMN01162508, study PRJNA174530) | Oral metagenome, whole genome shotgun sequencing project. | biome: Marine environment; feature: Marine mammal; material: Swab sample of the gingival sulcus; isolation source: swab sample of gingival sulcus... | reverse complement strand
GGCTCGGCAAGTAAGACCTACAACTCTGCCATTAGTCTGCAAGCAGGGGGCAATGATGCGACACGAAACTCTGCCAATACCCTCTATCAAAGTCTCTTAAACAAGCCTACTCTTCGTGGCGTTCAGGGGCTAAACGAATTAGATGGAATGGGCTTGCGTGCAGGGATTGACTATATCAAAGTAGAGTCTGCTCGCAAGCTTAACGAGAGAGAGTACCGCCTAAATGAGCATTTGGGTTATATCAGTTTGAGGACTAAGCTACAGCCTGACGAGGTACTTGCCGTGGCTTATGAATATACTTATAATGGCAAGTCTTATAAGGTTGGGGAGTTCAGCAACGACAGACCGCAGGACACGACAGGAAATCTTTTCCTAAAGCTCCTCAAAGGTACGGATATGAGTCCGTCTTCGCCTTATTGGAGCTATATGATGCGTAACGTTTACCGCTTGAGCAATTCGGCGGGAGGCATTGAGCCACAGGGTTTTCGCTTAGATATTACCTACCGCTCGGACGCAACAGGAGCTTATATGCCTTATCTGCCTAGTGGGGCAAAGAAGGGCGTTCGTCTGCTTTCGCTCCTTGGCTTAGACCGTTTGGATAATAAACAGGAGCAGTACAGCGACGGACGATTTGACTTTGTGGCTGGTTATACAATCCTGCCTGATGAGGGCGTGATTATCTTTCCTACGGTAGAGCCTTTCGGCAAAACCCTAAAAGACGAGGGCGTTGAAGAAAAATACATCTACGAAGCTCTATACACGAAGACCTCTACCGAGGCAAAACAAGAGGCAGGTAAGAACAAATACCTCATCAAAGGGGAGTTCAAAGGTAGCCGAAGAGGGGAGATAATGCTCGGTTCTATCAATGTAGCTCAAGGCTCTGTTCGGGTAAGAGCAGGGGGGCGTGAGCTTGTGGAGAACGTGGATTATACTGTGGACTATATGTCAGGTTCGGTCAAGATTATCAATGCCGAACTGCAAAATTCTCATACGCCTATTGAAGTGAGCCTAGAGGACAACGGAGGCTTCGGTATGCAACGTAAGACAATGCTCGGGCTTGACCTCGGCTATGAAGTAAGCAAAGACTTAAATCTCGGGCTGACGGCGATGTATCTCTCTGAAATGCCTCTGACGAATAAGACGGCAATCGGCTCTGAATCAATGAGAAATTTCCTTTGGGGTACGAACCTAAGCTATCGGAATAAGTCTCGTTGGCTAACAAACCTCTTGAATAACATCCCGCTTTTTGACCTAAGCGAAGAAAGTCAAGTCAATCTTGATGTAGAGTTCGCTCACCTAATCCCAGGGCATTATACCAGCAGATATAACGACGGCAAAAGCTATCTTGACGACTTCGAAACCTCTCGCAGTGAGATAGATCTGATGTCTGTGCATAACTGGTTTCTTGCCTCCGAACCAGAAACGCTTGCGAAGGCTAGACCAAGTACGACGAATGTCCTTGAATCAGCTTACGACAGAGCCAAACTTTCGTGGTTCAATATTGACCCAATCTTCACGAGAGAACGCAGTTCACTTACCCCCTCGTATATCAGAAATAACCCTGACCTTGTGAGTAATCACTTTGTGCGTGAAGTCTTGATGAGGGAGCTTTTCCCTTACCGAGACCAGAACCCTAGTCAGCAAAGCTATATCTATACGCTGAACCTTCGCTATCAACCTTCGGAGCGTGGGGCGTACAACCTCAACCTAAGCCGAATGCAAGCAGACGGTACGCTCGCCGAGCCTGAGAAAAGTTGGGGAGGTGTAATGAGGAAGCTAGACCAAACGGATTTTGAAAGCTCAAACATTGAATATCTTGAGTTTTGGCTGATGAATCCTTTTGTCTATGAGCCTAATGCTGTTGGAGGGGATTTGTATATTGATTTAGGGGATATTTCGGAAGATATTCTCAAGGACGGACGAAAGTTTTATGAGAATGGTTTGCCTATTGTTTCAGACCCAACGGCAGTAGAAGAGACGCCTTGGGGTAAAATGCCTAAGCGACAGAGTATCGGTTATGCCTTTGACAATACGGCAGGGGCGAGAACAAAGCAAGATGTGGGTTATAACGGACTTTCTAGCCGTGAAGAGCAGACTTATAAGACTTATAAGGACTACCTTGACGGCTTGAAGCGTATCGTTTCGCCTACTATCTTGAACAAGTGGCAAGAAGACCCTTTTAGCCCTCTGAACGACCCCGCAGGTGATGACTTTTTGCACTTTAGGAGTGGAGAGCTTGATAATAAACGTGCTCCAATCTTAGACCGATACAAGCATTATAATGGTGTGGAAGGTAACTCCGCTGAGGTAAAGGACGGCGAAGATTATTCTATGGCAAGTCGTCTATCGCCTGATGTGGAAGACATCAACAACGACAATAGCCTTAATGAGATTAACCGCTATTTTGAATATAAAATCTCGCTACGTCCACAGGACTTGCAGGTAGGGAAAAACTTTATCGTTGGTTCTCGTTTAGCAAAAGTTACCCTGCGTAACGGACAAAATGCCGAGGTGCGTTGGTATCAATTCAAAGTGCCTATTCGTCAATATAGCTCCGTAGTTGGGGGGATTACCGACTTCCGCTCAATGAGGTTTATGCGTATGTTCCTCACGGATTTCCAAAAAGAGGTTAATCTTCGTTTCGGAGCTTTGCGACTGATTCGTGGTGATTGGCGACAATATACGCAGTCGCTCAATCCAGAGATTACGCCAATCACCAATGCTAGCCTCACGCTCTCTGCCGTGAATATCGAGGAGCACGGCGACCGCTCTCCGATTAACTATATTCTGCCCCCAGGGGTATCACGCTCTTTGGACGCTCAAGAGACGCAAAGCATTCAGCAGAACGAACAAGCCCTCTCTATGAAGGTGCAGAAACTTTCCCCTGCCGATGCCAAAGCAATTTACAAGAACATTGCCTATGATTTGCGACGCTACAGCCGTTTACAGCTCTTTGCTCACGCAGAGCAACTCGTGGAAGATGATACGGACACACAGGACGGCGATATGAGTCTTTTCATTCGTTTGGGTTCGGACTACCGAAGTAATTTTTATGAATACGCTGTTCCTCTAAAGATTTCCAAGGCAGGTAAATATAGCGACCGCTCAGAGAATGACAGACGTAGGGTTTGGCCTGATGAAAACTTCTTTGACATTGACTTAGAGAGCCTTGTTGCCCTCAAGCAAGCACGCAATACTGCGATAGCAAAAGGCGGACAAAACATTTCTCCTTTCAAACCCTTCTCTCGCCCTGATAAGCAAAAAAGCAAGAATACGCTCTCTGTCCTCGGTAACCCTTCGTTGTCAAACGTCAAAACGATAATGGTCGGTGTCCGCAATAATAGTGGCGAAGTGCGAAGCGTAGAGGTGTGGATTAACGAACTTCGTCTTGGCGATTACCACGAAGAAGGCGGTTGGGCAACGAATGCTAACTTCGGCGTTCAGTTAGCCGAACTTGGTTCTCTGAACGTTCGTGGGCAATACTCTACAGCTGGTTTCGGAGCGATTGACCAAGCCCTCACGGAGCGTCAGCTTGATGATAGGCGAAACATCAATTTCTCTACCAACTTAAACCTAGGTAAACTTCTGCCTGAAAAAGCAAAACTAAACCTGCCATTCTATTATAGCCTTAGTGATGAAGAACAGCGTCCTCAGTACAATCCGAATGACGAAGATATGCTCCTCAGCGAAGCTCTTGAGGCAACGAAGACGGAGGCTCAGCGAGATTCCGTCCTTAATTACGCTGTTCGTCGTAGGAGGGTTGAGTCTTTTAGCCTAAATAATGTCAATTTTGCTATTCGTTCCAAAGAACCAATGCCTTACGACCCTGCGAACATTTCGCTAAGTTATTCGCAGAACTACAGCAGAGAGCAAAGCCCTGAGATTGAATACCGCACGCAGGAGCAGTGGCAACTCGGCTTAAATTATGATTACGCTCCTCTATTTTTGCCCATTCGTCCCTTTAAGCACATCAAAGGAGAGGGCAGTTTCACTAAGTTTCTCAAGAATTACGGCTTAACGCTTTGGCCTAGTCGTATTAACTTCCAGACTTCGCTAATGCGTAACTACGAAGAAGAACAGATACGCAACCGCCTAGACCAAGCAGGTAGCACGAAGCTCCCTGTTACCTTCTCTCAGCAGTTCCTTTGGTATCGCAAGTTCAATCTCTCGTGGAATCCGATAAAGTCGCTGAACTTCAATCTATCAACAGGCACAGACGCACGTATCGAAGAACCACACGTTCAAGTTAATCGCAAGCTTAATCCCGATGCTTATGCTCTGTGGAAAGAGGAAGTGAACCGCAGTATCCGCGAGCTTGGCACGCCTATGCGTTATGCACAAAATGCGACGCTCGTCTATACCCTCCCAACGCAGAGCATTAAGGCTCTAAATTGGCTAACAGCAAATGCCAATTATTCTAGTTCTTATAATTGGTCTCTTGGGGCAATGCTCCCTAAAGGAGAGGACAAACTGCCAAATGCGATTGCCAATCAAATGAGCCTAGAGGCAACATCGCAACTTAATCTTCGCTCGCTCTATCAGAAGTCTAAGTATCTAAAGAAACTAGAGAAGCAGTTCTCAGGCAGAAGTTCTCGCTCTAGGGAAAAGAGCCGTAAGCCAAAGAAATTCACAAAGAGCTTAGAGCTTTACCCCGATAGTCTCATTCGGATTAAGCACGGACTAGAGACGAAGCGTTTGATTATCTCGGCAAAGGACTCAACAGGTCGCAGTCATAAGCTCTTGCCTCACAAAATTACGAAAGAGTATATTGAATTCCTCGGCACTGATAGTCTGAAGCTTAAACTATCGCTCAAGGCTCGCCCTCGTCCTGCTTTGGGCAAATTTGCTCAAGCACTCCTTGACAGAACAGTCTATACCCTCACAATGGTCAAGAACCTGCATATCTCTTACCGCAATACCTCTACGACGCAAGTGTCAGGTTTCTTGCCAAATATCGGTTCGGCTTTCGGACAGAACAATCACGGCTCTAGCCTTAGTCCAGGGCTTGGCTTTGCTTTCGGCTTGAGCGGAGAGGATTTTATTGATGAAGCTTTTGAGAATGCTTGGCTTGTTAATAACGAGCGTTACGTTCAGCCTGCCGTCTTCTCCAACGCTAAAATCTGTGATATTAAGGCAACGCTCAAGCCTATCCCCGACTTAAATATCAACCTAACTTTCAATCATACAGACAATCGTCACAGAGAGCATTTCTATATGTACGAAGGGCGTCCCGTAAGAGCTGGTGGGGACTTCTCAATGACGACAATCGGTCTGCGAGGCTTCTTCTCAATGCCTAAGGCTGATGACGGCTACCACAACACAACTTTTGATAAATTCCTTGAGCATAGAAAAGTCATCGCTCAGCGTATCCGTGAGCAAATGCAAGGCAAGTCTTACCCTTCAGCTCGCTTAATGGGGGGAAATCTGTGGGGCGATAAACTCATTAACACCAATAATTTGCTTGTTGATGAGTATAGTTCGGCGGTGTTAATCCCTGCTTTTCGTTCAGCTTATACGGCAGGTAGTTCAGCTTCTTCCGTTGAACTTTCGCCACTGCCTAAGCTCCTTTCAATGCTTCCAAATTGGAACATTAACTACACTGGTCTAAGTAAAATTAAGAGCCTTGAGAAGCTTTTCCAAAACATCAGCATTAAGCACGCTTATCGTGGCACCTATCGTGTAAATAATTATAATGCTCTTCCGTCCTTTACGCCTGTAGAAGCGAGTGATTATGGCTTCCTAACGCCACAGACTACGAGCGAACAACCTCGTCTAAGTCTTGCTTATGACATCGCTTCTATCAGCTTCCAAGAGAATTTCTTTCCGCTTATAGGTGTGGATATTAGCTTTAAGAATGGGCTGACTATTGGCACGCAATGGCGACGCTCTCGAGCTTTGACACTTAACCTTGCCTCCTATCGCTTAATCGAAACCTACAGCAATGAAGTGAATGCTTCCTTGAGCTATCGCATAGCGGATATTAAGGCTTTGTTCTCGCCCAAGCCTAAGCGTCGTGGACGACGTAGAGGCAGAAGAAGTTCTTCGCCGAAAGGGCTGAACCTTCGTGCTGACTATAGCTTTGGACATAGCCTAAGCCTTATGCGTAGCCTTCAAGAGGATTACTCACAAGCTAGTTCGGGAACGAAAGACAGTCGTCTAAGTTTCTCTGCCGAATACGAACTAAGTCGTATGATTTCTTTGCGAGCTTATTACGAATGGACACGTAACTATCCACTTGTTAGCACCAGTTCTTTCCCAATAAGCAACACTGCTTACGGTGTAAACCTCCGCTTCACCCTCTCGCAGTAAACTATTTTTCCCCCTTTTGTCCTTTTAACTCTAAAAAAAAACGGGCGTGCCTCTTGGACACACCCGTCATCACTTTTTAGAATGAGTTTTCTTATTCTTCGTGCTCTATTTCCTTCGTTTTTTTGCTGAACAATGGAAGTATTAAAGATGCAAGTAATAAAAGTCCTACAATACCAAAGATAAGTGCCATTATAAGAGATGTAAATGAAGATTTTTCCTTCTCTTCTTCAATACTTTCTTTTGGGTCTTCTGTTGAAATACTTGGATTTTCCTTCAAGTAAAAAACTTTGATTTGAGCTTGAGGAGGGAAAGAACTCGTAACCTTTTTTATTGAATAATCGCTCCCATTAATTTTATAATCATAGGTAAAAGTATAAGTTTTAATAGCTTCTCTTCCTATTGATGTTTCTGTATATTCATCTTGTATCGTAGCATCTACAAAAGAATTGTCTTTAATCATTTGTTCATATTGAGCGATTTTTTCAGGGTCATTACCATTAAAATAGTTTGTACCACAGGATTTCGCCCCAACAAAACACAACATTATCAGAACAATCTGAACCAGAGCTCCTTTGATTTTGTAATATAATTCTATCATAATTTTAATTAAATATTGATTACTTGAAAACAAAGATAACACATATATTACAAATAGAAAACGGTCTAAGAGCCTAGTTAGCTAACGTGTTCCGATTTGTGATACTTGGGTTAGTTCGGAAAGTTATCCCAATCACTCAAAAAAGTTTCTGGGAAAACTTTTTGAAACTACACGGAAAACTTTCAAAAGTCTTCGGGGAAACTTTTTTAACAAATCAAGGTTGTTCATAAGTTTTTGATAAATAAGTCATTAAGGGTAGCCTTTGGATGTGGTTTGCGAGTGTTCTGATTTGTGATATTCAAACCCTCCCTCTGAAAAGGCAAATTGTAAAGTTTTAGTTTTGCTTAAGAGAAAAAAAATAAATCAGTTAAGTTAAGAACTTTATTTTGCTTACAAAATATAAAAAATAATGGGCAGAACTTGTAGAAGTCTGCCCATTATCGTATGTATTGCTTTTCTGAAGACTAACCGAAGTCGTCAAAGAAAAGTTGTGAACGCTCAACGCCAAGGTTGTCAAGCATACCCTTAACAGCATTGGCCATTGGACCAGGTCCACACATATAGTATTCAATATCCTCTGGAGCTTCGTGATTAACCAAGTATTCGTCGTGGATAACTTGGTGAATGAAGCCAGTGTATCCGTCCCAATTATCCTCAGGTTGAGGATCACTAAGAGCGATGTGGAACTTAAAGTTAGGGAAGTTGCGTTCGATTTCACGGAAGTCTTCTTCGTAGAAGATTTCCTTCTTACTTCTCGCACCATACCAATAGCTAACCGTACGTCCTGTCTTAACCGTATTAAATAAGTGAAGCACTTGAGCACGCAATGGAGCCATACCTGCACCTCCACCGATATAAAGCATTTCGGCATCAGTCTCTTGGATATGGAAGTCTCCGTAAGGTCCACTCATCGTAACCTTATCCCCTGGTTTAAGCGAGAAGATATAAGATGAAGAAATACCTGGTGAAACGTTCATCCACTTACCTGTAGCTCTATCCATAGGAGGCGTAGCAATACGTACGTTAAGCGTGATGATGTTACCTTCGGCGGGGTAGTTAGCCATTGAGTAAGCACGAATCGTTTCCTCATCGTTCTTACAAGTCAAGCTCCACATATCGAACCTATCCCAATCGCCACGGAACTGCTCTTCTACTTGATAATCGCTGTACTTAATATCGTATTTAGGGATTTTAATCTGAGCGTAGCTACCACTCTTAAAGTTCATCACTTCACCTTCAGGAAGCTTCACGACGAATTCCTTGATAAAGGTAGAAACGTTCTTATTAGAAATCACTTCACACTCCCATTCCTTAACGCCGAAGACTTCTTCAGGTACGATGACCTTCATATCTTCCTTTACCTTAGTTTGACAAGCCAAACGCCAATGCTCTTTCTGCTCTTTGCGTGTGAAGAAACCTGTTTCTGTAGGCAAGATTTCGCCACCGCCCTCTACAACACGACAACGGCATTGACCACAGCTACCACCACCACCGCAAGCAGATGATAGATAGATATTTTCTCCTTGAAGCGTATTTAGGAGTGTTCCTCCGATTGGCACTTCTGCGTTCTTTTCATCATTCACGTTAAGCTTCACATTTCCCGAAGGCAAGAGCTTACTCTTTGCCACAAGAAGCGTTACAACAAGAATGAGCGTAATGATTAAAAAGACAACGACACTTATGATAATAATTTGCATTTTCTATTATTCTTTTTTGTGTTAATCCCTAATTACATCTTCACGCCTGAGAAAGACAAGAACGCCATACCCATTAGGGCTGTAACGATGAACGTGATACCCAAACCACGCAATGGCTTAGGAATATCCGAGTATTGCAATTTCTCACGAATAGCCGCCATACCAAGGATAGCAAGCAACCAACCGATACCTGAACCAAAGCCATAAACAGTTGCGTCTCCGATATTAGCGAAGTTCTTCTGTTGCATAAAAAGTGAACCCCCAAGGATTGAACAGTTTACCGCAATCAGTGGCAAGAAAATACCAAGCGATGCATAAAGCGAAGGGCTAAAACGCTCTACAATCATCTCAACAAGCTGAACGAACGAAGCGATAACAGCAATGAAGACGATGAGCGACAAGAAACTTAAATCGTAACTTGCATACTCCTCTCCTAACCAGCTTAAAGCACCAGCCTTGAAGACATAGTTCTCAAGCGTGTAGTTGATTGGGAGCGTCAGCGTAAGAATAAACGTAACGGCGATACCAAGCCCAAAAGAAGTCTTTACATTCTTCGAAACGGCAAGGTAAGAACACATACCAAGATAGTAGGCGAACACCATATTGTCCACAAAAATGGACTTAAAAAATATAGATAATGTTTCCATTCTTTTCTTTTAATTATATAGATTAACGACTACTAATCTTCTTGAAGCTCTTTATCATACGCTCGATGAATCCAAATGAAGACTGCAACCAAAATAAGAGCCATTGGAGGCAGAATCATTAGACCATTGTTCACATATCCGTGGATACCGTCTGTAGCGTACCAGCTCTCAGGAATAACTTTCATTCCAAGGATAGAACCCGAACCAAATAGTTCACGGATGAAACCTACGACAACCAAGATGATACCATAACCAAATCCATTACCTAGTCCGTCAAGGAAAGATTCCCAAGGCTTGTTTGCCAAAGCAAAAGCCTCCAAACGTCCCATTAGGATACAGTTCGTGATAATCAAGCCTACAAATACGGACAACTGCTTACTTACTTCATAAGCATAAGCTTTTAAGATTTCGTTTACCAAAGTTACAAGCGTTGCTACCACAACCAATTGAACGATAATACGAATACGCCCTGGGACAGTCTTACGCAAAAGTGAGATAATCACGTTAGCGAAAGCAACAACCACGGTAACGGCAAGAGCCATAACGATAGCAGGCTCTAGCTTTGCCGTAACGGCAAGAGCTGAACAAATCCCAAGCATCTGAACAACGACAGGGTTGTTCTTCAGCAGTGGTCCTACTAAGATTTCTTTATTCTTTTTATTCCAAAGTTCCATAATATATTGTGCCGTAAGTTTCTAAAAATTTCTGATAAGGACTAATACTACTCATAAGCATATCGTTTACACCATTACTAGTGAGCGTACCTCCTGAGATGCCGTCCACATAATCCTTTTCACTTGTCTTACCTCCGTGCTTAACGACTGCAACACTTGTAAACGTACCATTCTGATAGATTTGTTTATCCTTGAATTGACTTGCAAAAGCAGGTGTAGAGATTTCAGCACCAAGTCCTGGAGTTTCACCCTTATTACCGAAGTCAGCTCCAATAACTGTTGAGTGGTCATTCGCATCAATTGAGATATATCCCCAAATCTTATCCCAAAGACCATTACCATTAAGA
>PDWI01010624.1_pt1 | contig 10273 bp, 13 predicted proteins | sample 1430891 | NCBI WGS metagenome assembly PDWI01 (sample SAMN01162508, study PRJNA174530) | Oral metagenome, whole genome shotgun sequencing project. | biome: Marine environment; feature: Marine mammal; material: Swab sample of the gingival sulcus; isolation source: swab sample of gingival sulcus... | reverse complement strand
GCACGGAGCGTCGCAATATGCTGATATTCCACTTGGGCTGTATTTTTTAGCAGTACTTGTCTTGATTGTGTTTCAGGATACATTTCCGAAGCATGCTGTTGGAAATGCAGTCTTACTTGGGTTACATCTCGGCTTGTCAGCCTGGACCAAAAATGAAGGGATGCTGTTTTCATCGGTCGTCTTATCGTTGTATTTCGTGATCCAAGGAATTTGTTTGAAAAAGAGGGCGTTCTTTCACAACGCATGTTTCCCGCTTATCGGTGGTTTACTTCCGCTGTTGTTCACGATGCTCTCTTTCAAAATCGTCATCGCGCCACCGAACGATCTGCTCTCCGGCCAGAACGTTCAAAGCACTTTAGAAAAACTGACGGATATGTCTCGTTACGTTATCACAGGTAAAGCATTTGTCCGGCAATTCGTTGAGCCCTATTCTCTCCTCTATTCGACGCCGGTCGTTATTTTTTTCCTCTATGCTCTTTTTGTCGGTGTCGAATGGACCCAACTCAAAAAGCCAGTAATTCTCTGTTCCCTCCTCTCCATAGTCTTTGTGCTGCTCGGCTATTTCGGTATTTATCTGACAACTCCCCACGATCTCTCATGGCATCTCGCAACGTCATTCAGCCGCTTATCTCTCCAACTATGGCCTTCGGTTATTTTTGTGGCTTTATTGATTATGACCAGCCCTGATGAACACGACTGATGTACTGAAAATGCTAGCTGCGTTATATCGCGTTTTTTGGCTATATCGCGATCCTGCATGAAATGTCATACGGTGGGACAGGCATTCCTGCCTGTCAGCACAGACAAGAATGTCTGTGCTGCCGATATGTCATTTTAGGTAGTGTTCGCGCCACATTTCAAACACAAACAACGTCCAGAGTTGCTTACGATGATCCCGCTGATGAGAAAAGTGCTCTTGAAGAAGTTTCCGGATAAAGGAATACTCAAAAATACCGGCCTGAGTGATGCGTTCCTTACTCAAATAACTCAATAAGGCATCCTTTAAATCGCCTTTGAACCATTTTGATAGTGGAATACCAAACCCTTTCTTTTTTCTTTGGATAATACGTTTGGGCAATATATTCTTCAACGATTTTTTTAAGAGATATTTTGTCGTCAAACCATTGAGTTTATACTGTGAAGGAAGCCCCGCAACATACTCGACAAAGGTATGATCGAGAAAAGGCACTCGCACCTCGAGCGAATTTGCCATACTGGCGCGATCGACTTTGACGAGGATATCGTCTTGCATATACAACTTCATCGAAAGGTAAAACAGACCTTCCAAATCTCCGGTTAAGTCGCTTTCGGAAAGGTATCGATCAATATCGTCAAATGGATCATTACTTAACCGACTAATTTAACGGGATAAAATCCATTTTCCTACTTGCTTAATACTAGTGAAGATGTTCATATTGTCCCGTGATTTCAAAGCCATACGGGAGACTTAAATGTTCCACTCAAACAACCACAAACAGCTCCACATTTTTGACCCTTGGGAGCATATTGGTCCCAAGAGGCTGCAACTTCTTGAGAACTCATGGTGTGGAACAATTTTGCGTCAACATTCAGTGGCAATACGCCCTGAATAGTACCAACGGGTCTGATGTCTCCTCCTATGTCAGTCTCAAAAGCCTCTGGACAATGCGCCACCTTCTTTCCCAAGAGGGGATGCAGCAAGTGTTGTTTGACCGCGTCTGCCAAAAGCTTGCCGACGTGTTCAGGGTGGATGTTCAACATCAGCGTATCGACGCTGTTCATATCCAATCCACTATGCGTCACCTAGGGCGTATCAGTGTGTTTGGTAAAACGATCAGGAAATTTCTCACCAACCTGAAGCGCTACCATAAGAATCTGTTGCTGTCTCCTGATACCGAGCTTGTTGATCGGTATCCTGGCAACAAGCAGGAAGCTGCGTTTGGAGCAGTGAAGCCATCCGACCCACATGCCGTCCTCAGTGAGCTGGCGCAAGATTTGTACGCCCTGATCAGGACATTTACTACCATCTCTGCCGTAAGGTCCATGAGCAGCTTCACGTTGCTTGTTCACTTATTCAACGAGCAATGCATTCCCTCAGGAAGTGGTAACACCCAATTAAGGATGTGCCTTCCGACTCACTGCAGAACCCTTCTGATCCTGATGCTGGTTACAGCGGACAGAAAGGCAAAGGGTATCAGGTGCAGGTCATGGAAACTTATGACCCGGAATCCTCTCCTCAATCCCTCTCTCTGATTCCCCATATTGAGGTTGAGTCTACTGATAAAAGTGATGCCAATGCTCTGCTGCCAGCCATCGAACAGAGTGCGGTAAATGATATGGCTCCCAGCGAATTCCTTGCCGACTCCCTCTGCGGAAGTAGGGATGAGTCCTGAAGAGTTCATTTTCGATGATAATGGTCGCATTATCACTTGCCCTCAGGGGTGTTCACCGTGCACAACAACATGCAAAAACAGCTCAGCGCAGCATGTCCTCTCAGTGATTGTATGAGGTGTCCTGTACAAGCAGATTGTCCGGTAACCCCTGGCAAAAAGGCAGGCATATGTAAGGTACTCTGCCAGGGATGTACGCTTGGCTGCAAGACGTAATCATGAAAAAACAGCGACCTTCATGGAAAAATACCGTTACCGTGCAGGAGTGGAAGCGACCATGTCAGAGTATGACCGGCAAACCGGAGTGAAAAAACTTCGGGTAAGGGGCATGCGAGCAGTCCGTTTTGCAGCGGTACTCAAAGCCAGAGGTATAAATATTCGCCGGGCAGCAATGTGCCGAAAGAGGAGAAACAGATTGAATACACCTCTAGTTGGACCATTATATGTCATTGTATTGGCTTTTTTAGATATCAAAGATCATCTCATGCCAAATGATGCTTCGAGTGTGGCATGCCAGGCAAAATATGCCCGATTGAGTATTTAACGCCGCGTAAGGTTTTTACGGGGACATCAGTAATAATCCTGACATTTTGAACCTTTCCAATTGCTGATGTGGTCAAGTAAAAACGGACACTTTTCTTAGGCTGCATTTTTTCATTCCATTTCTTTCTCAAAATCATTCGGGCTGAGATATCCCAAATATGAGTGACGTCGATTACTGTTGTAAAACATTTCGATATAATCAATCACATCTCGCTCAGCTTCTTCCCGGGTAAAATAATTTGAGCCAAATACTCGCTCAGTTTTCAGGCTTCCAAAGAAACGTTCAACCACGCTGTTGTCCCAACTACCGCCCTTACGACTCATACTGCTTTTCATCTGGTTTTTTCTCAGATATTTCTGAAAACCTTTACGACAATAGTGACTACCAGGATCAGAGTGAAACAGCAGCCTTGATAACGGGCGTCGCCGCCAAATTGCCATGTGCAAAGCTTTCGTCACAAACTTGCTGCTCATCTGCTTGTTGAGTGACCAACCAACAATCTTACGAGAAAATACATCTATAATGACAGCAAGGGAAAGCCAACCTTCTGCTGTCCAGATAGTGAGCAATAGTTATAAAATTACGTGTTAAGAGATTTGGGGCAACGGGCAGATTATGCTTCCTCTGAGTTGTCACTTTGAAACGCTTCTTTTGTTTTGCAGTCACGTTTGCCAATCGCATAAGAGTCGTTGCTTTTGCCCGGCCACACCGGACTCCTGCAGCTGTTAATCCGCCGGACACCATAAGAGCCTCTCACTTGACGGTGAATGGCGTTGACGTTCGGTAGCAAACGAGCACGTTCCAGATCTTGTCTTGATTTGTCTCTTGAACACCAGGAATACAAACCACTTCTGCTCATGTGCATCACTTGGCACAATACGGAGATTGGAGAGGCCTCCTTCTCGATATCAATACTCCTGTTCCTTGGCGAAGAAGGCCGCTGCCTTTTTTAAGATCTCCCGTTCCATCTTCAACTTCTTATTTTCTTTACGAAGACGCCTGAGTTCTGCTTGCATTACCGACAAGTTCCCTGAGGCTGTGGACGTATCTGATTGCTGTTCATATCCTCGCTTCCATCTACCGAGAAGGTTCGCATGTCTTCCCAGATTCCCTGATGCTTCGGCAATTGAATAGCTTTGCTCAGTGACGAGTTTGACGGCCTCTTCTTTGAATTCATCACTGTATTTTCGTCTCGTTCGTTTGGTCATGGATAAACCTCCTTTAAGAATTCATATTCCTCTCTTAAAAAAGTGTCCATTTATTTCATACCACCTCATGGACTGTCGTTCAATTTCCAAGAGATCATAGTCTCAGTGGAAATTGGGTGTTTAATGAGACGAAAACGACGGTGACACAGACATTAAACGCCGATCCTTCAATGTTATTAAGTGATTTTATTTTAACCAATGATAAAATTGAAGGAGTATGGCGAGTAAATACTAGAGAAGACGATGAGCTGATAAGATTTGCCTTCGGCTATCAGGATAAGCAGCATTTTTATCTCTTTTCTTGGAAACAAGCGAACCAGGGGAATGGGGCTGAACTTTGCGAACAAGGTATGAGCGTAAGAGTAGTAAATGCAAATTCTCCGTTAACATGGCACGATTTCTAGCAGACTTCAGGAACTGAAAACCGTGCAACAGTTCTCTATCATAATACAATTCCCTATCAGGATTTTGTCGATTATCACTTCACGCTTCTTTTCCTTCCTGGAAAATTTACGATCATTGTCAAGCGAGACGAGCAAATTCTTGACAGCATGACAATAGAGGATAGTACGTATACTTCCGGAAGATTCGGATTCTTTAACCATTCCCAGGCACAAGTTCACTATAACGGATTCATCCGTCAAACCATTCTTGAACCGGCCTATCGCTACGATGTCAACGCCACCGACTCCGAAAACGATCCCTTGACTTATACGCGTATTATCAATCCCGAAGGCATGGTGGTTAACCCTGATACCGGCGGAATCGTATGGGATCCGACAGGCGACGATGTCGGCGAACATCCGGTCGAAGTGCTGGTTGAAGACGGCTATGGCGGCAGTGACACACAATCTTTTGTGGTGGCCGTGACAGAAGAATCGAACACCAATCCTATCATTTCCTCAATGCCAGACACAGTGACCTTGATAGACAAGCTGTATGCCTATACGATAGAAGCGATTGATCCTGACAGCGAGCCCCTCAACTATTCACTCTTTCGCGCGCCGGACGGCATGAGTATTGATTCGGATAGCGGCTTGATTTCCTGGACCCCAGCCGCAGGCCAGCTCGGCGAACACGCCGTAAAAGTGATTGTCGAAGACGGGCGCGGCGCCGGCGCCAGTCAGAGTTCTTCAGTGTATGTTAATTCCGCCAACATGAATCCGCCGCAGATTACCTCCACGCCAATGTTCACATCAAGGGTGGAGCAGGAATATCTGTATGCTGTCGAAGCCACTGACGCTGACGGCGATCCGCTGAGTTACAGCCTCAGCATCGCGCCAGACGGTATGAAGATCGATCCCGACAGCGGACTCATACGCTGGACTCCGCAACTCAGCCAGACCGGAAGCTATGACGTGAAAATCATCGTCGATGACGGTCAAGGGGGGATCGGCGGACAACAATACAGACTCACGATTCTGCCGCCCAACGAAGCCGCCGACCGTCAGCCTGTTACAACCGGCAGAGGCCGCGCGTTTTGAAGAAGGCTTAACAGTCATCTTGCAGGCCCGGGCCAGCGACAGCGACGGCAGCATCAGCCGGGTCGAATTCTATCTGATCGATTTTAATATTCCCGAACTGGGCTATCCGCTGCTGCTGGGGCGTGTGTACGACAGCCGCAACCGGCATGACGGCAGTTTCGGGACGGGCTGGAGCCTGCCGCATGAAGGCTGGGGCGAAGAAGCCAGAGGCTCCTTCCTGAGAACCTATTACGTGATTCTCCGCACCCGCAAAGTGCTGGCCTTACGTTTAGGAGACGGGGCGGTGTTTGGAACTGATTGTATCCGATTATGGACGCCTCTTTCCCGATGAACGTGTCGTATACGCCGCTGGATGGCACCAGAGGCAGCTTAGAGCCGATTGGTGTCAGCAACGAGGTCTTCCTGCTCTCCGAAAATGGCGGCAGCCTGATGGACTGGGAAGGCAGCGAGTACAACCCGACCCGTTTCAAACTGACGCTGGAAGACGGCATGGTCTACATCATTGCTCAACGAACCGGCATCGAAAGCATCACCTATCCCTACGGGCACAAGATCAGCTACAGTCAAAGCCAGATCGGGCATTCCTCCGGGGATGTGCTCAGCATCGAACGGGTCAAAGACCAGTTAGGCCGCACCATCGAATACCAATACGACGAAAACGGCAATGTGCTGCAAGAAACCGATGCCTTAGGCAATACGGTGAGCTTTAGCTACGATGATCAGGGTAACCGTTTGACTGCTACCGATCCGTTGGGCAACACCACCGAATACAGTTACGATGACTACGGCCAAGTGCTGGCCCAAAGCAGCGGCAACTCCTAGCTGTATTGCGGGGAGCAATACAATCCAGAGTTGGAAGACTACTACCTGCGCGCGCTATTATCAGCCGGGCTTGGGGCGCTTTTTGACCACAGATCCGGTTGAGGGTTTTCCAACAGAACCAACGAGCTTACATCGGTATCTGTATGGAAATGATAATCCTGTAAGTTTTATTGATCCATCAGGGGAATTTAGTTTACTAGAAACAGTAACTGTAGGTACAGCACACCCTTCCCATTGCTTCTAATTATTTTGAAGGATTACAGAACGTCTATAGCACATTGGGAGAAAAATTCTTCCCAGATGCGTACATGGTGGGAATTTCTTTAGATAGACATGCTAGAAAAATACTCAAAATAATTCTTTCCACAGTGGGAGGTCCAAACCCTGTTTCCATGCCTAATTTAGCGAGTTATTTAACGGATCATACTGCAAAAGCAGGGCTAGAAATCGTTTTGAATATATCTTCTGCTGAAATAGGTTTTTTTCTTTACGGGGGTTTCGGCACTCCCGAAATAATAAATACATCGAGTTGACATTGTTTGAGCCAATAATTCAGGAATTGTTGGATTCTTTTGCCGATAATCGAGCAATTTGGCTTCCAAATCGGTTTGCGATCTCTGATGCTTTTTTCGTAGAAATTTTTGATGGAGACAATCTCATACAAGGATTTTTTCGAATTCTTACTGGGAAAGAATATGTTGTTGGAGAATTTGGGAAGTGGCGACAATCTTCGCAGACATTTTATGGTGAATTTCGAAGTAAAAAACTTTTCCAATGGTATCAGAAATACAGCCACCACTGGCTGGAAGCGGAGAACTGAGAATTAGGAATGAGGAATGAAGAAAAACGGATGGGGAAGACCGGCATATGGGTTTTGTATCAGCCTGCCGTGCCATGTTGTTGCCCTGCTGAGGCAGCCTCATTAAGCACTGCCTTTCATTTCGGACGGCCTCGGAGCGCAAACAGGCGCGGCAAACGGGTGAGAAGCCCCCACAGGATTGCGGGTGAGGTAAATGCTGCGGGGTCGGCCTCCGGGGTGTGTCTTTTTTCTTATCACGCTGATATGGAGAGAGTCTCTCGAAGGGCTGTCGTTTTTTCCCGGGCTTGGCATCCCGGCCTTGTCGTACAATGCCCCCTTGGGGCATGTGGGCCAGCGCGCAGAGCCAGGGGCGGCGAATCCCCTGGAATTGAACGTGTTCAGGAGCGCGCAACGCCGCTTTTGCTTCCGGGCGCAACCATCACTCGATGGCGCTCCTGGCAGCGATGTGACGACCTGAAGAGTTCCGCCTTTTAAAGAATATGCATCTTTCGTTTGACAGAGATACCATCTTCTGCTGTTCTGTGCTAAAAGATACTGGCATCATCTGAACCTGACATCAAAAAACATGAGGAGAAGTACGATCTATGAAACCAACGATTTCCCATCAATGGCAGGATGAAACGATTGAGGCGAAAACCCTCTGGTTCCGTGCATTGCCGCTCGACGAACGCATGGACATGCTGTGTATGTTTACCGATCTGATCTTATCCGTCAATCCAACTATTGTGGAGCAACGCGGTGCTCAATCGCTTACAGGACGTATTCAAGAGCTTTCAGCAGCATGATGTGAAATATCTTGTCATCGGCGGAATCGCCGCAATTCTCCATGGCGTGCCTCGCGCCACGTTTGATCTGGATGTTCTGATCGAAGCCACTCCGGAGAATGCTCAACGTGTACTGGATGCCTTAGAAGAGGCCGGAATTGGCACTGCCACGCTCACTGACGCTCAAAGCATTCTCGCCAATGAAATTACCATTTTTAAAGACCGGGTTCGCATTGACGTCCAAACAGCGACTCCCGGAATCAAGTTTGCTGACGCCTGGGAACGCAAAGACACTGTTGAATACCAGGGACAGACCTTTTTTCTGGTCTCAAAAGATGATCTGATCGCCTCAAAACGCGCGGCAGGCAGGGTCCGGGATTTGGAAGATATTCGATTGTTAACCCTTGATGACTCTGCGACAGCCCCTCTTTCAGGCTGACGAGTGATACGATCCGGAGGATTGCGGGTGAGTTGCATGCTGCGGGGTCGGCCTCTGGGGGTGTCTTTTTTCTTATCACGCCGGTATGGAGAGAGCCTCTCGAAGTGCTGTCGTTTTTTCCCGGCCTTGTCGTACAATGCCCCCTTGGGGCATGTGGGCCAGCGCGCAGAGCCAGGGGCGGCGAATCTCCTGGAATTGAGCATGTCACTCTCCGGTTGTGAAAGAGGCCTCTCCTTTCACTTGACAGTTTTCCGGCCTGCGCTCTACTGTTTTAGAGAGTGTCGCGTATACACATTTTTGCGTATTCCATGACAAGCAGGAGGACGATGCTATGACCTTTGCCGATCCTACCAGCGATATTGCTTTTAAAAAAGTCTTTGGCAACGAGAATAAGACCGAGATTCTGATCTCTTTTCTGAATGCCGCTCTCGATCTGCAGGGTGAGCATGAAATCGCCGAGATCAGGATTTTGAATCCCTATCAGGCTCCTAAAATCAGCATTCTCAAAGAAACCAATCTGGATGTACGCGCCATCACCCGAGGGGGCGTGACCTTTATTGTGGAAATGCAGGTGGAAAAACAGGATTACTTTGCCAAGCGCGCCTTGTATTACAGCGCCAAAGCCTATGTGGGCCAGATTGCCAGAGCCGAACAGTATCCCAAACTCAATCAGGTCGTGTTTATCGGCATTCTCAATTTTCGCCTCTTCGATTCCCCGGACTACCTCTCAACCCATCTGATTCTCGATAAAAAGAGCTTCAAACAGGAGATCAAAGACCTGGAACTCAACTTCATCGAACTACCCAAATTCACGACCCCGCTTGAGGACTTGACCACGACCATCGAGAAATGGATCTGGTTTTTCAAACATGCCGGGGAACTGCATGTGATACCCAGCCCCCTGACTGAGCCCCATGAAATCCCTGAGGCCTTTGAGATTCTGGCGCAGCATAACTGGACCCGGGACGAGATGGATATTTACGATTATTGGGCCATGGAAGAAACCGGTCGCAAAGACGCCCTGGATACGGCCAAACGGGATGGCCGCAAAGAAGGCTTTATGCAGGGTATGCAGAAGGGCATGGAACAGGGGCGGGTGACGGAAAAACAGGATACCGCCCGCAAGATGCTGAAAAAAGGCTATGCACTGGCTGACATTTGTGAACTTACCGGATTGTCTTGTAATGAGATTGAGTCGCTATCGCAGGAATGAATGTGACGCGGTAAAACAGGCAGCTGAGAAAGCTGCGGATACGACTATAACGCGTTGAAATGGTTGATTCAGGTCCAGGTCAATATGGTGATCCTTTTTTTAACATGATAACGAGGAGTGTCCAAAATGCTGATTGGTTTCGATCATCTTGACAATTTTCTCGATATAGTTAGTTTCATCGCAGTCTTCGATTCTGGCGGGGTTGCATAGGAGTACGCATCACAATTCGGATTCTCTTTAAAGAGCGCCAGACAGCGATTGGGTTATTTTTTCTGCAGCTCAAGATTGATATAATCTCGGCTGCGGCGCAGGTTGGAATGCCGTGAGCATTTGGAGCCCTTCGCGGGTAATGACAAGATGCGCACTCATATTGATTTGAAAATACTGCCAATCCCTTCGTTTTAGGGCGGCAAGAGTATAGAGCATTCCATTCACACCGAATGCCCCTAAGACTGCTGTCAGAACCCCTATTCTGCGCCACAGCGGATAATGCTTTTTGATGAAGAGAAAGCGTGATTTCCAGCCCATGAGGTGCTTTTGTCGTTGATTATTATCGAACAAATTAATCGTGCTGCTGACGCCGCCATGGTGAATGACTTTAGAGATTTCC
>PDWI01010622.1_pt1 | contig 10275 bp, 8 predicted proteins | sample 1430891 | NCBI WGS metagenome assembly PDWI01 (sample SAMN01162508, study PRJNA174530) | Oral metagenome, whole genome shotgun sequencing project. | biome: Marine environment; feature: Marine mammal; material: Swab sample of the gingival sulcus; isolation source: swab sample of gingival sulcus... | reverse complement strand
ATTAAAATTAAAACTACTACGACTAGGCAACTGGGAGAAATTTCTGTAGCATCTGCACTACTGTACAGCCAGCAAAGAAATTTTTACCAGTTGCCGTTATATTTTGTGGTACTTTAATTTTTAATTGGCTATATCACATTGAAATTACAGTTTATTATAAAGTTTTTTATATTTTTTTAACAAGACCGGCTGTTCTTCCACATGATTCGGATCTTTTTCGATGCAATTGATCGGACAGACCGCATCACAGGTCGGCTTATCATAAAAACCAACACACTCGGTACATAAATCAGGGTCGATGACATAAATCTTCTTTTTACTGTCATAACTGATTGCCAAATTAGGGCATTCAGGCTCGCAAATGCTACAATTAATGCAATCGGATAATATTGTTAATGCCATAATTTTATTTCTTTTAAGTTCCCTCCCTTGGTAAGGGGAGGGTTAGGGTGGGGTCTCTTAACTATAAATCGCCTTTTCGACATTTTTCATAATTAGGGCAAATTGCAACACCTCAGCGGGTAAGTTGTCAAATGGATTAGCAATTTGCACTTGCCAACCCGAACCCTTAGCCACTTCAACAGGATTGCCTTTTTTATCCCACATTTCCTCCAATGTATAGCTTGTACTAGCTTGTGGAGTCATAATTTCGATAGTGTTACCAACTTCCAATTTATTTTTAATATCAAGTGTTAAACGTTCGTTATCAAAATCAATCACTTCCGCTACAAATTGTTGTTGGTCAGTTTTTGATGCTCCATACTCATAATTTTGGTAATCGCTGTGGCGGTGCCTGCGTAAAAATCCCTCTGTATAGCCACGATTTGCCAAACCGTCTAAAGCAGAAACTAAATTATTATCAAACTTCTTGCCCTCTACCGCATCATCAATCGCTTGACGATATACTTGAGCGGTTCTTGCGACATAATAATGCGACTTAGTACGCCCCTCAATTTTTAACGATTTGACACCGATATGAATCAACTCAGGAACCAGCTCGATCGCGCGCAAGTCTTTTGAGTTCATAATATAGGTGCCATGTTCGTCCTCGTACATTGCCATTAATTCACCAGGGCGAGAGCTTTCTTCTAATAACACCACTTCATCACTTGGCGTCGGTACATAGGTTTCCGGCATAATTTGTTCTTGCTTGTTTTCGCTACCCTCATCATTGACCACAGGAATAATATCACCGTTCTCATCTTCAGTCGCCTTATAAGTGTTATATGACCAACGGCAGGCATTGGTACAAGTGCCTTGATTGGCATCACGTTTATTAATATAACCTGAAAGCAAGCACCGTCCAGAATAAGCCATACACAACGCTCCATGGACAAAGACTTCGATTTCCATTTCTGGGACTTCTTCACAAATTTGTTTAATCTCCACAAGTGACAATTCTCGAGATAAAATCACTCGTGACACACCCATTTTATGCCAAAATTTTGCTGTCGCCCAATTCACCGCATTGGCTTGTACCGACAGATGAATTTCCATATCAGGAAATGCCTCTCGCACCATCATAATCATGCCTGCATCGGACATAATCAACGCATCAGGTTGCATTTCAATAATCGGACGAATGTCATCGATAAAGGTACGTAACTTGGCATTATGAGCTTGAATATTGACTACAACATAAAACTTTTTACCCAAACTATGAGCGTATTCAATGCCTTTGCGTAAATTGTCTTCATCAAAATCATTATTACGAACTCGCAAGCTATAGCGTGCTTGCCCCGCATAAACAGCATCTGCTCCGTAAGCAAAAGCATATTGCATATTTTTAAACGTACCGGCTGGACATAATAACTCTGGCTTTTCGTTCATAAATTTTCCGTATGTATTGTTTCTTTATAGGAATTAAAGTGACTCGTAGACATTAAAATAGACAAGTATAAAAAAAATTTATTCACTTGCCGACCAACCCTCCGGCTTTTCATAATCGGCATTATCAAGAAACTTCTCTCGTTGTTCGTTGATAAATGCTCTTGCTTTGGGGTCTATCATCGACAAGTGTTTTTCGTTAATCAGCATGGTTTGTAACTCTAACCATTCTTGCCATGCCTTTTGTGATACGGTGTTTTGCAGTTCTTCGCCCTTGGCATTGGGGAAAGGCGGATTGGGCATTTTTGGCAAATTTTCGCCATATTTTCGACATAGCACCATATTGGCTTGGGGGTTAAAAGTTTCCATAAAAGTTCCTTAACAATAGTTTTTTAAACTAGGGAATATTGAGCATTAAAAATCGTTATTTTTTCTAGGGTGTGATGAGTCGTTACTTTTTTACAAATATGTTGTTAAATATTTTTTCCGTTCCGCCATTGGAACCAAACTGCCACCGGTTGCCCACGCAACATTAATGGCATTTGCAAGTTTCTTGTCTGTAAGTCCATGTTTTATTGCATAATCTTTCATACTTTGACTTTTATAAAAATTAACAATACCAATAAAGGTTGCACAACTGCTCGGCTCGATTGCAATATTCTCATTTTTATAAAGCATTCTTAAATAATCAAATAGTTTAGCATCATCCACCGTAAAACTGCCAGCAAGTAATGATGTCATTAGTCTTGTCACAAATCCTGATGGTTTAGCACAGGCCAGTCCATCAGCTTGAGTCATCGCAAAATCTCCGAATTTATGTATATTGGCTTCTTCATGCAATCCGGTGGCAATACCTAATGTGACCGATGGACAAAGCACAGGCTCGGCAAAAAAACAATGCACATTATCTTTAAAAATACGTTTAAGTCCGTATGCTACGCCACCAGGTGCGCCACCTACGCCTGCAGGAATACTGACTATCAGTGGATGTTCATCATCTATGGTTATATTCATCTCATCAAATTGCTGTTTAAGTCTACTTGCAGCAACTGCATAACCCAAAAATAAGTTTACAGACTTTTCATCATCTACAAAGTAACTATTGGGATTTTGATTTGATATATTTCTTCCTTCTACTACCGCCTTACTATAATCCTCGGCATACTCAATAACTTCGACACCTTGACGCCTAAGTAACTCTTTTTTCCATCCTTTGGCATCCACCGACATATGCACTTTTACGTTAAAACCTAATTGAGCACTAATGATCCCAACAGACAGACCTAAATTACCCGTAGATGCAACCTGTATCGTATATTTAGAGAAAAATTCTTGCATTGCCGGTTCAGCAAGTATTTTATAATTGTCGGTTACATTTAATTTGCCTGCTTTAATTGCTAAATTTTCTGCATGCACTAAGACTTCATAAATCCCCCCTCGTGCCTTAATAGAACCAGCTATCGCCAAATCATTATCACATTTAAGTAACAGCCTACCCTTAATATTGCTATTATAGGTAGTCGTTAACTCTTTTTTCATATTTTCAATTTCAACAATAGGTGATTCAATAATTCCATTATCTTTGGTAGTTTCTGGAAATGATTTTTTGATAAAAGGTGCGAATCTATCTAGTCTAAGCCTTGCATCCTCTATATCTGCGTCTGAAACTATTTTACCGCATTCAATATCAGAGATTTCAAAAGGTTTCCATTTTGGATTCACCCATGATATTTCTTCTTTGTTAACAATATCTTTTACTACTGGTAAATTTAAAGTTTCTTGTGATATTTTCATAATTAAAATTAGCCAAATAAAAGTAAGCGGTTCAGGAATCTAGCAACTTTTGCAATGTTTAGAATTATTTCCAAACTAAATCTCCCCCGACTCCTTTTTACCTACGCGAGCACAGCTCTTGCCTTGCGAAAGGGCGAAACACTGTTTCGCTGTTTCCTTTCTCAGGAGAGAAGTCCCCCTTTTTCAAAGGGGGATTTAGGGGGATTTGCGAAAAAATACTCAAAATTATTGTTACTCATAGGGTTTAGAAAGAGATCTTTTAAACAGATTTTATCTGTTCCAATCGCTGATAACCCCTCTCAATTGCCATTTTTACTTGCTTCGGAGCCGTTCCACCTAAGTGATTACGAGCATTAAGCGAACCCTCAAGCGTTAGATAATCAAAAACATCCGCCTCAATTTTATCATTAAATTGTTGTAATTGCTCTAAGCTTAATTCACTAATATCCACGCCCTCATTAATCGCCAAGGCTACGGTATTACCCACCACTTCATGAGCATCACGGAACGCCACGCCACGACGTACTAAATAATCGGCTAAATCGGTTGCCGTCGCATAGCCCTTCATGGTTGCCTCACGCATGGCTTGTTTATTTGGCACAATATTGGGCAACATATCGACAAACGCTAATAACGAACCCGACACCGTATCCACGCAATCAAATAACGGCTCTTTATCCTCTTGATTGTCTTTGTTATAGGCAAGTGGCTGATTTTTCATTAAGGTTAATAAGGTGGTTAATTGCCCAAACACACGAGCGGACTTACCACGCACTAGCTCTGGCACATCCGGATTTTTCTTTTGAGGCATGATTGACGAACCTGTACAGAAACGGTCAGGAATTTGTACAAAGCCAAATTGAGCCGACATCCACAAGATAATCTCTTCACTCATGCGTGATAAATGCATCATCAAAATGGAGCAAGCCGACAAAAACTCAATGGCAAAATCACGGTCAGATACCGCATCAAGGGAATTTTCACAAATTCCTTCAAATCCTAGCAATTCAGCGGTAATGGTGCGGTCAATGGGGAAAGTCGTCCCTGCCAAAGCGGCACTGCCTAACGGCATTTGATTAATGCGTTTACGAGTATCAATTAATCTTTGGGTATCTCGATTAAGCATTTCAAACCATGCCATTACATGATGAGCAAAACTGACAGGTTGAGCGGTCTGCAAATGGGTAAACCCTGGCATAATAGTTTGAGTATGCTCACTGGCTAGGTTTAATAAGCCCTTTTGTAATTTTACCAATAACTCAATAATATTATCGGTTTCTGCACGCAACCACAGACGAATATCGGTCGCCACTTGGTCATTACGACTACGTCCTGTGTGTAATTTTTTACCGACATCGCCAACAATTTCCGTTAGACGGCTTTCTACATTCATATGCACGTCTTCTAGGGTTACTGACCAATTAAATTGCCCTGCGTTAATTTCTGCCTGTACTTGCTTAAGACCATTAATAATAGTCTCGACCTCCTCATTGGTTAAAATACCACAACGCCCGAGCATGGTAGCGTGAGCGATTGAGCCTTCAATGTCTTGTTTGGCAAATCTTTGGTCAAAATCGACCGAAGCGGTGAACTGAGCAACAAAACCATCGGTTGCCTCACTAAAGCGTCCGCCCCACATTTTTTGTCCTTGACTCTGTTGTTGATTTTGCCCTTTACCCTGCTCTTTTGCTAATTTTAAATGACTGTTTTCATTTGTTTGCTGTGAAGTCGCTGTAGTTATGGTAGAATCAGAAGTATTCATTAAAATTTCCTTAGATTTGAGAATAGAATAAGTTTAAATAATGGCAAAACGTTCACTACAGTCATATATTTCGCTGCTGACCAAAAGACACAAGCAAAACATAAATGCAGATAATGGTGCTAGTATAACAAATGACAACACCAGCCCGCTAGCGAATGAGTATTTCTTTTTACCTAAATTCTCTGACCGTTCGATTCTGTATTACTTGCTATATATCGCGGCGTGGGTAATTTTTTCTAACGTCTTGTTTATTTCCTTACATCACGGTAGTAGAGATTTCTTTTTTGAGATAGTAAGAGAGTTTGTTTTTCTTACTCTCACCATTTTTCCTAGTTTGTTTATCATAGATAGCTATCGTCCTTGGCTAAAGAGGCTGGTAGTTTGGCAGGTTTGTGCTTATGTGATTTTACTGCTGTCAACTGTTTCTATCTTTGCAATGATTATCGTCTCGGTGATGCTTGTTGTGTATCTAGGCGACATGAACCTTAATACACTGATATATGATATTTTTGTCAATAGTATTAGTATTGCGGTGTTAACCATCTTTGTACTTATCTACTACCTATATCAACACATCCAACGATTAGAACTAAAACAGGCATTTGAGCTACATTTGGCCTCACAAAATGAGCTATTTAATGCACGCATGTCACCACACTTCTTTTTTAACACCATCAACGGTCTCACCAGTTTGGTAGAGTCAAACCCCAAACAAGCTGTTGCCATGCTAGCAAACATCTCCACATTATTCCGAGCCAGTTTTAAAAACTCAGAAGAGATTAGCATGGAACAAGAAGTCCAACTGTGTCAGGTGTTTTTACAAATTGATGAGATGCGTTTTCATGGTAAGCTAAATGTCAGCTGGGACTTACCCGATGAAGACCTCATGTACGACATGGTAATCACCGGATTGACCTTACAGCGTGTACTTGAGAAGCTCCTGCACCACGTAGTTGAGTTAACGACAGAAAATATTGACGTTAACATCGCCATTGCTTGGGAGCACCATCAAGTTAGTATTACCATTGAGATAAAACTACCGGTAAGAACCCTACTCATCCGCCACGACCTGGTTACTCAAATTAACTTTGATATCCAAGAACAACGATTAAAACAATATTTTGGTGAAGAGTCTAGCATCATTGGTAGAATCATTAAAAATAAAATTAATGTGGTCATCTGCTATCCACTACACGATCCAGGGATAATTTCCATGGATCATGATGATAACGACTTAGGCGATAATATAAACTATGTCAACATGAATGACGTAGAGATAAATAACGGCGAGACTTTAGAATATAGGTAATTAAAGTTATATTTAACATTATGATTAGTATTACTTTAACAGTTTAAAAAACTTACAAAAAATAGGCACTTTTCGGTTGTTTTTGATTGACAAGAGGTACTATTTATCAGATAATTCATTTCCACAGGCCTTGAATGGATTAGGGTTATATGAATAATCACATCAATTATTATAGTTGTTTATATAATAATCGAGGTAACAACTGTATAAAGGATGGTGCAGTTACATCTTGTTGATTGTTGTGTGGGCTACAGAAGTAATTTCTTTAATAAATTATAGTTAATAAAATGTAGGAGTGATGGATGCGGATAATAGTCTGTGATGATGAGCCACTTGCCAGAGAGAGACTGTCTAGAATCGTGCAAGAAGTAGGACACACGGTTGTTGCACAAGCGCGAACAGGACTTGAAGCAATTGATGCCGTCAAAGAATATAAGCCTGACGTCGTATTTTTAGACATACGCATGCCAGAGATGGACGGAATTCGCTGTGCTGAGGTTCTCAATGAATTTGACAACCCGCCTGCAATTATTTTTGTCACTGCTTATGATCACTACGCAATTAACGCCTTTAAAGCGAACGCCGTCGGTTACCTACTCAAGCCTGCAAACAAAGAAGAATTACTAGAAACGCTAGAAAAAGCAACTCACCTCAACGCCGCTCAACTATGTGAAATCCGCCGTTCAGAAGAATCCGAGGCTAAGCCTGCTCGTCAACATGTCGCCGCTCGTACACATCGAGGCGTTGAGCTTATCGCTTTAAAAGATATTTACTACTTTACTGCTGATCAAAAGTACGTTAAGTTACGTCATAAAGGCGGTATCGTGCTAATTGATGAAACGTTAAAAGAGCTAGAGCAAGAGTTTGGCGATAGTTTGTTCCGTATCCACCGCAATGCTTTAATTAATCTAGACTATATGGAAATGTTAAAGTCAGTTGATTCTGGTCAGTATCAGGTGTGCTTTAAAGGCATCAAAGATACCTTGGCAGTCAGTCGCCGCCACTTACCGACGTTGCGTGATAAAATTAAAGGAATGTAATTACTGGTGCTGTAATCACTGATAAAACTTTTGTGGAACTTTTTACATTGCGTCTTTGATACATCTCTTTTGCATAACTCTTTTACACAACACCCTTATTTATGGTTAAATAGGGGTGTTTTTTTAGCTTTCATTTTAATCGAGATAAATAATCATGCCTACACCCCACGCAAAAATATCAACGCTTACCATCGCCACTCGCCAAAGTCCACTGGCTCTTTGGCAAGCCGAACATATTCAATCACGCCTACAAGCGCTCTATCCACAACTGCAAGTCAATCTACTAAAAATCGTCACTAAGGGTGATAAAATTCTTGATACACCATTGGCTAAGATTGGTGGTAAGGGCTTATTCGTCAAAGAATTAGAGCAGGCACTATACAACCAACAGGCTGATATTGCCGTGCATTCACTTAAAGATGTTCCTATGCTGTTGCCAGATGGCCTGACATTAGGAGCATACTGTCAGCGTGCCAACCCAACAGATGCTTTTGTCTCCAACCATTATGCAAACCTAGATCAGCTACCAAATGGTGCAATAGTCGGTACGTCAAGTTTACGTCGTCAATGTCAACTGCGACATCATCGTCCCGATTTACAGATTGAATCCTTACGTGGTAATGTCGGTACTCGCCTATCCAAATTAGACGCCGGTAATTATGATGCCATTATTTTGGCTAGTAGTGGTTTAGAGCGTATCGGGTTGAATGATCGTATTGCAGAAGAGCTACCCATAGAGACCAGCCTGCCTGCGGTCGGGCAAGGAGCACTAGCAATAGAATGCCGAGCAGATGACAATGCTGTATTAGAGCTATTACAACCGTTAAATCATGATGAGGATAAGTTATGCTTGCTTGCCGAACGAGCATTTAACCGTCAATTAGAAGGTGGATGTCAAGTACCAATCGCAGGATTTGCTCAATTTTGCCCACAGAGTAATCATTTATATCTGCAAGGACGAGTTGGACAGAGTGACGGCTCTGTATTACTCAAAGCCAAGCAGAGTATAACGCTAGATCAGGAGGCACAGTCAGCCGATAGCGAGCAACAAGCCGAACAATTAGGGGTAGCCGTTGCCAATCAGCTATTAGCACAAGGTGCTGGCAACATACTCAAGGCAATTTATGCTGATTAGCATGTGTCCTCATACAAACAAGCCTTGCTTATAAAAGCAAGGCTCGTTTTATCTTTTCAGTGACTATATATTACTGTATAACTAGATATTATTGCATAACTAGGTAATCAAAGGCACTTAACGCCGCCTTGCTACCCTCGCCCATAGCAATGTTAATTTGCTTGTAGGGTACCGTGGTCACGTCACCACAAGCAAAGATTCCCTTACGATTGGTACAACACTTGGCATCCACTTCAATTTCACCAAAGCGATTAGTCTCAACAAAATCCTTGATAAAGTCTGAATTTGGTACCAGTCCAATCTGCACAAACACCGCTGATAGTGGTAATTCTTTTTCTTCATCGGTATTGCGGTCAGTATAAACCAGCGAACTAACTTTACCATCAGTGGCTTTAATTTCTTTAGTCGCAACCGAAGTTAAAATATCAATGTTATCTTTTGCCATGGCTTTATCGACTAGGACTTTATCTGCCTTTAGTGTATCTGCAAATTCAAATACCGTCACATGTTTGACAATACCTGCCAAATCAAGAGCCGCCTCAATGCCCGAGTTACCACCACCAATAACAGAAACCGCTTTACCTTTAAAGAAAGGACCATCACAGTGCGGACAATAAGCCACGCCATTGCCGATATATTCATCTTCGCCTTTTACGCCGAGTTTACGCCATTTTGCCCCTGTAGCGACAATCACACTACGAGTGGTAAATTGCTCACCTGTGGTTAAGGTGACTGAGTATAACACCTTGTCATCATTGGTGTTTTCTACTTCTTCAATCTTATCTACGCTAACATGTTCCTTGACGGTAATGCCATATTCAGCGATATGTTTGGCAAAGTTGGCAGAGAGTTCATTACCATTGGTCAGTGGCACCGAAATCAAATTTTCAATATCTTGTGTATCTTTGACTTGACCGCCAATCCTATCAGCAACCAAAGTCACGGCAAAGCCTTTGCGAGCCGAATAAATCGAAGCCGCTACACCCGCAGGACCGCCACCAATCACGGTAACATCTTGCTGTGGTAATTGTTCGCCACTGGCATTATTAAACATATCTGCATATTGCTCTTGTAATTTGCTAAGTAGAATGGCGGTATCCACCTTGCCATTAGCAAACGGCTTACCATTTAAATAGACCGCAGGCACGCCTTGAATGTTATTGGCTTCGACTTGAACTTGGAACAAACCGCCGTCAATCATTTCACTGCTGATATTGTCGTTTAACAAGGCAAATTGATTTAATGCTTGCACGACATCAGGGCAGTTATGGCAGCTTAATGAGATGTAAGTTTGGAATTTTAAGGGCGCACTTGGGCTGGCATTTTTAATCATATTTTGAATGCTGTCATCAAGTTTCATCGTATGACCACCTGCATGCAAAATCGCCAAAATCAACGAAGTAAACTC
>PDWI01038715.1_pt1 | contig 10276 bp, 5 predicted proteins | sample 1430891 | NCBI WGS metagenome assembly PDWI01 (sample SAMN01162508, study PRJNA174530) | Oral metagenome, whole genome shotgun sequencing project. | biome: Marine environment; feature: Marine mammal; material: Swab sample of the gingival sulcus; isolation source: swab sample of gingival sulcus... | reverse complement strand
CTAAGTCTTTCCAATATAGCAAAAGTATATCCCAATCCTGTTTACGAAACTTTATATATAGAATTGGCAACAGCAAGTGATTTTACTGTGGAGCTTTACAATATGCATGGACAATTGGTATTGCAAAGCCAAAACAACAACATTATCTCAGTGGTAGACTTACCCAAGGGGGTTTATATGCTCAAACTAATGGTAGATAAGCAAGTGTATAGCACTAAAATAGTGAAATAATATAGTAATTTTTTCATGTTCATTCATTTTTATAATTAAAGAGAGCTGTCCTTGTTAAAGGCAGCTCTCTTTTCAATTAAACATTTGGTGCTTTGTTATACCGGCTTTAGTAGTTATTTATTGCTGAACTTTTAAATAATCGTTTATCAGCATATCTATATGTTGTACGCCAAAATCTTTGGCAATAATTCTTTTATTTTTGTCTAATAGAAATAATAAAGGAGTGCCATCTATCTGATAAGTTTCCATATAATTGTAGTCCGGATTTGGGAAACGCTCGGTCATGGGTAGTATATTTAGAAAATCCGGTTTCCATTCTTTGAGCTTAGAGGTAAAACCTGTAAAATCGGGTGTGTTGCAAGCGCTTACTATTTCTAAATTGTATTTTGTTTTGTTTTTGTGGTAATAGTCTATAAGCAAAGGCATTTCATCGTCGCAGTGGTAGCATGTGGGGTTCCAGAATACCAAGATTGTAAATTGGGCTTGTACTTCATTTAGGGCGTGTTCTCTAAGTGTAGAATCTTTACCTCTTAGCTCCGGTGCTATATGTCCTATCAAAATAGGACGACGTGCATTAGCTTTCTTTACAATGTTTTGAGCAATTGTTTTATGTACTTTTTTGCCGGGATGTTTAAAATACTTGTCTGCCATATGTACCAATACCGCATCGTGTCCCATCATATTACTACGTTCATATTTGTTCAGTAAAAACCATAAACTATACATATACATATCGCTATCCGGTAACAATTTGTTTATAAAATTGTCTATCTCCATTGTTAATGAATCTATGTCGAAAAAGAGCACGTAGTTGTCAAAATAATCGTCTATTTTGCCACCTATAAAAGGATTATGCAATACTTCATCACTTTTTAAATTGATATGATCCCAATAGTGTTGTTTTCGCAAGTTGTACCATTGCAAAGTGTCTAAATGTCCTTTGGTATCGGTGGCAGTTTCTATATAGGTTTTGTGGTTGTCTACATTGTCTAAAAGATGTAATAGAACGGCTAAAAAGTCATTAGGGTATTGCTTGATCAGTTTTTGGCGGTAAGCAAATTCTATTTTTCGCTTTTCTGCTATTTGTGCTTTTATGATGGCTACCGAATCACTGTTTTTAGCTTGTAAGATAGGTAAACGAGCCTGCAAAGGAGTCATCTGAACATAATGTTTTGCTGTTAATTTCAAATACGATTGTAGCGCTTTGTTTTCTTTACTATTTATATATTTTATATCTTTAATATTAAAGCCTTTGGTGGCTTGAATGGTAAAATGATGCGATTGTTTGCTAATAATAAGGTCTGCTAAATTTTTCTTAGCGTTATTGGCTATAAAATATAAACCATTGGGTAGTTTCTGTTGTCCTTCAAACACAAATACATTGGTGTTTGCTCGCTTATAAGCTGTATCTACCAAATAAGTTTTATGTCCGTGGTAGCGCCCTAGATACAATACCTTATCTTGTGTTTCCGGAGTTTCTAATTCTATGCGATAAGCCTCTGTTTGTTGTGCCTGCAACGACACAAAAAGAAAGAAAAAAGACAGACTATAAGTGATTTTTATTATGTTCATAAGTAGGTGTTTGAAATTAAAAGGCAAAAATACACTTTTTATTATAGTGAACAAATAATTATAATCAACTGTAAATCAGTATGAAATAAAGGTGATAATTCTTGTGCTAAATTTTTCGTTTAAAAAATTGGACAGCTCCCACAGAACTCCCCCAGGACGGGAACGTAGCAAGGGTATGTGGTCGTAGCGGTGCGATACAAGTAGCTTACCCTTTTTTTGTGTCTTTAAACGCAACCACACTTGAAAACACCAAACACCCATACTTCTTTTTTTGCAGTTTTGAGTATTGCTTTGGCAGCAAGTATGTGGGGATTGGATGGTGTGTTGCTCACACCTCAATTGCATAAGTTACCCATAGCTTATGTTGTTTTTATCTTGCATGCACTTCCTTTTGTGCTGATGAACAGCTTTTTGTACAATCGTTATAGCTGTTTACGCTTATTAGATACTTCCGATATACTATCCTTGTTTATGGTGTCTTTATTTGGTGGTGCTGTTGGGACTTTGGCTATGGTAAAGGCGTTGTTTTTGGTTCAATTTAAAGCACTTTCTATTGTGATTCTGTTGCAAAAGCTACAAGCTGTTTTTGCCATTGCTTTGGCGGCTATATTGCTCAAAGAAAAGATTAGCAAAGGTTATATATTATGGGCAAGTGTGGCTTTAATAGCCGGTTATTTTCTTAGCTTTGGGTGGCAACTGCCGCATATAAGTGCTCAGGATAATAATACCCAAGCAGCGCTTTTGTCGGTTTTGGCAGCCTTTAGTTTTGGAAGTTCCACGGTATTTAGCAAACGTTTGTTGCGTAAAATAGATTTTGCATCGGCTACCTTTTTTCGGTATGGTACCACTGCTATTATCATGTTAATAGGACTGCTTATTTGGGGAGGGCTGGAAAATATCAATCAATGTTCTGTTTTTGAATGGCAGATTATTGTTATCATAGCTTTAACCACAGGCTCCGGTGCTATATTTCTATACTATTATGGGCTTACCAAAGTCCGCGCTATTGTGTCCAGTCTTATGGAGTTGTTTTTCCCTATTTCTGCTATTGTATTTGATTACATTTTTAATGGGCATGTTATGAGTAGGTTGCAATGGATAAGTGCCGTTGTAATGATAGCAGCCATTATGAAGATTAGTATAGGGCAGGCGAAGTCAAGTTAGATTGGTTATTAGCTGTTAGCTTTAGGCTATGAGCAATGAATGATAAGTGATGGGCGATAAGCAATAAGTGATAGGCGATAGGCGATAAGTGATAGGCGATAGGTGATAAGTGATAGGCGATAGGACACAAAGTCGAGATGTTGGCCGTTGGCTATTGGCAATTTATTTGTGGTTTTTAGCTATAGGCTTTAAGCCATAAGCTATAGGATAATTGGTTCTCGATATGGTTTTCATTCCTTAAACTTACCCGAGCTCTCGATACGGTTTTTCATTCTTCAAAACCTACTCGAGCTGACATAAAACACGCGTCTGTCACATCGAGTACATTTGTGAGGAACGAACAAATGTGTATCGAGATGTTGTCTTCGGTTTTTGGACTTCCATCTTCCGTCTTCCATCTTCCAGCTCATTGCCAAAATTATCACATTAGCACATTGCCACATTAGCACATTAGCACATTATCACATTGCCACATTATCACATTGCCACATTAGCACATTCCCTAAATGCTGTCTCGCATAAATTCATTTATTTTTTTCAGAAGAACGGTAGAGAGTTTTTCGTGCGATTCTATGGTCCAACCGGCTATATGAGGACTTAGCAATACTTTGTCGTTTTGCATGAGCGCCGATAGGGTAGGGTTTTCATTGTCTGTGCCCAAGGCTTCAAAAGATAAGCCTTCAAACTCCAACACATCTAAACCGGCACCTAATACTTTCCCCTCTGCTATGCCTTGCAATAAATCAGCTGTGTTCAGCACCTGACCGCGCGATGTGTTGATAATATAGAAAGGTTTTTGCATGTTGTTTATCCATGCTTTGTTGAACATATAATGTGTTTCTTCGGTTAGTGGCACATGTAGGCTAATGATATCTGCTTGTTCAAATACGGTTTCCAAAGAGACCTCTTTTACCCAGCTGTTAGAAAAATTGTGCAGGTATTTGTCGTAGGCTATCACATTCATATCCAATCCTTGCAAACGTTTAGAAAATGCTTTGCCCATAAAGCCATAACCAATAATAGCAAGCGTTTTCCCTTTCATTTCCAAGCCTCTGTTTTCTGCACGTTTCCAAATGCCTTGACGCACTTCTGTATTTACACGTACAAGGTGATTTCGCAAAGCCAATATCATACCCAAAGCATGTTCTGCTACGGCGGCTCTATTGCCCTCGGGTGCATTCAAACAGGCGATGCCCAAATCGGCAGCGGCATCAGTGTCTATATTTTCCATACCGGCACCCACTCTGGCAATAAACTTCAATTGTTTGGCTGCTTTGAGAATAGCTTTATCTAATTTGATTTTGCTACGCACCACCACGCCTACATACTCGTGAATAATACGTTTGTAGTCTTCGTAAGTATAATTAGCAAAAGCATCGCATTGGTAGCCTTCTTGTTCTAATGTAGTAGGGAAAATAGGATGTGTGGTATCTATAAAAAGGACTTTAGGAGTCATTATATTTAATTTTTTTTGGATTGCAAATATACAGAAAAAAGCTACTTCATTATTTTTTGAAATAAGTTGTAAACATTATTCTTCCCATTTAGTTTCATCGTATTCTATCAAATAAGTAGAAACTTCTACACCATTTATGGTTTCTATTTGTTCTGTTATGGTTTCCGGATATTTGATATCGTTGGGACAATAGACCAAATAGATGCCTTTTTTGAGTCCTAAACTTTGGCAATAATAAGCTAATTGTTTTTTACCTCTCAGAAACTGATTTTCATAATAGTAAATCTTGGTTTCTATCAGGTATTCTTTGGTACGCACATTGATAATCAAGTCGCTTTTGCCTAAACCTGTATCCGCTTCGCGATAGCTTTTGCCATCGGCCACTTGCAAAAAGGCTTGTATATATGTTTCGAAACTATAAATAAGTGCCGCTTCTTTAATAGATTTGTATTTTCCATTGTCATCTTTTTCTCGAAACACTTGGAAACCTCTTTTTTTCACATAAGCCTTATAACCATTTATCAAATTATCTATTCTTAGATTGTCGTTCTCATCAAAGAGTTCCCTGATAGCCAAACTGCGTAGAATAGTGGTGTTTTCGCCATTGGTATAGGGATAAAAAGCTGCATACAATCTTTTTTTGTAGAAAGGCACCCAAAAAGTTACAAAACCTTTACCATCATCTTGTATCAAGCCATTGGTGTGGAGTATTTTAATACTTGGTCTATCTATCTTAAAAGGAATTTGGGCTTCTGTAAACAAAAGGCGCTCTACAAAATCACGTTCTTGTTTAGCTTTGTTCAATATATTTTCAAAGTTTTTGTCAATAGCTATTCTCAAATACCAGTCTTCTACTTTTAGGTAATCATCATAACTGATAATGGGCTTTTCGGGATAATCGCTTATTAGTTTTTGAGCAAAACCATTGACCAAACCGGGCTGGTTTGCCGTGATTTCCGATATCTTTTGTTTCACCTTGTCTTCGAATAACTGCCCTGTTTCGTTTTCGTGTTGCCCCAAAAGTTCACGCACTTCTTCATTAGTAAAATAAGGCACTTCAAGATTATCTGCAATGTTGAAAGGGCTGGCATTGTCGCTTACCACACCCAATATATTGGATACACCCACCAAAATCACACTTTTTAAGCAGTGTTTTTCACGAGAATGATAGGCATTGCGAATAGAATGTAGAAAATCTCCAAAATAGTCTTTGTTGATACCTTCCACCTCGTCTATGATAAGTACATATTTTTTGTCTTTAATTCGTTTAATCTGATTAAACAAGCCTGATAAATTATCTTTTGTGAACGATATCTGCCATTGAGTATTCATTTCTAAAAGAAATTCTTCTATAAAAGTTTCAATAGGCGTGTTCTTATAATTCTCAAAATTGATATGTGCTACCTTATAGCCTTGTGCTATCAATTTTTCTGCCAATTGCCTAAAATAAGTACTTTTACCTGTTTGGCGCGGCGCCCAAATGGTAAAATACCTTTCGTTTTCTACCATTTTATTGCCTTTTGCTATCAAATCTGTGCGTTCGATAGTGTAATGTTGAGAGGGTATATTGGGACCTGATGTATTGAAGTATCTCATGCCTGTGTCTATAGTTTTATCAAAGGCAAAGGTATCATTTTTTACAACCTCTCTGACATCTAAAAAAAGCCGCTCCAAATACATGAAGCGGCTTGTTGTTTTGATTATGATTCTTTGATAAACGAAGAGGGTGTTCTATTCTTCAGAATAATCCATTTTAGACATTCTGATGTAGCTGTTGTAACGCTTTTTGGCATTTTCTTCGGCAGCTAAGAATAGTGTTTGTGCCTCTTTGGGGAAGGTCTTTAACAAAGAGGTGTAACGCACCTCATTGGCTAAGAAGTCTTGGAATTTCTCCCATTGAGGAGGTTTAGAATCCATTTGGAATGGATTTTTGCCTGCTTCTTCCAAACGAGGGTCGAAACGGTATAAGTGCCAGTAGCCACATTCTACAGCACGTTTGCCTTCGGCTTGGGCGTTACGCAAACCATGTTTAATACCATGTGCTATACAAGGCGCATAAGCTATCACAATAGAAGGACCCGGATAAGCTTCGGCTTCTTTGATAGCTTTGAAATATTGCGCTTGGTTAGAACCTATAGCTACCTGTGCTACATATACATAACCATAAGACATAGCCATCATGCCCAAATCTTTCTTGCGTATCTTCTTACCTGAAGCAGCAAATTTAGCTACAGCTGCAATAGGTGTAGATTTAGAAGACTGACCACCTGTGTTAGAGTAAACCTCGGTATCCAATACCAAAATATTCACATTTTCGCCACTGGCTATTACATGGTCTAAACCACCGTAACCTATATCGTATGCCCAACCGTCGCCACCAAAGATCCATACAGATTTCTTGGCAAAATAATGACTGATAGCCATCAATTCTTTGGCCAAATCATCGTTGGCATCTTTCAATACTTCTTTCAATTTGGCAGACGCTTCTTTAGACGCAGCGGCATTTTCTTTAGTGTCTAACCATGCTTTGTAAGCTTCTAAGCGCTCCGGAGCATCTTCGCCTTTTTCGATGGCAGCCTTCAAACGCAAGGCAATACGATTTCTCATTTTACCTATTGCGATAGCCATACCGTGTCCATATTCGGCATTGCCATAGATACTGGAACATCCGGTAGCATTGGCCACCATCATTTGTTCACCATACAATTGGGTAACGGCTTTGATATAAGGTGTTTCGCCACAACCGGCACAAGCCCCCGAGAACTCGAACAATGGCTGTGCAAACTGAGAGTTCTTTACAGATTTGGTAACATCTGTTAAATAACTCTTATAGCTTACATTATTAGCGAAATAATCCCAACGTTTTGCCTCTGCCATTTGTGTACCCAGAGGTTTCATTATCAAAGATTTTTCTTTAGAAGGGCAAACCTCTACACAGTTACCACAACCGGTACAATCCAAAGCAGATACCTGAATTTTAAATTGATAACCATTAAACTCTTTACCTTTGGCTGCTATGGTATTGGTACCTTCAGGCGCATTGGCTTTTTCTTTCTCGTCTAATATAAAAGGACGAATAGCGGCGTGAGGACATACATAAGAACATTGGTTACATTGGATGCAGTTGTCGTATTGCCATTCCGGAATCTCGGTGGCTATACCGCGTTTTTCGTGTGCAGAAGTGCCGGCAGGGAAAGTACCATCTTCGCGTCCTTGGAATACAGACACAGGTAATTTATCGCCTTGCAACGCATTTACAGGGTGTACAATAGTGTTGATAAAGTTGCTCTTATCTATTTTGGCTGCACTTTTGGCTTCTACCTCAATATTTTTCCACTCTGAAGGGATCTCTATTTTTACCACATCGCTACCGGCATCTACAGCTGCGTAATTCATGTTTACAATATCTTGTCCTTTTCTGCCGTAAGATTTCACGATAAATTCTTTCATCTTCTCTACCGCCATTTCGTAAGGTACCACATTGGCCACTTTAAAGAAGGCAGACTGCATAATGGTATTGGTTCTATTGCCCAAACCTATTTTTTTGGCAATAGCAGTGGCATTAATCATATACATAGTGATATTTTTCTCTGCCAATACCTTTTTCATGTGATCGGGTAATCTCTTCTTGGTTTCTTCCTCGTCCCAAATACTATTGAGCAAGAATACACCATTGTGCTTGATGCCTTCCAACACATCGTATAAAGTAAGGTATGCAGGCACGTGACAAGCTACAAAATCGGGGGTTACTACCAAATACGTAGAACGGATAGGCTCGTCGCCAAAACGCAAATGAGAAGCGGTAAAACCACCGGATTTCTTAGAGTCGTAAGCAAAATAAGCTTGTGCATATTTATTGGTGTTTTCACCTATAATCTTGATAGAGTTTTTGTTGGCACCTACTGTACCATCGGCACCCAAACCAAAGAATTTACATTCGTAAGTACCTTTGTCGGCTACAGAAATAGCGTTGCCTACGGGCAATGATAAGAAAGTAACATCATCTTCTATACCTACAGTAAAACGGTTTTTGGGTTCCGGCAAAGCCAAGTTGTCATACACTGCTATCATTTGTGCAGGTGTGGTATCTTTAGAGCTTAATCCGTAGCGACCGCCTACAATAAGAGGCGCGTTTTCTTTGCCGTAGAACAAGTCTCTGATATCTAAGTACAATGGTTCGCCATTAGCGCCGGGCTCTTTGGTTCTATCCAAAACAGCAATACGCTTCACAGTTTTGGGGAATACTTTCATAAAGTATTTGGCTGAGAATGGGCGGTATAGATGTACAGAAATAAGACCTACTTTTTCGCCTTTGGCCAATTTGAAATCTATCACTTCTTTGATAGTTTCGGTTACAGAGCCCATAGCTACAATAATATCGGTAGCGTCTTGGGCACCATAATAAGTAAATGGATGGTATTCTCTACCTGTTATTTTAGTAATCTCTTGCATATACTCCTCTACAATATCGGGTACTGCATCGTAAAATTTATTAGCTGCTTCACGTGCTTGGAAATAAATATCGGGGTTTTGAGCCGTACCACGTGTTACAGGATTTTCAGGATTCAATGCATTATTGCGGAAAGCTTGCAAAGCTTTTTGATCTACCAAAGGAGATAAATTTTCCATATGCATGGTTTCTACTTTTTGTATCTCGTGAGAAGTACGGAAACCATCAAAGAAATGTACAAAAGGAATACGCGATTTGAGGGTAGCCAAATGCGCTACACCTGCCAGATCCATTACTTCTTGCACACTGCCTGTAGCCAAAAAGGCAAAACCTGTTTGACGTGCCGCCATTACATCGGAATGGTCGCCAAAGATAGACAAAGCTTGCGCTGCTAAACTACGTGCACTCACATGAAAAACAGCAGGTAACAACTCACCGGCTATCTTATACATATTAGGTATCATGAGCAATAAACCCTGAGAAGCTGTAAATGTAGAGGTAAGTGCACCGGCTTGCAAAGAGCCGTGCACTGCACCTGCAGCACCACCTTCAGATTGCATCTCAGAGACTAATACTGTTTCTCCAAACATGTTTTTTCTGCCTGCAGCAGCCCATTCATCTACATATTCTGCCATATTAGATGAAGGGGTAATAGGATAAATAGCCGCTACTTCGCTAAACATATAGGCAATATGGGCAGCCGCTTGATTGCCATCACATGTAATGAATTCCTTTTGTCTTTTCATATTCATTGATATATTTGATTTGTTCTATTGGGAAGCATTAAGTATTTGTAAAATGTTCAAATACCTGATAAACAATCCCTTTATTTAATGATTCTGATTTTGAAAACTTGTAAAATAAGCGCGCATATTTACCCTTACTAACAATTTACAAAGGTATGATAAAAGTTTGTATAAATAGCCTAAAACACAATTTAGAACGATTTTAAATTAGTAATAATTAAGCACTTATGAATTTGGGTAAAACAATACTTAAATAGGTTGATTTTTTATTTCAATAGGAACTGCCTGCCATAGATTATAAAAAAGGTGGCATTTTAAAATAAAAAACAATATAGTTTTACTCCATCCCTGCATCAATTCTATCTCTGGCGTCTTGCAATAGCGATTTTTTAAACAACTTGTTTTTATTCCTATTTAAAGTGTAGCGGATACGCAAACTAACAGATTGGGAAGATGAATTTTATGATGAAGGATATCTTTAATGGACATGATGAGAGTAGTCTTGAAAAGCTTTTTTACTCGATGCTACACCAAATGTTGTACCAAATATCTAAAATAAAAAAAACGCAATCACTTGAATAAGCAATTGCGTTTTCTTTTTGCGGTCTGGACGGGACTCGAACCCGCGACCCCATGCGTGACAGGCATGTATTCTAA
>PDWI01024363.1_pt1 | contig 10276 bp, 13 predicted proteins | sample 1430891 | NCBI WGS metagenome assembly PDWI01 (sample SAMN01162508, study PRJNA174530) | Oral metagenome, whole genome shotgun sequencing project. | biome: Marine environment; feature: Marine mammal; material: Swab sample of the gingival sulcus; isolation source: swab sample of gingival sulcus... | reverse complement strand
AATTGGATACAGTAAAAAAACAAATAGATGATTTAAGTAGATTAGAGTATAAAAATATGCTTAAGTCTATATATAATGTAAAAATTAAATCACATATTAGTAATTTAAGTGAGCAAATTTCAAAATTAAATGAATTGATAACTCAGGAGGAAAAAGAATTAAAAGAACTTAAAAAAGATATTGATGCTGCCTATAAGATAATTGATGAAAATAATAAAAAGATAGATGATAGTAGAAAGAAAATTGCTAATATTGAAGGTTCTAAAAGAGCAAATAGCAAGAGAAATAAGGAAAAGAAAACTGAAGAATATCATAATATAAATGTATATGAAGGTAATATTGAAATACAAAAAGCGAATATTTCTGAAAAAATTAAAAAGACTAATTATGTTTTTAATGTGCAAATATCTAATAAAGCAGATGTAAGAAGATATGAGCATAAAATTGATATGCTTAATAAGATCGCTAGAGTTAAAGGCGATAAGACAAAAGGTAGATATAAATTAGCTAATGATAATTTATTGACAATTGATGAAAAAATGGAGTTATTTAAGTTCTTTGACGATAATGGTAGAAAATCTGATGATGAGTTAAATAATCAAAGTTTTGAAGCGGGATCAAAGTTTCAGTACACTAAATACGTTATTGAGCATCTATACAGTAAAAAAACATATAGTAGTATTTCCACTAAACTTAGCAATCAAGAGAGTGAAAAATATAAGGAATTAGGAAAAAGTTATATGAGATTGGATAAACCCGCTCCTAAAAATGTTACTTCTATTCAAAAAAAGGAACATTTTGAAAAAAGAGGTGCGAGGTTAGAAGAATTATCTAAAATATATAATGATGAACGAGAAAATCATTATAAGCGTTTGCTTAATAATCAATTGGAAGCTCAAGAGGAATTGCGGCTGGTAAAACTCGATATTGAAGATGCAAATAGGGTTAAAAATTCCATATCCGATTTTAATAATAAAGTGAGAGCAAGTGATAAGGGTATGCATATAGAAACTGAAATTCCGCTATTTGATGATTCGGGTTATCATGCTGGAACAGGTGGCAGCAGATATAGGGATTTATTTATTAAGGCTTTATATAGAAAAAACGGTTCTGATTACGCTGCTAAATTAAGAGAAAAGCAAATCCCTAAACCGGAGAATATAAAATCTCATGAACAGATTATGCACAAAAATGATTATATAAAAGAAATAGCTGCAAAAACTAATAACACAATTGGAGAACTCAATAGGTTGGGTGAATGATGTGGGTGGTTTATATTAATATTATTATAACTTGATTTTGGATTATAAGATTGATCTAAAGACGGGTGTGAAATCTAGTGATATGTATATTGTTTCAACAAAATTTTTCTATTTAAAATTTCTTAAAAACTTGACAATATATATATATATATATAATGTTTTGTGAATTGGTGAACTTAGAAATATTTAATTAAATATGATCAAGGGGGATTTATATGAAAAATTTATCAAATGAAATTGTAAATAACATTAAGAAAAAAGTAGAAATAAGTGAAGGAGTTGTTTATACAAATGACGAAATCTTAAATGCTATGAGAAATTCTGCAGAAAAATATAATATGGCTCATGGTTCTCATAGTCAACACTCTTCAAGTGCAGAATATTAAATATGACAATTAATTTAAATGTTGTACCTATCGAAGCGGTTTTATTGTCGGTTGATTATTTTGAATCAGAATATGATTTAAGTCTTTCGTTGATATATGAAGGTGATAATGTTAATATAGAGTTTCCAAATAAAGATATTCAAGATATTTTTATAAAGGAACTCAATGATTTTATTAAGAGAGTCATAATTGCAGATAAAGTTCGACCAATAAAAGAAATAATTATCGGTAGGGCATTGTATGGAATGGTTGAGGAATGTTAATAGAATATTTGTTATTAAATCATGAATTATTTGTTAGTTCATGATTTTTTATGAATTGGTAGATTAAATTATTTTGGCTAATATTAAAGATGATCAGTTATTCTAAAAGTTAAAACTAAATAATAATTAAATAGATAAATATAATAACTGTCTATAAAATTATTATATGAGGAGAAATAATATTAATGGATAAGCAAGCCCCTTTTTATTTTAAACAATTTGATGATAATAAAATTTTAATTTCTAATATGAATAAGAAATTTATGTTTGTTAATAAAAATGAATTTAAAATGTTATATGAAAATACATGTCAAGGAAATTTTAGGGATCAAATGTTAAATAATTATTTTATCTATGAAGATAATAATATAAATGAAATAGTTGATCACTATAGACAAATAAATTCCGTATTATTTAAATATACATTTTTACATATTTTTGTTTTAACATTGGAATGTAATTTAGATTGTATATATTGTCAAGCTGAATACAATCAAAAATCATCAAGTCATATGACAAAAACGATTGCAAAAAAAGCAGTTGATATTGCATTATCTAGTCCTGAAAAAAATTTAACTTTTGAATTTCAGGGAGGAGAGCCTCTACTTAATTTTGATGTATTAAAATATATTATAGAGTACTCTACCGAAGTAAAAGGTGATAAAACAATTAATTATTCTTTAATTACAAATGCTCAAATTATTTCAGAAAAAATATTGGATTATTTAGTTGATAAAGATGTAAATATATGCATTTCGATTGATGGCCCAAAAGAACTTCATGATATTAATAGACCGTCAAAATGTAAAATTTCAAATTATGATAAGGCAGTATTTTGGCTAAAAAAAGCAAAAGAAAAATATAGATTAAAAAATGCTGAGAATAAAGTATCGGCTTTACCTACCATTACTCGTCACTCTTTTAAATTTTATAAAGAAATTGTTGATTTTTATGTAGAAAATGAAATTTCATATATATCTATTAGAGCGATATCTCCTTTTGGGAGAGCACAAAAAAATTGGAAAGATATTTCGTACACTACAAAAGAATTTATTGAATTTTATGAATTATGTATGGATTATATTATTCATATTAATCAAACTGGGGAATATAAAATAAAGGAATCCTTTTCTCAGATGATTTTGCAAAAAATTTATGGCAAATTTTCAATAAGTTATACGGATTTAAATTCACCTTGTGGAGCTACTATAGGGCAGATTGCCTATAATTGGAATGGAAATATTTATACTTGTGATGAAGGTCGAATGATGGCTAATAAAGGGATTGAAGAATTTAAAGTTGGGAATGTTTTTACTGATAATTATAAAAATTGCATTACATCTAAAGCATCATGTCTAACCTGTAATGCTTCTTGTATTGAAAGCAATCCAAATTGTAGTTATTGTGTTTTTAATCCTATTTGTGGGATATGTCCTGTATATAGTTTGTTTACACAAAATGACTTAGTAGGTGTTCCTATTAAACAAGATAGATGTAAAATATTGCAGGGAATATATATGTATCTTATTAAATGGATATATTCTGATGATTTGGAAAAAAGGAAGGTAAGTGATGCATGGGGATTGGGAAATTAAAGCATATTTTGAACAAGAAAATTGTCCATCTATAGTGGAACATAATAAATATGAAATTGAACAAATGCTATTACATTTACTTAAATATAATATATCTTTTAAAAATAAGAAAGTCTTAATTTTAGGTTCTGGAGATGCAACTCTTGAATCAAAATTATGTAAAATGGGAAAGCCTTTAAAAATAACTCTTATAGATTTATCTGAAAACCTTTTGCTTGATGCTAAAAAGAAAATTCCATTTGCAGATATTATCAAATGTAATTTAAAATGTGAAAAAGAAAAAATTAAAGATGTATATGATGTTATAATTTCTTTTTCTGTTATGCAGTATTTTTCTCATAAAAACATAGTTAAAATAAATTTATATTTATTAAAACATCTTAATAAAAATGGAGTTATTTTTCACTTTAATATTCCAGATAATAAAAGGAAATTGATTTATCGTATAAATAATAGTATTGTTATGAATAATATAAAATATATGAATAAAAAATATGATTTTATTGATAAATTTAGTTTATGGTGTGATAAAAAATCTTTTTTGTTTTCAAATGTAAAAACAACTTTTTATACACCTTCTTTTAATTGGGAAAGATTTGACGTTAAGTTGGAAAAAAATGATAAATAAGATATTGCGTTTGATTTTAAAACGAGAAGAATATATTACGAAAATTATAGGGGAAATTCCTTATTTAATTATTATTGATGGAGAAAATTCAATTTTAAATGGGGAAAAAATTAATTTACAATTAGCACCGCAAATATGTGGTCCTTGTGAAATAAAAAATGATCTTATAGCAGTATGGGATATGCGAAATAATGATAAATACTGGGATCATATTGATATTATCTGTGGACTTTATCATGAAATGTTCCATTGTCGTCAAATTTTAAATAATATTTGGGTGAAATGTAATAAAAATATAAATTCTTTAAACATTAGCGCAAAAGAAGTTAGAATGAATATAATAAAAAATAATTTTTCTTTTATTCCTGAAGAAATGTTCCCTAATATAAATATGGAAGGTGCTGCTTTATATTTTGAAATGGAAAATAAAGCATATTTAAAAAATAAAAAAATGGAAGATTTAATACTAGAATATGAAATATATGCAGAAAAACATAATGAATACATGCCATATTATATAGGTGCATTAATGATTTATATACAGTCAAAAAAAGGACTATTTAATTGGAAGGATTACCTTAATACTGGCTATATATTAAAAGAGAAAACTTAGTAAAATTTATAAGATTAATAATATTAATAATATTTATTTTTTTGTCATCATTTCAGATGATATTTTCATTTTATTAAAGTGATGTATTTTGTGTTTAAGTTCTTTTGTTAAAATGCTTTTTTTAACGCTAGTTTTTCTATTTTTTTCGTAAGCATTTTGTGCATAATCTGGTTGATAGATATATTGAAATTTACTTGCTCTAATTTGTTGAAGGACATTGCCTCTTTTAATTTTATTATTGATAGTTTGGGGTGCTCTACCAAGTAATTTTGCTATCTGACGATTGCTTTTGCCCTCATTTTTCCATTTATATATTAATTTTCGTTCTTGGTATGTTAAATGTTTGCCTTTTGAGGTATAATTATCTTGCATCTCTAACTCCTTTGTATAATTTGTTTATTTTGACCATTCAATTATACATGTTAGAGATGTTTTTTTCTATTCCTTAGGTGGCTAACTTCATTTTAGAATATACGATCATTGCAATTTACCCATTTAACAAAAAAACCAAAAAAACACTAGATATTTTTGTAAAATTAATATATAATAATTTCGTTGCCTGTTTGCGGGTAAGTTTTGTTGTGTTTTAAAATTATTTGCAAAGGGGCGTGTATCCGCACAAAAAGGGTTCAAATGCTATTGGCATAAATTATTGTTTATGTTATGGCTACCTGAATTGGCGAGTTTGGATAGAGGAGGTGTAAGAATGTACGCAATTATTAAAACTGGTGGAAAGCAGTATAGAGTTCAAAAGGGTGATGAGCTATTTATTGAAAAATTAGATGTTGAAGCTGATCAAACTATTGAATTTGACGAAGTTTTGGTAAAAATGGAAAAGCTAAGAAAATCATAGTTTACAAGTATAAAGCTAAAAAAGATTATCGTAAGAAACAAGGTCATAGACAACCTTATACAAAAGTACAAATTGAAGATATAGTGTTATAATATGATAAATATTTGTTTTCAAAGAAATAAAGATGATTATATTGGTTATATTGTAAATGGTCATGCCAATTATGATGAAAACGGTAAAGATATAGTTTGTGCTGGGGTATCGGCACTTGCTTTTGCAGGAGTGAATGCCCTTATGATGGTTGCTGATATACCAAATTTATATCACACTGTCGATGATAATGGTAAACTCAGTTGTTCTTTACCGAGTATACTTGATGAATATCAAGAAAGTGCTGCACAGATTATTTTTGAAACTGTATACGTTGGATTTCAAGGTATTCAAAATACCTATGGTGATTATATAAAAATTGATGTTGAGGAGGTGTAGCCATATGTTAAATGTAAATTTACAACTTTTTTCAAGTAAAAAGGGTGTTGGTTCTTCTAAAAACGGACGTGATTCTAATGCAAAGAGATTAGGCGTTAAACGTGGCGATGGACAAAGGGTACTTGCTGGAACAATTTTAGTACGTCAGAGAGGAACAAAAATTCATCCTGGTGAAAATGTTGGACGTGGTGGTGATGATACATTGTTTGCTACGGCAGATGGTGTTGTTCGATTTGAGAGAATGGGCAGAGATAGGAAGAAGGTAAGTATTTACGCTTCTTAATATTTGGCTCGTCCTTTTGAGTGCAAGCACAGTTGTCTGCGAGTAAAACTCTCAGTCACGTACATTTCAAATTTATTTTAAAATAAGTGTTAATAAAACGCTATTGATGATTATTTTGTATAAAAAACAAGTCATTATAGCGTTTTTATTTTACTGTATTTGACATGAGTTGAAAAAGTAATAGAATATAGTTGGTATGATATGAAAATTTGAAAATCTATTTGATATGAGATTTTAAATTGATAGATATATAAGATTGTTTTATTTAAAATATGATATCAATCAATAGTTGGTGGAATATGGATTTTAAAGATTATAATTATAGTATTGATGAATCGGGACTTATCATTAGCTTTGATACTACTAGAGATGTTATAAGTAGTGCACCATATAATGGTGGGTTTCAGCGAGCAAATCATATATATAATTATAGGATTACATCATTGCAAGAAAATGAACACGATAGCATTGATGAAACTTATAAAAGGTTGGCAAAACATAAAAATTTAGAAGGAAATATGGTTGGTCTGATGACTGCTGCCTCTTTAGAAAGTTTTGTTAATTGTTCATGGGAAAGCGATGAATTTAATGCTGATATATTTTTAAGTGCTGGATTATCTAATTCTATGACGGCGGGGGATGATGTAGGAAAAAAATATTATATTGGAACTATCAATACAATTATGATATTACAAGAAAAATTTTCAGCAAATGCACTCGTAGAAACTGTTATGATGCTTACTGAGTCCAAAATTGCAACTATGCAAGATTTAGATATTAGGTCATATGTAAGCGGGAAAATGGCTACTGGAACTGGTACTGATGCTGTTTTGGTAGTAAATGGATATGGTAGATATGTAGAATTTTGCGGAAAGCATACCACTGTTGGCAGAGATATGGCAAGATTATTTGATAAGACATTTAAAAAATCAGTTATGCAGGCAAAGTTACTCAGAAATAAAAATAGTTAGTAGATGTATTACTGGCATAATGGGCATACTCCCATTATATATATATGTTGTTCATTAATTTTATATCCATTAAGAGAATTTATTGATTTTTCAGATATATCCGCATCGATATCGCTAATTTGACCGCATACTGTGCATTTAAAATGTCCATGTACTTTCATTGCCCAGTCATATCTAGTCTCATTTTCTTCTATTAAAATGACGTCTAATATGTCGTTTTTTACAAAAAGATTTAATGTGTTGTAAACAGTGGTCTTAGATAAAGTTGGAATATCCATCGTTAAACTTTCGTATATTTCATGGACAGTGGGGTGGTTTGTATTATTTTGGAAATACTTTAGTATTTGTATTCTTTGATACGATGGTTTTATTCCCTTTGAGATAAGATAATCAGGTATATTTATTTGTTTTTTTTGCATATTATTCTCCTTAATTTATAAATGTAAAAATGCAAATTTTTATCTAGTCTATTGAGGGATATTAAAATTTGTGTACTTAAACCCCCATTCTTATTTGAGAATAGTGTTAGATGTTATGTGATGAAAATTTTGATTTCGACTTTAATTTGTATAAATTTTTAATTTTACATAATTGTAATGATTACAATTAAGTATATAGAACAGTCAGGTGTTTGTCAAATTTTATATGGTTGACGATTGTCTTTGTTTATGTTAATAATTTTATAGGAGAAATTTTATATATTTTTATTGTAGAGAGGAATGTAATATGAAGGTTATTATTAAAGATAAATTTTATGAATTTCAAAATGCTAATACGGATATGTATTTTAATGAGCAGAAGGAGTATTTGTCGAGTTTAATTCAAAAATATGAGACTGAGGATAATCAAGAGGCTCTTTATACTTCGCTTTTTAGTTTATATAATCTTTCTGAAGCTCTTATTTCTAAAATAGTAGAAGAAAAGGGCGTGCAAAAAGTTATAAGTGATTTGAATGCAAAGCAGGTTAAATAATATTGTATTTGAAATATTGATTTATGGTTAGGGGTTTTTATGAAATTTTATATTGTAGATGAAGATATTTCTATAGTTCATGTGCTTGAAAATATAATAGAAGAATTAAATTTAGGTGAGGTTATAGGATATACAACGGATAGCGATGAAGCCATACAAGAAATTATATTAAAAAAACCTGATATAATACTTCTTGATTTGATAAATCCTATAGAAAATGGACTTAGAGTAATAAAGAGTGTGAAGGTTCAATTAACTGATGCTCATTTTATTGTTATATCTAAGATAAATACAAAAGAAGTGATTGGTCTGGCATATGCAACTGGTATAGAATTTTATATTAATAAGCCTATAAATAAATTAGAGTTATTTCACGTTTTAAATAATGTAAAGAGAAAAATAGTGATAGAAGAAAAATTTCATATTATCGAAAATATGTTTTCTAAAGAACACGTTGAAAAGGAATTACCTCAAAAAGATATACAAATTAGGAATATTAGAATGGTTTTTAGTAGATTAGGTATTATGGGCGAAAAGGGTGGAGAAGATATATTATGCATATGTGAGTATATGCTTTCAAATAATATTTCAAATTTTGATTTTAAAATTAATGAGATATGCCATATGCTTAATGAGCATCCAAAAGCTATGGAACAAAGGGTTAGGAGAGCTATAAACAAAGGACTTGTCAATATAGCAAGTGTAGGAATTGAAGATTATATGAATGAGAATTTTATAAGGTATTCAAATTCTTTGTATGATTTTGAGAATGTAAAAGCTCAAATGGATGCAATACGTGGAAAGAGGGAGACTGGTGGAAAAATAAGCGTTAAGAGATTTATAGAAAATTTATTGCTTTTAACGGAATCGTCGGAGTGGTCGTATTAGGAGTTTTAATATTTCGTTTCAACTTGTAGTTTAAATTTGAAGTTTCATACTAATCTCAAATAAGAATGTTTATTGAGTTATAACAGTTTAAATATCCTTATAGATGATGAATTTGTTATATGTCCTTTGTGGTCTTATTTAGACTGATATACCAGTGAATTAATTTGAGATTAGTATCAGCTTGCAATTATTAAAAATAAGACATTTGTTTATTTCGGCAATTTAACATTTAGGATAACGATTTCATAAAAAGATACAAATTTATGATTTTTTTAAATAAATCAATTATAATATTGTATTTTTTTAATTTTTTTTAATTTTTTTTGTATCTTTATTCTTATAATCTTCGTGTAGTTATTTTATTCTTATCGATCATGAAGGGGGAAATCATGAAAGAAACAAGTCCTGGGTTAGCGATTGTTAAATTGTTACCTATCGTAGTTTTAGCTGGTATGATGATTATGAAGTTTGACGCTTTGTTAGCAGCACCTACGGCTACAATTGCAGCGGTAATTATTGCAAAGCTGACTGAGAAAATGACTCTAAAAGAGATCATTGACGGAGCAATGGAAAGTGTTAGTAACATTCTTATCGCACTATTTATCCTAATGTTTGCCTATGCAATGGCAAACTCATTTATGGGAACAGGTGTTGGGGCAGCAGTTGTAAACTTGGCTCTAGCAGCTGGTGTAACTGGTAAAACAGTTGCAGTTGTTGGTATTATTGTAACGTCGGTTCTATCTGTAGCAACTGGTACTTCTTGGGGTACTTTTGCAGCGTGTGCTCCTATCTTCTTATGGTTAAGTCATATAGTAGGTGGAGATATTATTTTGACAACTTGTGCTATCGCAGGTGGAGCTTGTTTTGGTGATAACATTGGTTTAATCTCTGATACCACTATCGTTTCCTCAGGTATTCAGGGTGTAGAAGTAGTTGACCGTGTTAGAACTCAAGGTGTTTGGTCTGTTCTTTGCTTGGTATTAGCAGTTATCTGCTTCTTCCTTGCAGCTATGGGAATGGGTTTATCTTCTGACAGCGTTGACGGAAGTCAAGTTATGGAAAGCGTACCTCAAGAATCAATCGATTTCTTGATGGAAGCTCGTCCTGGTGCTGTTACTCTTCTTGAGCAAGTT
>PDWI01011129.1_pt1 | contig 10277 bp, 13 predicted proteins | sample 1430891 | NCBI WGS metagenome assembly PDWI01 (sample SAMN01162508, study PRJNA174530) | Oral metagenome, whole genome shotgun sequencing project. | biome: Marine environment; feature: Marine mammal; material: Swab sample of the gingival sulcus; isolation source: swab sample of gingival sulcus... | reverse complement strand
AGGATTACAAATAAGTTTAAGGGATTAACTCTTAAAGAGAATAGATTAAGAAATGGGGTCGAACTTCCAAAAGTGTCCTAAAAAAACCGACCACCCCCATAACACCAAATATGCTTCCCGTCAAGTTTTTCCTTAGAATGCTTTTCGACTATTAGGTTAGACTGGACTATTTTCCTACCAGTAGTTAGTTAACAGAATAAAATGGCTAAAGTGTTATTTAATATACACTTAGCTTACCCTAAGACCTGCTAAATGCTTTAAATCGAGATCATAAAAACATATAAAAAGCATAAAAAATGAGCTTAAATCAAAGGCTTTTATTTGCCAATTAAAAAAATAAACGAGAACGATAAAACAATAAGTTTGATTTAGAATGAAGTGAAGTAATTCCCTTATACCTTAGATGAAGTTAAGTCGCCCACCTATTGTGCAGAACCTAATAGATTAATCTAAGAGAAATATATAAGGAAACGAGCTCCGGTATAGCATAAAGAAATCAATGACAAAAATACGGGATAATAATTAAATGACGCCTGTTTAAACATTGAGTTCAAAACATAAAAACGAATCAAATAATTATTTTATCTATTAAAACAAAGCGTAAAATATTGCTTTTATATTAAATAAGAAGAATTAATACATCGCACAAGAAAAGACGCTTAAAACAAAAGAAAAAAAATACAACCAAACAACATAAAACTAAAATATAAATTGAACTGAATTAAAAGAAGACCTGTTTAAATAAAATAAAGTTTAGTGTTAGGAGAATGTTTCATGTGAAACATTGTGTGCTTTTATTTATGTTGGTGTTTGTTGCGCTGAGGTGTTGTGGTCGTTTAGTAATCTTGGAGGTCATCGCAGAATAGTGCAATCTTCGGTTTTAGTAGTTCTTAGGGTGTTTCACGTGAAACATATAGTGTTTTTGCGGGGGTAGAATTAGGCTTCTACGGTGATTTCTTCGTCTATAGCTTCTTTGAGGTAGTTCTCAATGCCCATCTTTAGGGTAAAGGAGGACATGGAGCAACCGTCGCAAGCTCCTTCGAGCTGGAGGGTAACTATTTTGTTTTCTAGGTCTATGCCGAGTATGGAGCAGTCTCCACCTTCAGATTGAAGGTAGGGTCTAACTTCTTCTATGGCTAATCGAATCATTTGTTCCATATCTAAAAGCTATAACTATGGAGCTGGTAGGTCAAGACAAAAATGGCTAAGTGTGCTAAACTTTTTCTATGAATGCGAAAATTATAGTATTTGCCAATCAAAAGGGTGGCGTGGGTAAAACTACGTCAGCTGTAAATATTGGTGCCTGTATGGCTCAAGCTGGTAAGAAGGTGCTTTTGATTGATTTTGATCCTCAGGGGAATCTTTCAAGCGCTGTTGGTGCTAACTCTGAAGCAGATGGCGTATATGAGCTTATTGCCGGAACCTGTCAGCTAAATGATGTAATACAAAAAACAAAGGTGGAGAATCTCTTTGTCATAGCATCGAGAGATGATTTGTCAGCTGCGGGAATAGAACTGGTAAATCAAGATAATCGTGAATTTTTTCTCAAAGAAGCATTGGAGCCATATAGGGGAGACTGGGATTATATTCTATTAGATTGTCCGCCATCGGTAGGACTCTTGACACTTAACGGATTAGTAGCATCTGATTGTATAGTAGTTCCGCTTCAGTGTGAGTATTTTGCCCTTGAAGGATTGAGCATGCTTCTGAGAACGATGAAAGGGGTACAGCAGGCCTTTAATCCCAAGCTTGATCTCGCAGGTATTATTTTCACCATGTATGATGCACGTACGAGATTAAGCCAGGATGTCGTGCGTGAAGCATCGACCTATTTTCAAGATAAGATTTTTAATACATTGATTCCGCGTAATGTGCGACTTTCGGAAGCTCCATCATATGGTCTTCCTATTGCACTCTATGATCCTAATTGTGCGGGAGCAAAAGCTTATAAAGAACTCACTGAGGAGGTAATGAACCGTGTCAGCTAGAAAAGGTGGATTAGGGGGGGGCCTCGGGTCTCTCTTTGGGGGCTTGAGTCCTAAAGAAGATAAGACTGCCAAGGGAGAAGAGGAAATTATCGTAGAAGATGTCGTTGTTGATAATGATAGTCTCAGTGAGGCGATAGAAGCAGCTGAAAAGCTCGAAGAGCAGGGGGGTATTACGCCTAAGCCTGTAAAGAAAGCTAGCAAGAAGCCTGCAAAGGTCAATCTAAAGGCACCAAAGGTTAGCAAGCGAGCACTAGATCCAGAGGAACTTGAGATAGACATTGTGGATCTAGGCGAAGACCAAAGCGCCGAGCTTGTCGTAGATGAAGTCGTAGCCGAAGAGGTGAGCGAGGATATCTCGAAGAAGGACTTTCCTCTTGAGACCGATGTTTTTGAGCATGAAGATGTGCCAGAGCGTATTCGAGCCTTTGATCAGCGAGAGCTTGTTGCACGTGACACGCAGATACTTGAGGTGCCTATAGACAAGGTACACCCTAATCCCGATCAGCCACGTAAATACTTCTCTCAGGAGAGTATAGAGGAGCTTAGCAAGTCTATTGCACAAAAGGGCGTACTCCAGCCACTCTTGGTTGAGCGAGAGGATGATTACTATATTATTATTGCAGGTGAACGACGTTATAGAGCATCCCAGCTTGCAGGCTTAAGTACTTTGCCAGTAATAATTTATGAGTTCTCTGACGCAGAGCGTTATGAGATAGCGATTATTGAGAACGTGCAGCGTGAGGACCTCAATCCCATGGAAGAGGCTCGTGCTTACAAGCGACTTATGGATAAGACTGGTATGACCCAGAATGAGGTGGCTGCCAAGATTGGTAAGAGTCGATCAGCAGTAGCAAACGCTTTGCGTCTTAATGGCCTTCCTCGCCAAGCGCAGATTGCACTTGAGGCAGGGGAGATTAGTTCTGGACATGGACGGGCTATCTTATCGGTGCATACCCCAGAGGATCAGCGCGTATTGTTTAGAAAAATTGTTTCACAGCATTTGACGGTACGGGATGCAGAGCGTGAGGCACAAGTGCTTAATGGCGTTAAGCCATTAAGCTTTACCGCGGCGAAGCCCCAACAAAAAATTACACCAGCGATGGCAGATATACAGGATGAACTTATGGAACTTTTGGGTACCAAGGTGCGTCTTAAGGGACAAGAAAGTAAGGGTTCTATAGAGATTTCCTATTATTCTGATGATGATCTCGATAGAATTTTTAAGTTGATTACTAAAAAATAAGGATATAAATAAGGAGTATATATGAAAAAGCCAGGTTTGTACGCAAACATCGAAACATCTAAGGGAACGATTTTGGTGGAGTTGTTCTATAAGGACACGCCACTTACCGTTTCTAACTTTGTTGGACTTGCAGATGGAACGCTTACGGGCGAGGAGTTCTATGATGGGCTCAATTTCCATCGTGTGATTGCAGACTTTATGATTCAGGGTGGTTGTCCACTTGGAACCGGAACCGGTGGCCCAGGTTATACCTTTGAAGACGAGTTTGTGCCACACCTTCGTCACAACAGTGCAGGTATTTTGTCTATGGCAAATAGCGGTCCTGCTTCTAACGGAAGTCAGTTCTTTATTACGCACGTGGCAACCCCTTGGCTCGACGACAAGCATACCGTATTTGGTAAGGTTGTTGAGGGGCAGGAAGTGGTTGATGCTATTGCACAGGGCGACCGCATTGAGACTATCGAGATCGTAGCTGAGGGCGAAGATGCAGCAGCATTTACTGTTACAAAGGAGTCCTTTGAGGCACTTAAAGCAAGTGCTGGTGAGCGACGACGCGAGCTTTTGCGCAAGGCACAGGAGGCAGATCTTAAGGTAATCGCTGAAAAGTGGCCACAGGCTGTAGAGACCGAGAGTGGTCTTCGCTACGTGGTATTGCAAGAGGGTGACGGTGGTGAGAGCCCAGTTATGGGTACAAGCGTAACCGTTCACTATACTGGTAGTCTTTTGAACGGTCAGATTTTTGACAGCAGCGTTAAGCGTGGTGAGCCAGCTACTTTCGCGATAGGCCAGGTTATACAGGGCTGGAACGAGGCCTTGCTGGGCATGACCAAGGGGGAGAAGCGTACGCTTATTATCCCACCAGAGCTTGGGTATGGTGATCGTGGTTATCCAGGGGTTATCCCACCTAAGAGTTTCTTAGTATTTGACGTAGAACTTCTCGATTTCTAAGCGATATATTGATAAGATTATATAAGGAGTAACACATGAAGCATATCACTGAGTATGAGCCAAAGGTCTTTTGGAAGCATTTTTATGAGCTTACCAAGTTGTACCGAGAATCTCGAAATGAGAAGTTGGCTGTTGATTATGTAGAGAATATTGCTAAGAATCTTGGGCTTAGATATAAGCGCTATGCCGAGAATGGTAATATTATCGTTTATAAGCCAGCAACCGCTGGTCTTGAGGATCACCCAGCTGTCGTTGTTCAGGGACACCTCGATATGGTATGTGAGAAGGAAAGTTCTGTAGAGCATGACTTTAAGACTGATCCTCTTGATCTTATCATTAAGGATGGATGGATTTCTGCAAACAAAACTACCTTGGGTGCAGATGATGGCTTTGGTGTTGCTACCATGCTTTGTCTCCTTGAGGATCAAGAGGCTAAGCACCCAGCTATTGAGGCACTCTTTACCGTAGATGAAGAGATGGGAATGGGGGGTGCTGCTGCTGTTAACCCAGAAGACCTCACCGGTACCGTACTTCTCAACGTAGACTCCGAGCAGCTCGGTGAGCTCTTTACCGGTTGTGCCGGTGGTGTGGGCTTCGCAGCTAAGGGGCAGCTCAAGACAGAGGCTCTTGCAGCTGCTGACTATGCATACTATACCTTTAGAATACATGAGCTCGACGGCGGTCACTCTGGTGTCGATATACATACCAATAGTGCAAATGCTGTCGTTGAGATGGCTCGCGTACTTAGCAAGACCTTTGAGGCTGTGCCATACCATATCCTAAGCATCGAAGCTGGCGGTAAGGATAACGCAATTCCTCGCGAGGCAGAGACCACCGTTGCCGTTGCAGCAGATAAGGCTGAAAGCTTTGAGAAGGCACTTAAAGCTGAGGCTGACGCCGCAGTTGCAGAAATACTTGCTAAGTGGCACGGTAGCTACCTTATAACCAAACAAGAGGGTAACTTGGATCTGAGTGCTGTCGTTACAGCAGAAGATACTAAGCGATTCTTTGATCTTTGTGTAAAGGTTCCTAACGGTGTTTGGAAGTACAGTGAAGTGGTAGAAGATACCGTTGAGACTTCTTCAAACTTTGCATCTATTAAGCTTGCAAAGGGTGCGTATGTGGCATCAGGATCACAGCGATCACTCATCGAGTCTGAGCGTGATCTTATGAACGAGCGTGTAGCAGAGGTATTTAGAGCCTTTGGTGCTGAAGTTGTAGCAGATCATGCATACCCTGGCTGGAGCCCAGATCCTACCTCGACACTTCCAGAGCGCATTGCTAAGATCTATCAGGGTCTCTTTGGAGAGCCACTCAAGATCAAGGCACTTCATGCTGGACTTGAGTGTGGATTGCTTAAGGCTAAGATGCCACGCTTGGACTGTGTATCCTTCGGTCCAACCATTGTAAATCCTCATACGCCACAGGAGCGTGGAGATATTGCAAGTGCCGTAGGTTGCTACAAGCTTCTCATGGCTGTGCTTGAAGAACTCTAAGCTTCCATAAAGATGTTAGATAAGTTAAAGGCTCCCGTGAGGGAGCCTTTATTATAATGTTGGGTGCTCTAGCTAAAATGAGGATAAATTACATATATGCAAAATAGACTCCAAGTACCGAATATAACGATACTTCCAATATACCATTTCAATAAACCTTTCATGAAAAGAAATTCTTTCCCTGTTTTCTTTTTATAAAACTTTATCCAAAAGAGCATAGAGTAAATAGGAATAAGAAAATATAAACATACTGCCAATAATCTATAAATTAAAGGCAATTCATTTATAGGTTTCCCACCTGTAAAATAAGTAAAGTTTAATTCAAATATATGAAATTTGTATCCTAAAATTTGTAGAATACTATCAAAAATCGTTGTGCTGTAAATGAATATCACAATTGAACTAAGCAGTATGACTATCGCAAGATGGATATTTTGAAAAACCTTCAGTTTTGACATATATTAAAATTCCTTATGGAAGGTAGAAACCAATAGCTTCGGAGACCCCATCAGCGATCCATCCAGGAACCCCTCTCTTCTTCATCTCATTTGAGAGACCTTTTTCGAAGCGTTCTGTGGTATCCATTATTTTGTTTGCTAGCTTTATTCCTCCTTTGACAACAGGGTAACTTAATGCAGTTGATATTCCTTTTGAAATAGTTTTGACTGTTTTTTTACTAAGTATTTTTTTTGCACCCTTTACGACAAGAGGAATAGCCTTTTTTCCTATCTTTTTTGCTATACCTGCCTTTCCTCTAGGAGTAAGCTGTATTCCATCTTTTGTATAAACAGTTCCTTGTGCCATTTGAAACTCAAAATAGAGCTGTTTCATTTCAAGCTTATCGTGTTCATCCAGATTGTATGTTTTAGCAAGCTCTTCTAATTGTAATTGTTTTTCATAAGGGAGAACCCATTTGCTTGTATCTATAGTATTAAGCTGATTGTAATCTTCTTTTATAGAAACAGGGCGACACCCCATTGTAAATATCGTTGCGGTAAGTAATATGAGCATAAGAGCTGCTAAACATTTTGGTTTTTTATTCATAATAAACTCCTTTCATTAAGCCTTGATGTTCTTGTTTTGCTTAATTTGAAATGGAATTTATATAGTTCTATTTTTTAAGTCAAGAGTTTTACGAAACTACAGATGTGTAAAAATAAATTTTTAGTAGGGTGGGAAAGCCTTGATCTTTGGGCAATAATAAAGGCTCCCGCGAGGGAGCCTTTATGGTAAACAGATTTTCTATCCAATTTTTAATTTTAGATTCCTAGAATACAAAGAAAGTTGTTCTCTTGAAAGTCGCTCCCTAAAAGCGCGATGTGTAGCTCCTTCATATTGAATAAATTCTGTGTCCATAGCAAAATCATTAAATATCTCTCCAGGCATACTTCCATATACAAGAACCTTATTGGGGCACAGCCTATAAATAAATTCTTCTAACCCTGCTCTAAAAAATTCTTTCTCAATTTTACTTTTCATACACCCTACAGTACCTAAGGCATATATTCCACGAGGTTCCAAACCATCAAAAGCAAAATCAAATGATCTCTCGTCACTCCATCGAACATTTGGAATGATGGAAATACCCCTTTGTTGCAAATAAAATCCTATCGCCCGATTTATATAAGTATTTCCAATCTGCGTAGCACGAGGCATATCCCTATAAATCGAACAATCTGTCGAAACAACAGAACCAAACACTTTCAACTCTCGAATGAAGCGATCAATATTCATAATTATTTTGTTAAAATAAATATCGTGTTCATAAAAATTAATACATGTGCCATTTAAATCTCTAGATGTATGTCGTTTACTAAAAGGCAGCATTCTTTCCGGCAAATGCTCAATGAAGCTATTTCTGATGATAGGTATTTCATATTCCCCATCAAACTCAGCCCCTTCCACTAAAAAAGAGGCAAACCCGTCATCTACTATCGTCTTTCGCATATAGTTCTCCTTTACTCAAAACCAATGTAGATGAACTTAGATTTCGGTCTTATCTCATAGTACACATCTACATTAGATTAAAACTTCAAAACTAATTACTAAGTATTCTAACCCATTCTTGTTTACTTATTTTCTTAAAGTAAACAAGTGCCACATTTGATGCTAATGCCTCCAAATAAAGAAGACAAAAGTCATATGCAATATCGATTTCTATGCTTTGTACGTCTCCAAAATTCTCTTGAAACAACCTAGAGAAATCTTTGTAAAAATATTGAACTGCTGACCCTTTTTCAGAAAACAAGAAAGGGTTCATTCCGCTCAGAATTTCTCCAAGCTCGTAATTAGGAGCATTATCATACTCAGAATCTAGTACATAAAACATATTCTTAAATATCTCAAATATTTCTATCTTCATTTCTTTTTCTCCTTAAAGGGATTTCTATTTAATCCTGTCTCTGAATTCCATGATCTAGGAGTAGCATTTCTGCCTCCCTCATTGATAACACCGCCTCGATACCTGACCCAGACTTGTCTTCCTTCAATATCAATCATAATATTCCATGAATTACCATACTTATCCTTACCATAGAAACAGCTTGTATCATTTGCTAAATCCAATAACAAGCGTCGGTTTTCTGGACTGTCTGGCAAATGACCATCCCTATCACTAAATATATGTTTTAACTGAGCATTATTTTTAGGAAGCTCAACCGTATTTGATGAAGACTCCTTAGCTCCTACCGTATTTCGGTAAAGCTTACTAATCCCTGTTCCCATAACCCCTCCCTATTGAAAATTCTTCAATAAAGAAATATTGGGGTAGTATATGTAAAGGTTGCATAACACCTCCTCTTTAATAATTTAATCAGACGTGCTACTGTTCCATTGGTCTTATTTCATAGATACACATCTGTGAATCAAGTGCTACACTTTTGTGTAGCACTTTTTATTTATCTTTATTAAATATTTACAAAACACTTCCTCAAGGCCGATTCTATACGCTCAACATCCCTATCGCTGCAAACTCTCAATCGCTCTGCTAAGGCGACAACACAAGCCTGTCTATCTACGCTTAAAGATCGTATATTCAACTCTCCAATTCCTTCTGAATGAAGAACTGCTATCCTTAAATTTGAAACCTCAAATACTGATAATTGATATAATTCCTTCAATCTCTTTATCCACTTATAAGGAAACTTCTTTCTGCCGTTTTCAACAGCGGATAAAAAAGAGCTGCTTACCTCTAACCTCTTTGCCATATCAAAAAGTTTTTCACCACGCTCCAATCGGAGCTTTCTTAAAAATACACCTGCTTCAGTAATCATAATAACCTCTTATAAGACATATTATGAACCCAATAGGTTCTTTTGTCAACCCGTAAGGGTTTAAAAATAAACCCTTACGGGTTCTTTTTGTGTTATTCCTTAAAAAATCATCAAAGCATAATAAAGGCTCCCTCACGGGAGCCTTTATTGCAATGTTAGGTGCTCTAGCTAAAATGAGGATAAATTACATATATGCAAAATAGGCTCCAAGTACCGAATATAACGATACTTCCAATATACCATTTCAATAAACCTTTCATAAAAAGAAACTCTTTTCCCGTCTTCTTTTTATAAAACTTTATCCAAAAGAGCATAGAGTAAATGGAACTAAGAAGTAGAAAGGCTAATCCTAACCCCCTATAAATAGGAGCTAATTCATCTATAAGTTTTCCGCCTGTAATAAACTGATATACAATAGAAATACCATCAATTCTATGACCTAAAATCCGAGAAACAAATTCATAACAGGCGGTAATATCAAAACAAATCCATAAAAGAGTAAATAGTATAATTATTACAAGATGGATATTCTGTGGGAGTTTCGAATTTAACATAACAGGTTAGCCTTTACGGAAGGTAGAAACCAATAGCTCCAGCTACACCATCAGCACCCCAACCAGGAACCCCTCTCTTCTTCATCTCATTTGAAAGACCTTTTTCGATGCGTTCTGTAGTATTTGTTACTTTAACTGCTAGTTTTACTGTTTGTTTAACCACGTAATTGGCTGCTAGAGCTTTTCCTTGTATTTTGGGTTTTGCTTAATTTGAAATGGAATTTATATGGTTCTATTTTTTAAGTCAAGAGTTTTATGAAACTACAGATGTGTAAAAATAAATTTTTAGTAGGGTGGTTCATCACGTTTTTGTGTGTAATGGATTGAAATAAAAGAGCATATCTGACCTAATTGTAATCGCAAAACCAACAATAAGGCGGTACAGATATGCTCTATCAGAATAATACGATTATTGAGGCAAAAGACCAAGAGGAAGCTCGTAGAAAATTAGAAGAAAATGCAAAACCTTTTGAATATTATGTTCCAGTTGCAGGAGAAAATCCTATTTGTAAGTGTTGCAACACGAGAACCTATAAGAATGGTCGGCTCTCATGCAAGCTCTTTGATGTGCCGATAATTCCCACTCAAACGCAATATCTTATTGTCCATTATCAGCGCTATAGATGCCCAAGATGTGGTAAGAGCACGAACAATGTACCCTCATTAAGAGCTCATAACGTACGAGCAACATGGCGATTATCTCTCTTTATAAAGATGTTCTTAGCTTTCAATATCTCTATAAAACACATCGCAAAATATCTTGGAATTCATTGGTC
>PDWI01010620.1_pt1 | contig 10277 bp, 6 predicted proteins | sample 1430891 | NCBI WGS metagenome assembly PDWI01 (sample SAMN01162508, study PRJNA174530) | Oral metagenome, whole genome shotgun sequencing project. | biome: Marine environment; feature: Marine mammal; material: Swab sample of the gingival sulcus; isolation source: swab sample of gingival sulcus... | reverse complement strand
AGTATGTTGTTGTTAATAATACAGCTGAAATACAAACAACGGATATTTATAACAGCAAAGGTGAAAGACAAACGATAAAATTAAAATCTTATGAAAGTAAATGGTTTAATATGGAGTAGTATTTTAAGTAATGTTTTTATTAAAAACTTAAATTAGCTTTAATTTCTTTGTTTTTCAGTAAATAATTAAATTATATTAAAAGGATTATTATTTTTTTATAAAGTAGCTAAATAAATCCTTTTATTTTATTAAAAAAATAAAAAAAATCATATTATTTTATAAATTTTTAATTATACATTTGTTACTCTATAAAATTTTTACTAATTTAATGGTCATTACAATAGAAATTAACTAAAATTTAGTTCCTTTAAAATAGTTAAAGGTGTTAGATGTATAAAAAAAATATCATATTATTCATTTTTATAGTATTGTTATCTTCTTGTGATGTTACAGAGCCTATAATAGAAAATTACTCTCCGGAAGGTACTTATCATTTAAGCTGGGAAGACTTAACAACTATTGATAAAAGCAAAGATTTAAAAATTGGCGGTTTTACTGGTTTAACTTATGCCGGACGTAGAAATTTTTATGCTATAACAAGTCGTGGACCAAGTATAGAAGAATTCAAAGTTGAAAACGGTAATTCTTATCTTATAGAACCAGATTATTCCCCTCGCATTCTATTATTAGAGCTTCAAGATGATAAGTCAATCAAAATTATAAATGAAACACAATTAACCAATCCATTTGAAGAATTAGTCAAAGGATTTTCTCCACCTTCCCCATATAATAGCAATGAAACATTTTTGAATGATAATGCTTCTTTTGATGATTGGAATATAGACCCTTCCGGTTTATATTTTGATATCAATGAAAATCTATTTTGGATTTGTGATAAATATGGTCCTACCTTTTTTCAGGCTACTAGAGAAGGAAAACTTGTAACTAGAATTAGACCTAATGAAGGTTTTAGAAATACTTATCTAAAAAGAAGAATGGATGGCGGCTTTAATGGAATTGCTTTTAATCCCGAAGGTAAAATTTACGGCATAACAAAAAGAGTATTAAATAATTTACCTGATGACACAAGTGATCTCTCCACACTAAATAAAAGAATGAGAAGACTCCAAGTTCAAAATTTGGATGTTCTAAATATAGAAACAGATGTTTGCTATCTATATTATGTAGAGCCAGAAGAATTTGATGGTTTAGAACCGGATAATGTATTTCTTGGTGATATTGCTTTTGTAAACGATACAACATTTCTTGTTACTGAGTATGGCGAATTAAATGGTGTTAAAAGAAGTTTATTGTATAAAATAAATATCGATCCGGAACAAACATTTGAAGCTAAATTAGGACATGAAGCTTTACGTAGTAAAACCATAGAAACATTAACTGAAACAGATAGAGATGAACTTAATATTAAACCTGTAATTAAAACATTACTTTTAGACCTAAAAAATTCAGAAATAAAAAATCCTGAAAGCATAGCTATTATAAATGAAAATAAAATTGCCATTATTGATAATAATAAATTTGGTATTACCTCAGGCAATATTTCAAGTAAAAGTTATTCTTTAGATAAAAAATCAATTACACTACAAGTATTTAATTTAGAAAAACCCCTTAACATAGAAAAAAAATAGTTGAATAAATTAAAATTATTATGAATATGAAATTCAAGAATAAGTTATTATTATTAGTCATAGTTTCAATTTTAGGTTCTTTAGCTATTACAAGTTGTGATATAATAGATCCTGATGATACTGTAGAACCTGCATACCTAAAAATTAATTTATCTTTTATCAACGAAGATAATTCATATCAATTCCAAACATTTTACTTTGACTCAGTTTACTTGTATCAGTATAAATATGTAGATGGAGTATTAGTAACAGATTCTATTCTTTTTAAGGATACTACTGTAGTTACTGATTATCTGTTTTTAAAAGCAAGTGATTTTAAATTATTTAATGATGATAGTTTTTCTGATGTGTTTCAAAAACCGGATCAATTTTTCCAACAAGATTCTTTATACCAAAAATTTAATGTTTTTGATAATATAGTAAATAACAAATCTATTCAAGTAGCGCATGGTGCAATTGCACCATATTCCGAAAAACGTAATATTGAATACGATAGTCTCTTTTTTGTATTAAGGCCTATCTTTGATGAAATTAACTTAGGAGGTTTTTCTCGACCACTAAGAAGCACGGGAATTGATGAGAATAGTGGTGAAGAAATTTCTACTATAATTAAAATAAGAAACAAATTCAAATTTGAAGAAGGTAGTACTTATACTTTAAATATTCGTTTTAAAATTAAAAATATTCTCTATAGAGTTTATGACGAATTTCTTTTTAATGCAGTTTATGATTCTTATGAACTTACAAAGGATTAAAAAATAAGATGAAATACAAAATACTAATATCTTTTATTTTATTATCAATTACTCTTTTTTATAGTTGTAATGATACTCTAACAGGAGATCCGAAGATAATTGAACCTCCTACAACTAAAATTGTTATTGTAGAAAAACCAAATTCAATAGATAATCCTTACAGTCCTATTCTCACTCTTCATTGGAAAGGAATGAGTGAGCAATCAATAGTAAAAGGTTTTTGGGTTAGTTATAAAACTTACTATTTAAATAGAAACGATAGTTTAATTCAAGAACCATATTTTGTAGAAGCTATGCAAGATACAATAATATTCCCTTCTGCAGATTCTATAAATAAACAAGTTATTACTGTTAGAGCCGAAGATATTGATAATAACATAGATCCTATTGGTGATCAAATAGTTTATTACACTAAAACAACATTTCCTCCGGAAACAAGTTTTACTTTTCCTCCAGATTCTACAACATTTTTTATAATTGATAGACCAAATGTAATTTGGAAAGGAATTAAACTTTCTGGTAGAGCAACAACAAATTTTGGAAACATAAAAGATTATTCTTTCCAAGTTGATGATAATCCTTGGACAGAATGGAATGAATCTTCTGAATACAATTTTAGTTTGTTAGATTATCCTGATCTTCAAACCGGCTATCATAAAATTAGAATGCGTTCTAGAAATAGTGCATTAGTTGAAGATAAAACACCAACTGAAAGAAGTATTAGACTAATTATTCCTTCTAAAGACAAAGAATGGTTAGTTGTAGATGATTCACATGATGGAAGAGGACGAAAAGAAGATCCTAAAGATGAATTTCAAGATGATTTTTACAATAATTTAATGCAAGACAAAGTTTTTGAAGTTTGGGACGTTAATAATGATGGACCAATTACTAAAGAAATTTTAGGACAATATAAGTATGTTTTTTGGCATTCCGACAATAGAGTAAAAACATCAGTTCATAAATCAATAGGAGAAATTATTGATTACATGGCTGTTGGCGGTAGAATGATTTTTTCAACTTGGAATTCATTAGGATACTTAAAAAGTAGTGGTCTTTGGAAAGATTACATAAATTTATACGGAGACTTCTTTAACGATATACTACATATAGATAATGATGGAAATAACAGACCCTTTGTAAATATTATTAACGAAGCTTATATGGTCGGTGTTACAAATAATCATGGTGATACTGTTAAAGTTGATATGTCAATGTTAAAATCAATAAGAAAGGGCTTGTTTGATGTAAATTCTTTTGATAAACTTGGTGCTTTTACCGAACCATTATTTTATTATGTTGTAAGCGAAGAAGCAGGTGTTTCGGATGTTGTAAATCTAACTAATAAAGTTGTTGGATATTCTTATCATAATTCACAGTTTCAATTTGTAGTAACAGGCTTCCCTATTTCTTTTTTAGATAAAGAAAATGCAAAGATAATTTTTGATGAATGTACAAATTATTTGTTAACTAATTTCCCGTATTAAATACTATGAAACATTATTATAAAAAGATTTTAAAAGAAGATACAATAATTAAAAAAGATATTTCTTCAAAAAATATTTGGCTACTTTGTTTTGCAATATTAGTATTTAGTTCTATTATAAGTTTTGCCCAAACTGGTGAAATTACAGGTTACATAAAAGATAATTCAACTGATGAACCTATTCCCTTTTCTAATGTGGTTTTAAAAGGAACAACTATCGGAGCCGCTACAGATATAGATGGGAAATATAGAATTTCTAATGTGCCTCCCGGTAGTTATGATATTATTGCTTCTTCCATGGGCTATCAAAAAGTTACAATAACTGGTGTTGTAGTTTCTAGTAATAGAATTTTAGAAGCAAATTTCGAATTAACTCCTACAGTAATTTCAACAGAAGATGTTGTTGTAGTTGCAGAAAGACCTCCGGTTGATGTTGAAGTTGCAAGTAGTGCAAAAATGATAACTTCAAAAGATGTGCAAAATATGCCTGCTGTTACTAATGTAAAGGACTTAATTTCTTTACAAGCAAGTGTGGTAAAAGATGGAGAGAATATTCACATCCGTGGTGGTAATGCAAACGAAGTATTATATTTAATTGATGGTGTTCCTTCTAAAAATCCAATTACCGGAGTAAGTTCTGTAGAAATTGACATCAACCAAATTGAAGAAGTAGAAATTTTAACTGGTGGTTTTGATGCTGAATATGGTAATGCTAATAGCGGTGTAATTAACATTATTACAAAATCTGGTCGTGATCATTTTACTGCTGATGTTATTCTTCAATCTGATGAACCGTTTGGTAAATCTCGTAGTTCTAATTATGATAGAGCTTATGTTGGAGTAAGTGGACCTTTTAGTTTATTTAACTTGGTTGGTTTACCCGGTGATGCAGGCTTTACAATATCTACAAATACAACTTTAGATGATCAGTTTAATCATAATCCCGGTAGTTTTGGTGAAACAGATTTATATTTGTTCAATGCTCCTAACCGACAATATTCTCATTATAATTTAACCGGTAAATTAAACTATCAGCCTATTAAATCTATGAGAATTAAAACTGATTTTACATTTCAAAAAACATATAATAAACCTTTTGCATGGTCTTGGAAAAATATTCCTGAAGAAATTGGTGTTAATAGAAATTCATTTAACCGTTTTACATTTCAATTAAACCATAACCTTGGTAAAGATGCTTACTATATTTTGAATGTTGGCTATGAAAAAAGTAAATATAAAGGTGGTAAAGATGGGTTAAACTCCCCTGCCCAAGCATGGAGTTTTGCTCAAAGATATTATGATAAAGTAAAGAAAACTTATGTTATTTTAAACACTCCTGAACAATTGAAAGATTATATGAATAAGTTTCCGGGACAAATTGATTTTTCTAAATCAGGTTCAAAATATTTGCCTCCTACTTCTAATTTTGATTTTGATTCAGATGGTTTTTGGGATTTAGCTTCTAACAGAGACTTCAAAAGAAATGAATATGAATATTTTTCTGCAGGTTTAGATTATACTCACTTTTTTGGTGTACATAAATTTAAAGCTGGTGTAGATGTTAACTTCTCGAAAGTTAAGATAATGGAAATCTATGATTATAGTTTCTATTTTCCCAAAAGAGATTCACTACCCGGAGCTTATTCAGAATATGGTTCATCAAGATGGTATTTTAATAATGTTCCATGGAATGGTTCCATGTTTGTACAAGACCGTATTGAATATGGTGGGATGTTCCTCAATTTAGGTGTTAGAGGCGATTTCTTTGTACATGGAAATATTGTTGATAATACTTCTTTTATTGAAGCATATAACGAAGCAACTGGTAAAGATATTAAAAAGTTTAAAAAGGCAAAGATTGCTTGGAGTCCTCGAATAGGTCTCTCTATTCCTGCAAGTGCATCAACTAAATTATTCTTTAATTATGGGTACTTTATACAAAATCCATCTTTTGAACAATTGTATAGAGATCCTTTCCTTACAAGCAAAGTCGGAAATCCGGCTTTAAACCCAAGACAAGAAATTAGTTATGAAGTTGGTATGGAAACCGAGTTCATTAAAAATTGGGTGCTTAATGCAAAAATTTATGGTAGAGATGCTGGTGAAGATATTGGCTTCTTAACTACAGAAACTACTCCGGCAAGACAGTTATTTTCGAACACAGGATTTGGTTCTAAACGTGGGTTTGAAGTTGAGATGAGAAAAACATTTAGTGATTTTTATGCTTTCACTATTAACTATACATATTTACTTGCACGCGGATTCAATTTAGCAAGATTAGAAAATTATGAAAAAGGCGGAACTGTTCCTCCACCTGTTAGAGAAGAAAGACTTGGACACGATATAAATCATAATTTAAAGTTTATGTTTAATTTCGAAATTCATGAAAAATCTGAACTTGATATATTTGGTTACAAATTAAGTGATTTTGGTTTTTACACAATTATAAATGCAAATGCAGGAAGACCATATACTCCTCAAGTGCCTGATGTTATTTATGTTGAATCTAACTCTAAAACAGGCCCATATTACATTAATATCAATGCTGATATTCATAAGGGATTTAGATTAGGTGGAATAAGAACTATAGTCTTTCTTGAAGCTAATAACTTGTTAAATTTTAAGACACTTAACTATGATGCATTAAATACAAAAACAGGCGAAATATATACACTAGGTGATTCTGATGGTCTTTCCGATAGAATGTTAACACCTTATGAAATTTATTTAAGAAAAGGTTATAGACCTTATAATAGAGGATTAAATCTAAAACTCGGTATTAAACTATATATAAGATAAAGTAAATCAGGTTTTAAACTATGAAGTTAAAATACATCCTATTTCTATTACTAATACTAACAGTTATTAATTTTGCTCAAGAGAACAGATGGCCTCCGGCAAATTTACAAGCTAAAACAACAACTTTAAATAATGTTAGTGTAACAATTTCTAATTGGAATAATTCAGGTAGTATGTTACACTCTATGCACGGAAGAACTAAAACTATTACCATTAATTATCCTGCAGGTTCCAATCAAGATATGGGCGAGCAACTTGGAATTTGGTTTGGTGCTAAAGTTAATGATGAAGTTAGAGTTACAGTAGGTGCCGATTGGGAAGGAGAAAATGCAGGTAATAGAGGCTATAGAGGAGAATTATACCCAAGATTTAATAATAAAGATACAATTTACGAAGCATCTGTATTTGATGATCTACCTGAAGATACAGATCCAAATGCTTTCTTTACTGAACAAGGAAATTTACATCCTAAATATAAACCATTAAGTCCACAAGATTTTATTTGTCAAATGTGGGATAATAAAGTTACAAGTGGAACTCCGGGAGTTGTATCGGAAATACCAACAATGATAGATCATGTTCCTTTGAACGCATATGTTATACAAAGAATTTACTCTTACGATTTTGAAATTTATAAAAACATAATATTCTTTGATTATTATATTGTTAACGAAGGAAATGAAGATTGGAAAGATTTCTTTTTTGCTGTTTATGCTGATATGCACATGGGTAAAAATGTTAACAGAATTGATATGGGCGATGACTTAGCAATGTATGATAGAGATAATAACATTATGCTTAATGCAGATGGACCTAAAGGTGGTGATGGTCCTCCATTAAATGATGCTCATGTTGCCTATAAAATTATTGATGCCCCATTTGATTTAAATGATCCAAATATAACATATAGTTTTAGACATTGGGATAAAAGAAATCAACCTAAAAATGATGAAATGCAATACCGTTGGATGGTTGATGGTGAGATAGATCCGGATATGGATCCCGATATTCCTGCCGGTTCTGCAACAAAAAGTTTTGTTAGTGTTGGTCCAATTAAAGTTGTACAACCTGGCGATACACTAAAGTTTACTTATGCACTTGCTTGTGGTAATGGTAAAGAAGAAGCTATTAGAAATATATTAAATGCAGTAAAACTTCAAAAAAAAGGTTTTGCTGTTCCGGTTTCACCTTCAATACCCCAATATGAAGCTATAGGAAGAAAAAATGCTGTTTATCTAGATTGGAATTGGAAAGATTTATATAGTGGAATTAACCCTGAAGAATTTGTTGATAACTCCAGAGAAGATGATAATAAAGTAGATTTTGACGGTTATAGAGTTTATAGAAGTACAAATAATCAATATGGACCTTGGGAAATAATTGCAGAATTTGATAAAATCAATGGAGCTAATAATGATTTTGGATTGGAACATTCGTTTTTAGACCAAGGCTTGGTAAACGGTATGAAATACTATTATACAATAACAAGTTTTGATATTCCTGAATTCTTAAACACTGGAGATACTGTCCCTTCTCTTGAATCTCCAAAAAGTTTAGCTGTAAAAGTAGGTATTCCTGCTATTTCCAGAGAAGATACAAAATCAGATGAAGTTTTTGTTGTTCCAAATCCTTATGATGCAAATCAAGACTATACACAATATCCTAAATGGGAGTACCCTACTCAACCCGGTAGAAGTGAATGGTTTGAGATTGATAGAAGAATAGCATTTATGAATTTACCACCAGAATGTAAGATAACAATATTTACTTTAGATGGTTCTAAAGTAAATACTATTGATTTTAATCAAGGAAGTGGAAGCCCTGTTGCCTTTTGGAATTTATTAAATATTAATAATCATACAGTAGCAACAGGTTTATATTACTTTCTTGTTGAAGAACCTAATGGAAAATCCCAAATAGGGAAATTTGTAATAATTAAATAAGTTTATTCCTATGTATAAGATTAAAACAATAACTCAGTTTGCTGTAATTATAATTATAACAACTTTTACTATTCTTAATGCTCAAGGTTTTAATAAACCCGGAGGAACTTCTGCAACTTATTTAAAAATTGGAATAGATGCCAGAGCAGAAGGAATGGGAGAAGCAGTAAGTGCTTTTATTAATGATGCTTCAGCTACATTCTATAATCCTGCAGGATTAATGGAAATAGACAATTATAGTCTTGCATTCGGACACACAATGCTCCCTGCTGATGTTGGTTTATCATACGTTGCTTTAGCAAAACGATGGGATGATAATAATTCAATTGGTATATCAGCTATTGCATTAAGAACAGATGACATGATTATGAGAACTATCCTACAACCTTTAGGGACTGGACAAAAATTCACCTTCGCTGAATATGCTTTTGGATTACATTATGCCCATAATTTCACTCCGGATTTAAGTGTTGGTTTTTCATTTAGAATGCTTAATTCTATTCCTGCTTCCGGTTTGTATTCTGAAATTAGCTGGGCTGCCGATATGGGATTACAATATCATACCGGATTAGAAGGAATGTTAAAAAATTTAAATATATCTGTAGTTGTATCAAACTTTGGTCCTGCAATAACCTATGCAAAAGAAAGTTACGGTATTCCACTAAAATATACTGTAGGAATTAGTAAATTACATACATTCAATAAAAACAATTCAATTATGTTTGGAGCAAACTGGATAAAAGCAATTGATCAGGCTCAGAGAGGACAAATAGGATTCGAATATAATTATAGTAATTTTTTATTTTTAAGAGGAGGATATAAAATTAAGTCTGATTCTGAAACTTATAGTTTTGGATTAGGTATTGCTCAAAATATTTCCATAGCTAAAGTACAAATAGATTATTCTTATTCAGATTTTAGTGAATTAACAATGATACATAGAATAAGTGCTAAATTTGTATTTTAGTTGTTTAACATAATTTTCAACTTAATCACTTATTAATTAACTAAGGAGCAAAACATTATGCTAAAAAACTTAACAGGTATTACTTCAAAGTTATTATTTATAATAATTTTGGTAATGTTTACAACTTCAAATTATGCTCAGTTTGAACGTAAAATTTGGAATTGGGGATTTGAAGAAGTAGATCAAGTAGATAGTAACTTTATCGAACAATACAATCTTCATGATGAAAGATCAAAAAATCCTGCATTTGAAATTGTTACTGATGCAGCAATCAGTCATTCAGGTAATAAAGCAATGATGCTTTTCAATACTATGCCTGATAGTACTTTTATGTGGCCTTCTTTCGAACTTCACCCTGATAGTTCAGGTGTTTTATTAGAAGCTGAAAGAGAATATGAATTAAAATTCTTTGTAAAAGGAATTGATTCAGGTACAGTTTACTCAATATGGAATGTTGGTTACTGGGGAACTCCATCAGGACAACCTAGTTGGTTCGAAATTACCAAAACTTTTGATCAAGATATTACCGAGTGGACAGAAATAACAGTACCAATGACAACTCCCCCTGACTTAGATGATTTTAATAGTCGCTTTACTTTTTCAATTAAGGTAGCCAAAGGTATAGCTGATACAATTTACGTAGATGATATTTCTATTACTAAAAAAAGTGAACAAAAA
>PDWI01010618.1_pt1 | contig 10277 bp, 9 predicted proteins | sample 1430891 | NCBI WGS metagenome assembly PDWI01 (sample SAMN01162508, study PRJNA174530) | Oral metagenome, whole genome shotgun sequencing project. | biome: Marine environment; feature: Marine mammal; material: Swab sample of the gingival sulcus; isolation source: swab sample of gingival sulcus... | reverse complement strand
AAAAACACATAAACTTTTGGATGAAGCTCTGGAAATACACTTTTTAGATTTAACAAAAATTCCCCGGGAGAAACGAAATAAATTAGAGAACTGGTTACTATTCATTCAGACCGATGAGCAGGAGGTGCGCGATATGCTATCAAAAAAAGACAATCAACTGAAAAGAGCGAATAGTCAAATGCAGGAGTTTTACAGTGTTGATGAACAAAGAGCACAGTATATCAAAGCCCGCAATGCCGAAAGTGATAGAGTCTCTCTTCTTGGAGCTTCCCGTAGAGAGGGCTTTTCTTTAGGAGTCTTACAGGGGAAACGGGAAGGGATGAAAGAAGCTGCTTCTGCTTTTAAGGATATGGGACTTCCGGTTGACCAAATTATTAAGGCAACGGGGTTATCTTTGGAGGAAATAGAGAAACTGTGAGTTTCTTCCCATCCTTGTATCCCTTTTCTAATTAAAAAGATGTTATAATTGATACATATCATTTGAATCTTTTTGTATGGATGTTTAATTAAGGCAAAGATATATGAAAACAGTAATTTTTTCACATGGTAAGGAAAGCGGTCCCAATGGGAACAAGATCAGAGAATTGACTAAGGTCGCCAGGGCCAGAGGTTGGGAACCCATTGCATTGGACTATACACAATGTGCATGTGCAACTGAACGAGTTAATTTACTGAAAGAATTCTTTGTTCAAAATAATTTTGAATCTGTAGTATTGGTTGGCTCAAGCATGGGAGGCTATGTTTCCACTGCCTTTTCCAATGACTGTGAGATTCAGGGGATGTTTTTGATGTGCCCTGCCTTATATATGAAAGATGATGAATACGAAGTTCAAAGTTATTATCCAAGATGTGGCAATATTGAAATTGTACATGGCTGGCATGATGATGTCGTTCCATTTGAAAGTTCTATAAAGTTTGGAAAACAGGTAAAGGCCGTATTGACCTTGGTCGATGATGATCATTTCTTGAAAAAATCGTTACCCTTTCTTACAAAAAAATTTGAAGATTTTTTGAAAAAAATTGATGAAAAATTTTAGTTATTTTCAACTCTCGGGCACTTTGAAAAAGTCAATTTTTTCTTGTAACTGTTGTGACATCCGAGATACTTCTCCCGCTGCTCCTGCAATCTCTTCTGAGCCACTGGCACTCGCCTGAACAGCTTCACTTGCATTGTTGATAGATCCCGTTATCTCTCCCATGGCATTGTTTATCTCCTCTATGCCGGTTTGAATGTTTTCGGATTTGCCCTTTACTTCGGTGATGTCGTTGTTTAGATTGTCGGATTGTTCAGTTTGGGCTTCTATTTCTTTGTCAACTTCTTGCACTGAAGCCACAATACCTGTTACGCCTTCTGTAATAATGCTTAGTTTTTTCATGAACTTCTGTACAATCTCTTCACCCTGCTTAATCTTTTGGTTGTTGTTCATAATGTTAGCCTCAATGCTCTTTACATTATTCTGTGTCTCGTCTGCCAGTTTGGAGATTTCATCGGCAACAACAGCAAAACCTCTTCCGGCCTCTCCTGCTCTGGCAGACTCAATGGCTGCATTGAGCGACAGTAGATTTATTTGGTCTGCCACATCGTTTATGACCTTTACGATGTTTAGCATTTGATCCGAGCTATTTGATATTTCACCAAAGCGTTCTTTCATCATAAGCAGGAGTTTATTGCCTTCTTGAGTTTGATCGGATATATCCTTTGATTGATTTGACAGGAATTGTACACTTCCCTTTATATTCTCTTCGACATCCTTCAAAAAGTCTATTCCTTCGCTTACCGAGAGCATGCTTCTAATTTGACTATGTGTATTTTCATTGATGGCATCCATGCCTGCATTGATTTCTTCCAATGTGGCATTTATCTTTTCAATTTCAGTAGCCTGTGCTTGAGAGCTTTCGGAAAAATTTTGAGTCGTAGATGCCGTTTCTTTTGAAAAATTAGCCAGATTTAATGCAAGGAGGCGGATACTACCTATAATATCTATGAGCCTTTTTCTAAATCCATTTATGTCAGCACCTATGAGGTCTATTTCATCGTTTATACTTGTGAATTTTTTGTCAATTTTAGATGTTAGATCTCCTGATGAAATGTTCTTTATGAAATCCGAAGTCGCGGCTATTGGTTTTACCATTCTTCGGGCACTTATAAATGTTATAGCAAGTGCAGTTAGTAAAATTCCAAGACCTATGAGAATTAGTATAATCTCCAATCTGTCAATGCTTCCAAGGAATTCTTTCACAGGAGCTTTCAAAATAACGGTCCAGCCTGTGCTTTTTATTTTTGCAAAGGAGGCGATATTCGAGGTTCCCTTATATTTGTAAAAACCTACCGTACCTTTCTTTTCTTCCAGAGCATGTTTTATAAAGGCGGTTAGGGTTTTTAATGAGTTATCTTTTTTGTTTTTTTCAATAATGTTTTCTCTGTTTTTGACAGTTTCAAAGTTTCTGTGTGCAATTATGGTTCCCCTTTGATCAATAATATAACAATAACCTGTTTTCCCTATGATAATGTCTTTTATTTGGTTGGAGATCCAATCTCCTTTGAGTACGGTATCTATTGCACCAATAACCTTGTTTTGATTATTGTATATAGGGACACACATTAGTATAATTAGTTCGCCACTTATTTTAGAGATAAAGGGTTCCGAAGTATAGGCCCTCCCTTTCATTGTATCTTTAATCCATTTTTCATCTGATATATCAATGGATTTATATCCATCTGTATGTAGCATTCCATCGGGAGTAACAATGCTGACAAAAAGAAAGTCGTTTGTGTTTTTTATTGCTTTCTTTATTCTGGAGACTTTTTCATTTACAGGTATATTTTCATCTTTTAAAAAAGGAGAGTGAGCAACCCCTTTTAAAAATTGAATATAGTTATTCATTCTTGTATCAACAATGGTAGCAGTATTTTGGGCTTTATCAATCAAATGCCTTTGAACCTTGTCTGTCGCCACATCTCGGGCATTGATTACCGAAAAGAAGATTAAAATAGTTGTGGAGAACACAGTCAGCAGACCAAAAATGAGCATCAATTTATATTTAATTGAAAAGAGCCTGTCTTTTTTTGTTTTTTTAGTTTGAATTTTGTCTAACTTTTTCTTCATTACTGTTGTTACCTTTTTACTTGCCTTGAAGACCATTCAGGGTATGATTTTTGATCATACTCTTATCACCTATCTCTATTCCGCAATGTCAAGCTATTTGTTATTTTTGGGTATTCCCCTTTGTAGGTAGCAGACTAAAGGTCATAAATAAAAAAATATCTGTTTACTTTATGACTCCTTTTGCTAAAAGTGTACTTCCGGCGGTAATAATTTTTTGTTTTTATGTCGCTCCCAGGGGCAGGAGCTCCGGCTTCTTGCACCAAAACTATGCCAAAGAGGTGTGAAATGTTTTTAAGATTGCTTCTAATAATTCCCCTTCTCTTTTTTTCCTGTGGAGAAAAGAGCTATATCAGTGAAAATATATCAGATATAAATGCAGAATCAGGTCATGCTCTCATTGAAAAAAACAAGGGCAGTGATAATTTTGTAATAATTGATGTCCGTACTCCCGGGGAGTTTAATGGTGGACATTTGGCCGGAGCTGTGAACATCAACTCTGCTTCCGGCGATTTTTCGGATAGAATTCAAGCCATGGATAGAAATAAAATATATCTTGTCTATTGCCGAACCTCACATCGCAGCAGTGCGGTCATGCCCCTTTTTCAGAAATTGGGTTTTAAAAGGGTCTATAATCTTGAGGGAGGCATCGTGGCTTGGGTCTCCAAGGGCTATGAGGTTGTAAAGTAGGCTAATCGCTTAGTTAGATTTAGCTAGATTGAGGAAAGAGGAAACTTCGATTTTTTCTCAATCATTCTTTTTAAATTCTTGACGATATTCTTTTTCACTATTTAATTAATATATAAGTGCATTCTCATTAGTGCCATTTCGTTTTGATATATTCACTTAAGCTCTCTTTTAGGGCTTTACTATGGTGAGTTTTAATTTAATGTTCATGGAGTGATGGATGAAAGAACCTAATAGAATCCGCCTCAGAAAGGGACTCCGGATTCCCATTGCCGGCGGTCCCAGACAATATATCGAAGATGCTCCTTCGGTGAAAACTTTTGCCGTAATGGGCGAAGACTTCCCCGGCTTGAAGCCCAAGCTTGAGGTGGACCTGGGGCAGTCCGTTGCCAAGGGGCAATGTTTATTCACGGATAAGGGGAGCGGAGTTCGATTCACTTCTCCTGTTGGAGGAGTTGTGCGGGCCATAAACCGTGGGGCAAAGCGGAAACTCCTCTCCGTTGTGGTTGAGAAAAGGGGCTCCAAGGCCATAAAGTTCAAGGCTTTCAAGGAAGGCCAACTGGAAAACCTGAAGAGCGAAACAACCAGAAAGATTCTCCTTGACTCGGGAGCATGGACCTATCTCCGCCAGCGCCCCTTTGACAGAGTTCCCAAACCCACAGATGAACCGTCCTCTATTTTTGTAAATCTAATGGATACCAATCCCCTGGCTCCGGACCCCATGGTGGTAATGGCGGGCTCCGAGGATGATTTTCTTGCGGGCATTAAAGTGCTTCGCAGCCTTCTTCCGGAAAAAACCATTCATCTTTGTAAATCTCCTGCAACTCCTCTCTTCATGGATGATATAAAAAATGTTGAGGTGACGGAATTTGAAGGGCCCCATCCCGCCGGACTTCCCGGAACGCATATTCACTTTCTCGACCCGGTATCCATAAACAAAAAGGTCTGGCACATTGGCTATCAGAATCTCATAAATATGGGTCGCCTTTTTTTAACAGGTGAACCGGCTACAGAGAAGATAATCTCCCTTGGAGGGAGCTCCCTTGAAGACCCTCGACTGGTGAGAACAGAGGAAGGAGCCTCCGTCCATGAAATTCTTTCTCAAGATGAATATGAAGCTGATGCCAGAGTAATTGCAGGTTCAGTTTTGCATGGTAGAACCTGCGACGACGAGAGAGGCTTTCTCGGTAGATTTCATGAGCAGATTAGCATCATACCTGAAGTTAAGGAAAGGGTTCTTTTGAACTGGCTTCGACCCGGTTTTAATATTTATTCCATAATTCCCCTCTTTATTTCGGGATTTTTCGGTATGCATAATCATAAATTCAATACCGATATGCTGGGTAGCAGAAGGGCAATTATTCCCATTGGGCTTTATGAAAAGGTAATGCCACTGGATATTGAGCCCACATTCTTGCTGAAATCACTCATGTCCGGGGATATTGAAAGGTCCGAGGAGCTGGGCTGTCTTGAACTTTCAGAGGAAGATTTAGCCCTATGCTCCTTTGTTTGTCCCGGTAAAACGGACTTCGGTTCGGTGCTCAGGGAAATTTTGACAACTATTGAAAAGGAAGGTTAAAAGTGCTGAGAAAATTTTTAGATAAACAGGCCAGGCACTTTGAGAAGGGTGGCAGGCTGGAAAAATTCTACTCCATCTATGAAATGATAGATACCTTTCTCTATTCCCCGGGAGAAGCCGCAAAGGGGAGTCTTCACATAAGGGATGGTGTCGACCTGAAGAGAACCATGATAATGGTTGTATTTGCTCTGACTCCCGTGACCTTCATGGCTCTTTATAATACGGGGCTTCAGGCAAATATGGTTCTGGCTTCCAAGGGAATTACCACACTTGAGGGTTGGCGATATTTTATTTTACAGGCTCTGGGGGGAGGAATAAATCCCGAAAGTTTCTATGACAATTTGCTCCACGGGGCTGTCTATTTTATTCCGGTTTACTTAGTTACCATTGTGGCAGGAGGTTTCTGGGAGGTTCTCTTTGCCACAGTTCGCAAGCATGAAATCAACGAAGGTTTTCTTGTAACAAGCCTCCTATTTCCATTGATACTGCCCCCCACAATTCCTCTGTGGCAGGTGGCAATTGGAACGAGCTTTGGTATTGTAATAGGGAAGGAGGTTTTCGGAGGAACGGGAATGAATATTGTGAATCCCGCTCTTCTCTGTCGAGCCTTTCTCTTCTTCGCATATCCTGCGGAAATATCGGGAGATGCCGTTTGGGTGGCAGTTGACGGTTTCAGTCAGGCAACTCCTCTTTCACAGGCTGCCTCTGGAGGGCTTGCTGCTCTCTCAGGTGCCGCCTTTACTCTAAAAGATGCCTTTCTCGGATTTATTCCCGGTTCCATGGGAGAGACTTCTGCTTTGGCATGTCTTTTGGGAGCAGTAATCCTCGTCATAACCGGTGTCGGTTCCTGGAGAATAATGGTGAGCACCGTTGCCGGTCTCTCTTTTGTTGTTATACTTTTAAACATCATTGGCAGCTCCACTAACCCCATGTTCGGAGTTCCTCTTCAATGGCACTTCGTTCTGGGCGGTTTTGCCTTTGGAACGGTCTTCATGGCAACTGACCCCGTAACCGCAGCTGTTACCAATGTGGGTAAGTATATCTATGGTTTTCTCATCGGAGCCCTGGTGGGGCTTGTTCGAATTGTTAATCCGGCTTTCCCCGAGGGAATGATGCTCGCCATACTCTTTGGCAATGTATTTTCTCCGGTAATTGACTACTATGTGGTGAAGGCCAATGTTAAAAGGAGGAGGTCCGGTTATGTCGGCAGATAGTCCGGGAAAAATGGTATTCGTTGCTGCATCTGTGGCTTTGGTATGTTCAATCCTTGTTTCATCGGCAGCTGTTTTTCTCAAAGAAAAGCAGGGATTTAAAAAAGAAAGGGAAAGAAAGAAAAATATTCTTCTCTGTGCCGACCTGCTGAAAGAGGGAGGTAGCATCATGCAGGAGTTTAAAAAGGTTACTCCCATCTTGATAGATTTACAAAAGGGAACATACACTGAAAAATTCAATGTCAAAACCTTCGCAAAGGGACTCAAGGAGTACATGTCTCATGGGGATAATATAATACCTGTTCCTCAGGGAGATGTGATTCTGGGAACGAAGGAGATTCCTAAAAAAATTGTGGCATACATTGTTAAGGAGAAGGGTAAGGTTAAGCAGATTGTTCTGCCCGTCTATGGCAAGGGGCTTTGGTCTTCAATTTATGGTTTTCTTTCCGTTGATAGTGCTGGTGAAACAGTCAGGGGCATAACTTTTTATGAACAGGGAGAAACTCCCGGACTTGGCGGTGAAATAGAGAATCCGCTTTGGACTTCTATCTGGAAGGGGAAGAAAATTTTTGACAAAAATTCTGTTCTTAAAATACGAGTAATCAAAGGAAAGGTTCAGCCTGAGAGCAAGGACGCCCCCTACGAAATTGATGGTCTTTCCGGTGCAACTCTCACCTCCAGAGGGGTCAGTGATTTTGTCCGCTTCTGGCTGGGAAAGGAAGGCTTTGGACTCCTCCTTAAAAATATGGCAAAGGGAGGTGCTGTAAATGAGTAAAATTAAAGAAACACTTTTCGGTCCCATTTTGGCCGATAACCCCATTGCAGCTCAGGTTCTTGGAATCTGTTCTGCACTTGCTGTTACATCGAAGTTGGAAACCTCCATGGTCATGTTTCTTGCCGTGACATTTGTTGTTGCCTTTTCCAACTTTTCAATTAGTTTGATAAGAAATTACATTCCCACAAATATTCGTATTATAGTTGAGATGACAATAATTGCCACCCTGGTTATTATTGCAGACCAGTTTATCAAGGCCTTCTTCTTTGAAATCAGCAAGCAGCTTTCGGTTTTTGTTGGTCTCATAATTACAAACTGTATTATCATGGGAAGAGCTGAAGCCTTTGCCATTAAAAATCCTCCTGTCCTGAGCTTTATAGACGGAGTTGGCAATGCCCTGGGCTATGGTTTTATTCTCCTGGTTGTGGGATTTGTGCGAGAGCTGCTGGGGTCGGGTACACTCATGGGGTACTCCATTTTTAAACTCAATTCCGCAGGAGGTTGGTACAATCCCAATGGCTTGATGCTCCTTGCCCCCAGTGCCTTCATTCTCATAGGGATGCTCATTTGGATAATTCGAACGCTCAGACCTGAGCAGGTTGAGGAGGAGTAGTCATGGAAGCATATATCAGTCTTTTTATAAAATCGGTATTCATTGAAAATCTTGCTCTGGCATTTTTTCTGGGCATGTGTACATTCCTTGCCGTATCAAAGGAAGTGGAGACCGCAGCAGGGCTGGGCATTGCGGTCATAGTTGTCCAGGTCATTACGGTGCCCGTGAATAATCTCATATATACCAATCTTTTAAAAGAGGGCGCTCTGGCATGGCTGGGCTATCCCGATGTTGACCTTAGCTTCATCGGTTTGGTCACATATATTGGTGTAATTGCCGCCATGGTTCAAATTCTTGAAATGGCGCTGGATAAGTATGCCCCTGCTCTCTATCATGCCCTGGGAATTTTTCTGCCGCTCATCACTGTGAACTGTGCCATTCTTGGAGGAACTCTTTTCATGGTGGAACGAAACTATACATTTGCCCAGAGCGTTGTATATGGTTTTGGAAGTGGAACCGGTTGGGCCTTGGCAATCATCGCCCTTGCCGGGGTGAGAACAAAGATGAAGTATAGCAATGTGCCTGCCGGATTGCGGGGGCTTGGTATAACCTTTGTTACCGTGGGTATAATGGCCATGGCCTTTATGCTTTTTTCCGGTATTCAGCTATAGGAGGAATAGAGGAGATATTATGATTGAAGTACTACTTGGTGTTATATTTTTTACTGTAATAATTCTGTTACTTGTGGTTGTAATACTTACTGCCCGGGCAAAACTTGTTTCCTCCGGCCAGGTTAAAATTGAGATTAACGAAGATGAAGATAAATCCATTGAGGTTCCCGTGGGAGGTAAACTTCTCAATGTTCTTGCAGGCAAGGAGATTTATATTCCCTCAGCCTGTGGAGGAGGGGGAACCTGCGCTCAGTGCAAGGTCAAGGTCTTGGAGGGAGGAGGCGACCTCCTGCCAACTGAAAAGGGCTCCGTTTCAAGGGCAGAGGCTCGCGACCATGTTCGCCTTTCATGCCAGGTCTCAGTTAAGGATAATATGAAAATTGAGGTTCCCAATGAGATTTTTGAAATCAAAAAGTGGGAGTGTACCGTTCGGTCGAACCACAATGTTGCCACCTTTATCAAGGAGCTCGTTCTGGAGCTTCCAGAGGGGGAAGATGTTAACTTCAGGGCAGGAGGCTATATTCAAATTGAGTGTCCTCCCCACGAGCTGAGTTACAGTGATTTTGACATTGAGGAGGAGTATCGCGGAGACTGGGAGAAAGGTGGTCTTTTTAACTACAGGAGTATTGTAAAGGAAACCACGGTGCGTGCCTATTCCATGGCGAACTATCCTCTGGAGAAGGGTATTGTCATGCTAAATGTCAGGGTTGCGACTCCTCCTGACCCAAAGCTACCTCCGGGAATAATGTCATCCTATATTTTCAATCTTAAACCGGGCGACAAGGTTACTATTTCTGGACCCTATGGTGAGTTCTTCGCTAAAGAGACAGATGCTGAAATGGTTTTCATTGGAGGAGGCGCAGGCATGGCTCCCCTTCGCTCCCATATATTCGACCAGCTGAGGAGACTTCACTCTTCGCGCAAGATGACATACTGGTATGGGGCAAGGAGTCTTCGGGAGCTCTTCTATGCCGATGATTTCAATTCCCTTGCCAAGGCCCATAAAAACTTCACATGGAACTTGGTTCTTTCCGACCCACAGAAGGAAGATAACTGGAAGGGCATGACCGGCTTTGTTCATAGTGCAGTTCTTGAACACTATCTGTCCAAGCATCCTGCTCCCGAAGACTGCGAGTATTATCTCTGCGGTCCGCCACTCATGAATAAGGCGGTCCTTGAGATCCTCGACGACCTTGGAGTTGAGCCCGAGAACATTCTTCTGGATGACTTCGGTGGTTGAAAACTCCTTAAGATTTCTGCGGGGCTTGTTGCTAATTCTTCTTCTTTTCGTAAGCCTGAACTCATGCGGAGAAAAGAAAGAACAAATTCGACTCTCTGGCAAGACCATGGGAACGACCTGGAGTGCCATTGTGTCCTTGGACCATGGTGCTCCCCGGGAATTAGGGAACAGGGAATTTCTTCATAAACTCATTTCAGAAGAGCTTGCCCGAATAAATGGCATTTTTTCTCCCTATGAAAAGGGGAGCCGGGTGTCACAAATAAATGCCGCTGCCGGAGGTGACTGGGTCTCCATTGACAATGAGACTCTGAAGCTCATTTCATCTTCCCTGAAAATATCCCGTGAAAGCGGCGGGGCCTTCGATATCACAGTGGGACCTCTAGTTGACCTATTCGGTTTCGGACCTAAGCGGGTTTCGGGGCTTCCCTCTAAAAAAGAAATAGGAAAGGCCATGGGA
>PDWI01010617.1_pt1 | contig 10277 bp, 5 predicted proteins | sample 1430891 | NCBI WGS metagenome assembly PDWI01 (sample SAMN01162508, study PRJNA174530) | Oral metagenome, whole genome shotgun sequencing project. | biome: Marine environment; feature: Marine mammal; material: Swab sample of the gingival sulcus; isolation source: swab sample of gingival sulcus... | reverse complement strand
AATCTAAAAACAAGCATTCGCGAAAAATACTTAGATGAACATGCAGATGTTGATTACTTGTCTGATAATGACAATTTTGACGAAGATTACGAATAAATCAAGTTATTGATCTGGATTTGATTTATCCTTTATATTTTAAAAAGATTTCGTCAGCAGCATTGAATGGACTGATTTGATTATTAAGGACTTTGTTTTCGTACTGTTCTATCAGATGCTTTGTTTCTTCCGATTGATATAAATCGCTTAAAAGTTTGTCTTTAATACTTTCGTGCATCCAGTATTTAGCTTGTATCATTCTTTTGTGATGGATGCTGTTATTTTCACGTCCTTTTACAAAGAAATCTTCGATAATTGTCCACAAATCGTCTATGCCATAGTCGGTATATGCCGAGCAACTGAGTACTTGCGTAATCCAATCGTTATCGGAAGGGGGGAAGAGGTGTAGAGCATTTTTATACTCTGTTTCGGCGGCTTTAGCCTTGGTTTTGTTATCGCCGTCGGCTTTGGTAATAGCAATGGTATCTGCCATTTCCATAATCCCTCGCTTAATGCCTTGTAGCTCATCTCCGGCACCTGCCAACATCAACAATAAAAAGAAATCGCTCATTGAGTGAACAGCAGTTTCCGATTGTCCTACACCGACGGTTTCTATAAAAATGGTATCAAATCCGGCAGTTTCGCACAAGATAATGCTTTCTCTTGTTTTGCGGGCGACTCCACCCAAAGAGCCCGAAGAAGGAGAGGGGCGAACGAAGGCTTTTTCCGATTTAACCAAATTCTCCATTCTGGTTTTATCGCCCAAAATACTGCCTTTCGATTTTTCGCTGCTGGGGTCTATTGCCAATACCGCCAATTTTTTGCCACTTTCAACAATTTTGAGTCCTATAGCCTCAATAAAAGTACTTTTTCCAACCCCCGGTACTCCGGTTATACCGATACGTTTAGAGTTTCCCGAAAAAGGAAGACATTTACGGATGATTTCTTCGGCAAGTTTCTGATGCTTTCTGTTTTGACTTTCGACAAGCGTAATCGCTCTACTCAAAGAGGGAATATGCCCTTTTAAAATACCATTAAACAATTCATCTATGGTAAGTTTGTGTTGTCTTAATTTCTTAAATCGGTTAACAGAATTTTCGTTAATGATTTTAACTTCCTTAACCCCTTCGTTAACCGATAAGTTTTCAAATTCTTTGGAATTTTCTATATGTTCGCTTGCCACCGTTCGTTTATTTTTCTACAAATTTAGAATCAAAACTTTAATATTAAGCAATATTGAAGAATTATTTTTTGTTCAAGTATTAACTCTTTTCTTTACTTTCGAAAAATAACGTTTCCTTTAAGCTTTGTAATCGGCTGTTGATGACTTGTTGCTCTCGATACGTTACTTTTCCATTGATTTTGATGTAGTATTTCTGAGCTAATTTGTATCGTTTGGTGTGATAATAACATTCCGCCAAGTAGAACTGAGGCAGGAGATAGCGAGGTTCATAAATTACAATTTCCTTAAATAGAGGAATCGCTTTGTCGTAATCTTTATTATCGTAATAATTAACCGCCAATTGACGCATTAACATACGCATAATAAAGTTGTCGGGTTGTTGTATCGCAATGGCTCTTTCTAAATAGTAAATAGCTTTTTGAGTGTTGCCTCGTCGTTGATAGGAGATTCCTAGATATTGATTGGTTTTATAACTCATAGAGTCCATATCGTATGCTTTTAAAAATAACTGATGGGCTTCTTTGAGGCTTTTGGTTTCCTGATAGCAGACTCCTAATCTAAACACGACTTCAAAATCGCTTGAATCTTTTAATAATTTAAGGTAGTCCCATTTGGCTCTGAAATAATGATTCCTACTGTAATGCGTACTTGCTCGTTGCTTTAAAAAGGAGGCATTATTGGGTTTTAAATGGAGGGCTTTATTGGTGTAATATAACGAGGTGTCCCACATTTTTCTTGCATCGTAAATTTTCCCTAACCATTTGTAAGCCTTTGCATGTGTAGAGTCGTACTTAATGGTGTTGTTTAAATAAGTAATGGCTAAATTATTTTGTCTTTGCTTGATGCAAGCTTTCCCCAGTAGATAATTAATGCTGGAATTGGTGCTGTCAATCCGGTAGAGTTTATTTAAGTAGTTAAAATATTGCTTCTGTTTGTTTTGCTTATTAGAAATTTTTAGAGCGAGTCTTAAATATTTAAGATTGGTACTATCTTGTTTTAGTAAAGCGTTTATCTCTGTGTTTGCTGATTCAAAAGCTTCGTATTTATACAAACTTAAAGCTTTGTAATATTGTATGTCGGAAGAACCTGGGTATGTGCTTGTCCCTTCCTTAGCAACATCTAGGGCTTTTTTGTAATCTATAAGTTCAAGATTGGCTTTAATGTAAATCAGATATTCTTTTTCGCTGAGCTGTCTTTGTGTTTTAAGTTTTGTAAGGTATTCCGATGTCTCCTTATGGTCTGTGCTAATCAAGTAGTTATAAATTGAATCGTTTTGAGCTAGACAAACATTAACAAGCAAAAGTAAAGGGAGAATCCGTTTCATAATTATTTAGATACGATGTTTTAAATTTGATAAAAACAGCTTGATTTTCCTGACAAAGAAAATCAAGCTTGAACAGGACAGGCACTTTCTATCACTTCCGTGAAAATATCTTTTAAATTAAGATTGGCATATCGAATTTGCTTAGGCACAATGCTTTCCGAACTCATTCCGGGGATAGTGTTAATCTCCAAGAAATAAGGCACATCGTTTTGGATGATATAATCTACCCGTACAATTCCTTTACAATTAAGCACTTCGTAGATATGTTTGGTAATGTCTTGTATTTTTTCGGTTAAGGGCTGAGATATTCTGGCAGGTGTTATTTCTCTGGTTTTACCGGAATATTTAGCATCGTAATCGAAAAATTCGTTATCGGTATCTATTTCTGTAACCGCCAGTCTGTAATATTTATCTTGTGTTTTTAAAATTCCGTTGGAAACTTCCACTCCATCAATAAAAGATTCTATAATCACCTCGTCATCTTCCTTAAACGCAAGTTCTATAGCCGGACTTAAATCGTTTAATGCTTTTACTTTAGAAGTCCCAAAGCTAGAACCTCCCGCATTAGGTTTAACAAAACAAGGAAGTCCAACTCTATCGACAATCTCGTTAACATCAAACGGATGCCCTTTTCTTAACAGCATCGACTCTGCCATATCGATATGATAATCTCTTAAAAAGGCTTTACACGCCACCTTATTAAAGGTAAGTGCCGAAGTAAAAGCATCGCAAGTGGAATAAGGGATGTTTAAAATATCGAAGTACGATTGTAACTTTCCGTTCTCTCCCGGAGTACCGTGAATCATAATTAATGCAAAGTCGAAACGTATTTTAGTTCCTTGATACGAAAACGAAAAATCGTCTTTATTGACCACAATATCGCAATATGCATCTCCGGTAAGTGTCCATTCTGCACCCTTAACATAAACGGTGTAAGTTTTGTACTTTTCGGTATCAATCTGTTTTCTAACTTCTTCGGCACTCTGTAAAGAAATAACCGACTCGGAAGAATCTCCTCCTGCTAATATGGCTATGTGCTTTTTCAAAATATGTATGCTTAAATAGTTTTCGATAAAAATAAAAAAAGCTGTCCAAATAAAGAACAGCTTTAATCAAATACTTTTAAACGAATTTACTTTTGAAGCAATACTTTTTTCGTTATCTGGTACCCATCTACATTCATTCTGATAAAATAGAAGCCATTTTGATTGTCGGAAATATCGGCTTTAAAATAGCTGTCCGACAAGCGAGAATATGAGACTTTAGATTTTTTACCAAGAATATCGAAAATTTCTACTTTTAAATCTTGAATAAGCAAGTCTCCAAAATCAATTTGAACTTCTCCGGTAGAAGGGTTAGGGTATAACGATAAAGAAGCATCTAAGTTTTCCAACTCAGGAACCGTAATAATACAACTGATTAATTTAATACCCATTGCAGTATTTAAGTCCGGCTCAAAGAAATTAGCGGGCATTTCCCAAGGTCCCGAGTTAGCTCTTGTAGAGATGAACAAAGTGTTTTCGTCGTTGTGAGGTCTAGGCGGAGCCATATAAGTAGCAAAAGTATCTTGCGATAAAGTATCAGAGCTATAATCTAATCTAAAACCAACAAAGAAAACAGAGTCAACTTTTACACGTTCATCCAGCTCTATATAATTATAGATTTGCTCTTCTAAGCTAGATAATTTAACCTTATTGGAAGAGGTTCCTCCGGAAATAATATTGTTTGGATAACCGAACTCATTCGCATCCCAAATACGAACTCTTATTTGTGCATCGGGACTGGTACTGTGCAATTTGGAAACGGGAATCAATACTCCTCCAATATAATCGGGTTGATAAGTTTCAAATTTCTGAGCATATTGTTTAATCTTTTTCGGAGAACTGCTATTTTCTCTTGTTAAAGCACAATGCCCCGGGAATATTCCCCAGTTAGGAAGATTTTCAATTCTACGATAAGTGAGTGTTTTTTCATCATTTTTTAGTGCAGATACCGTATCGCAATACGAACCTCCTCCCGGCCAAGGCTCACTGGTTACAACCACATAATTATCTTTGGTAACAGTATCGCTAAACGAACCGTTACTTGCTATTAAGGTAACACTATAATGCCCGGGATTCATAAAGAAGTGTTCGGGATTTTGTTGATTTTCAATTTCGTAATTATCTTCACCGGCTCCTCTGTCAAAAATGTACTTCCAGTTTTCAATATCTCCGGAAGAAAGATCCTCGAAGCGAACAGATTCACCTACACTAATAAGACGAACGGTTACCGCCTCAAAGTTGGCAAATATAGAGCCCATATTATCGGGGTCGAAGACGTGAATGTAGTCTATCTTTAAGGTGTCGTGATTTTGGAAAGGGCTATAAACGAGAAGTTTAACATTGAAATCGCCAATAAAATTGTAAGTAATGCCCGTAGGATTGATGTCGGTAGATGTTATTTCTAATCCGTTTGCTGTTTCGATAGTCCACAGTACCGAATCCACCTTGTCCATATTGCTTGTTAGGTTGACAAAACTGATAGAACTTCCGACCGGAATATTGGTGTTGGAAGCGGTAAAGTTAGCGATAGGAAGCTCATCGGGGTCTATAACTTTAATGTAATCAAGTTTAACAAGCGTATCTCCGTCGGTGGCGTTACTCCTATAAACACGAGCCTCTACATCGAAGATACCTCCTGTCGAGTATGTTACATCGAAAGGATTGGTGTTTTCCTTGTAAACGAAACTATCGTCGGCTCCTTGAAAAATCCAACGAATAGAATCAATTTCGCTGTCATTTAGATTTGTCTCTAGGTCAAAACTTACAGTTCCACCCACATTAATCGTTGTTGGAGCTCCTGTAAAATCTATGATATTAAGTGCCAAAGGGTCGTAAACTTCTATATAAGCCTCTTTGGTTTCTGTATCTTGCTCGTTACCATCATCAACCGTTAAGCTAACCGTATAAACGCCTAGTGCAGCATAAGTGTACACCGGGTTTTGGCTTGTAGAAGTGTTCCCGTCTCCAAAGTCCCATTCCCAAGAAACAATAGGGTTTGGGGCGTTAGATATGTCGGTAAATGTAACAGCATCGCCTATTGGAACATAAGTAATATTAGCATTAAAATTAGCATTGAGATGATCTTCCACTTCTACCAGAGCGGTTACGCTTTTAGTGTCCGTTTGTCCATTAGCATCTTGCACGGTCAAACTAACATTAAAAGTACCCGGAGTGTTGTAGCTTATCGTATGGGGACCTCCTGTATTAGCGGAAGCAGGGGTTCCTCCTTGAAACGTCCAAGTCCACGAAGTGATTTCTGAAGGCCCTGTAGAAGCATCTGTAAAGGTAACCGTTTCTCCCGCGTCAATTGTTATGGTAGGTGTGTTAGGTGTAAAGTCTGCTGTTAATTCCGGAGGTGTACAATTATCGTTTAATAAAGATGCACGGGTTGTTTCCAAGACATTTTTCATATGAGCAGCTTGCTCTATCGTAAACATATTAGTACAGTTGGAATAACCCATAAAGTTTTCAAATTGATCCTCTGTGGTGCAATTCACGTAAGTATCATCGCAATCACCTCCCAAATGATCATCATCTGTCAAGGGGGTGTCATTGAAACCGTCATCCGCATCACAATTTCCTCCTGTCTGGTTAGGGTTCTGAGGATTGACCGGGTCTCCAGGGTTTCCGGGACCCCATGGATGTTCTAAACCAAAATAATGTCCTATCTCATGTGTAGGTGTACGGTCTAAGTTTTCGGCAGCGACCGCTTGACAATCCATTATAAAACCATCGTTCGCTTCACCGTGAGAGCCCGGTAAGGTAGAATATCCAACCACTCCGGTTCCGGTACCTCCGGTAAGGTCTCCAATCCAAATATTTAAATATCTTTGAGTATCCCAAGCGTCATCTCCGCCTTGTGCCGTAAATTTAATATCCTCCCCGGTATCAGGGTTAGGCATGGTATTTTGAGGATTAAACTGACCGTGATTCGTTTGTCGTCTAACAATCCCGGTTGTAGGATTTCCGTTCGGGTCTTTTTTTGCTAAACAAAAGCGTATATCTACAGAAGATGCTACCGGTAAAAACATGGCTCTTGTTTGAGTGGCATCTACATTTTGTCGAGCATAGTCCTTATTAAGGTTTTCCATCATAATATCTACTTGAGCATCGGTAACATTAATACCATTAGCATTATCCCACAAAATATGAACCACAACAGGTACTTCGTAAATGGTATTAGCAGACCTAGACATCAATTGCTCTCTATTAAAACGCAACTCGTCAATTTTTTCTTGATAGTCCTGAAAATAATCATCCAACTTGCCTTGCTTCTCCAAAAGTTCGCAAGCAATATGAAATCCACAATGGTGCTCTTGCTGATTTTTTTTATTAGACTGAGCAAATACCCCTAAATAAGTTATTGTAAGTAAAAAGAATAAAAAATGTCTCATCGGTTGTTATTTCTAAAATAAATCTAATAATTACTTTCTTCTAGACGCAAAAACAACTTTTTTGGTTGCTTATACATTAAGTTTGTAAATATAATAAAATGTTCTCACAAATCTAAAATGTTTGCAAATTTCTGAGAGGAAAATCTTATTCCAAATTCACGTAATTTCATATTCTTTCATCATAAGTGTTGTAAATGTTTGTAATATAGTTACTTAAAGGTTATTTACACAGGTTTTGCATTTTGATTTCAATTTTTAATAATACTCTTTTTCATTTTTTTTAACTTTGTACGCTTTATAAATTAATACTGAAACAGACTAAGTCTGAGATAAATGTTAAGGCATATCGTGGTCGATTAAGATTTTACTCATATTTTAGGCTTGGTACAAAATTTTAAACAAATGAGAAAAATGTTATCTACTATGCTCATTATAATGCTTTTAAGTATTATGAGCTTTGGGCAAACTACAAACGTAACAACATCAACGGAGCTAACTTATTTTACGGCTCAAGACATTGCTTATATGAATTTAGAGACGCTTGGTGATTACAATTGTTTCGCTTATTTCCCCGGCGATGTGATTAGTCAACATACAGGAGAAAATATTTCAAAAATAGATTTTAACATCTCCACTCAGGGAAACACGGTTAACAGTGTAAAAGTTTGTATTTGGACAGATACCTCCGGTGTGGGTGCAAATCCGGATTATGAACAAGTTGTCGAAAACTTTGTTCATGGTTGGAATGAAGTGACCCTTACTACGCCATACGTTTTAGGCACAGAAGGTGTTTTTATAGGATACACCATCAATGGGGAAGGATACAGTGTCGGTATTGAAGAAGCATTTCAGGTAGCAGAGCCTAATGGATACGGAGATATGATTCAATATCCTGATGGTTATGTTCTACATGCCGGTGGTAACCCTTATATGCCAATGTTTGGAGATCTCGCTATAAAAGCACACGTAAATACTTTAGAGAATATCGACTTAGAATTATCAAGCATTGATACAGACCCTTATAGTGTTAGTGGAATGGTGGATATATCGGGAACCGTTAAAAACTTAGGGGCAAGTCCTATCACCTCGTTTGATGTAGCTTATACGGTTGACGGAAATGCGTCTGAGGTCTATTCTGTTTCAGGTGTTAATATCACTACCGGAACAACAGCCTCTTTTACCCATAATGTTCCTGCAGACCTAAATACCTTGGGAGAGCATAGTGTTAGTGTTGATATTACCAACGTAAATGCAGGTGACGAAACTATTTTAGAAAACAATACGCTTTCTACAACCATCTATTCTGTTCAAGAATGGGTGCAAAGAAAGATGCTATATGAGCTATTTCAGGCTCCAACCAACCTTGAGTCAAGAGCTGCCAATATTTTCTTAAATGAGTTTGTTGCCAATAACGAAGATAAAGCAACCCTTATTAAATATCCTATGAATATTCCTGATGCCGGAGACCCTTATTACACAGAAGAAGTAGGTGTTAGAAACGATTTCTACGGAGGTATTACAACGATTCCTACTTTAAAATTAAACGGAAGCACTTTTAATACATTTGATATGTCTCAAGGCTTATTAGAGGAAATGGCTTTAGGTTCGTTCTTTAAAATAGAAGGAACAGCTACTTACTCAGGAAATAGTATTCAAGTAGATGTTGATGTAACTTCGGTACTTCCGTTAGAAGGTGATTTAGTGGCTCAAATAGTCGTTTTAGAAAAAACAACTACAGAAAATACGGGAACTAATGAACAGACCGAATTTCATAATGTTATGATGAAGTTTGCGGACAGTCCTGCCGGCAATGCCTTAAATAATTTTGAAGCAGGAAGTCCTCAGCATATTTCTGCAACGGCTAACTTAGAAGGCTCTTTTGTAGAAGAAATTGAAGATACAAGGGTGCTTGTTTGGATTCAAGATAATACCACAAAAGAGGTTTATCAGTCTGCTTATATAGACGTTCCATCTGCTATTGTATGTGCTGAAGGAGGTGCTTTTACAGTGTATCCAAATCCGACAAACTCTAAGATACAGTTAGAAAATGTTGAAAATAGCGAAATTGTTATCTCTAACCTATTAGGAGAAGAGGTTTACCGTACTTTTGCTTCGGGAAATACACTTAGTATTGATTTATCTGATTTAAAATCGGGTAACTATATTGTAAAAATGACTCAGGGACAAACTGTAAAAACTAAAAAGATAATGTTGCTGAAATAGGCATACATTTAAATCTATAAATTTAAAAAAAAGGCTACTTTGGGGTAGCCTTTTTCTTTTGAAGAAGGAGGTAGATAAAGGGCTTTACGGAGTTATATAGATAATTGCTTTAGAAGAACTTTAACGTGACGCTAATTATCTGATTCTGTGAACAAAGCTGATACCGAACCTTAATTTTATGAGTGGATTCTTTCAATTATCTAAAATTCACGTTAAATAATTGATAAATAAGAGTTTGTTTTAAAAATAATTTGTAATTTTGCAGTCCTTATTTAATCAATATAATGTCTAACTTATTAATTTAAAGTAAATTAAGAAAAATGAGTACAGAAAATTTAGAAAACCAAGAGTTAGCTCAAGAAGAGCAAGCTCAAACACAGCCTGAGGCTCAGGTTGAGGCTCCTAAACAAGAGGAGAAAGAAGAATTTAATTGGGATTCTTTTGACACTAAAACCCAAATCTATTCTGAAAAAGAAATTAAAGAAATGGAGGATATGTACGACCAAACATTATCGGCTGTTGTCGAAAATGAAGTGGTTGAAGGTACTGTTACCTCTATTACTAAAAGAGAAGTTATTGTTAATATCGGCTCGAAGTCGGAAGGTATTATTAGTGCCGGAGAGTTCCGTTATAACGATGAGTTAAAAGTTGGCGATAAAGTAGAAGTGCTTGTAGAAACACAAGAAGATACAAATGGTCAGTTAATTATTTCTCACAAAAAAGCACGTTCATTAAAATCTTGGGATAGAGTGAACGAAGCACTTGAAAACTCTGAAATTATCAAAGGATTTATCAAGTGTCGTACTAAAGGTGGTATGATTGTAGATGTATTTGGAATTGAGGCGTTCTTGCCAGGTTCTCAAATCGACGTTAAGCCAATCCGCGATTACGATGTGTATGTAAACAAAACTATGGAATTCAAAGTGGTTAAGATTAACCAAGAGTTCAAAAACGTAGTAGTTTCTCATAAAGCATTAATCGAAGCTGAGTTAGAAGTACAGAAGCAAGAGATTATCTCTAAACTTGAAAAAGGTCAAGTATTAGAAGGTACTGTTAAAAATATTACATCTTAC
>PDWI01011038.1_pt1 | contig 10279 bp, 11 predicted proteins | sample 1430891 | NCBI WGS metagenome assembly PDWI01 (sample SAMN01162508, study PRJNA174530) | Oral metagenome, whole genome shotgun sequencing project. | biome: Marine environment; feature: Marine mammal; material: Swab sample of the gingival sulcus; isolation source: swab sample of gingival sulcus... | reverse complement strand
GTGAATTTAGTTCACGATAAAAAGGCTACCATTAGCAAAGAGGATTTGGAAGAGTTGCAATCTATTTTCAAACTCTATATTGAAGATATTTTAGGTTTACAAACTTCTGAAAGCACAGAAAAAGGTAGCGAAGCGTATAAAAAAGCAGTAGATTTGCTTTTAAATATTCGTATGGAAGCAAAACAAAATAAAGATTGGGCAACAGCCGACAAAATTAGAAATGAATTAACAGCGTTAGGATTCCAAGTGAAAGACACGAAAGATGGTTTTGAGTGGAATTTATAATGAACTCATATAGACTTTTATTGTTATACTGAAAATGAGTTAAAATTTTTGTAGATAAGGCACTTTTTTTGAATTTAGTGAACTAAAATCAAGAAAAGTAACGAAATATACAGAAAATTTAGCCATTTTTTAAGAAATAAAAAAATATAGATGAGTTCAAAGAATAAAAGAGATGGAAACAACAAGACAACAAAAAATAGCACGACTTTTACAAAAAGAGTTGGGAGATATATTTTTACAAATAGGAAAGCAGATAAAAGGAACGTTGATTACTGTAACTTCGGTTCGTGTAAGTACCGATTTGAGTATTGCTCACGTGCGTTTGAGTATTTTTCCTACCAATAAAAGCGATGAATTGTTAGCATTGGTGGAAAGAGAAAGCAAGACCATTCGCTACGAATTGGGAAAACGCGTACGTCATCAGTTGCGTATTATTCCAACACTTCATTTTCACAACGATGACAGCCTTGACTATTTAGAAAATATTGATAAATTATTAAAAAAATAATGTTAGCGACTGTTAGCTGGTCGTTAGCATTTAGCCGTTGGTTAATTTTCAGACCTCACAGATTTTTGAAATCTGTGAGGTCTTGTTTTTGTTATTTATATTTTAAAAGAAAAAAAAGACAAATTCTTCTCTTATTTTGCATAGTAAAAAAAATAGCATACCTTTGCAACTAAACAGTAGTTGCAATGAGTAAGATAGAAAAACTAATAAAAAGATTACTTTCTAATCCAAAAGATTTTACTTTTGATGAATTAGCAAAAGTTTTATCATATTATGGATTTGAGATGTCTAATAAAGGTAAAACATCAGGGTCAAGGATTAGATTTATCGATAGAGAGAATAAAACACAATATTTATTACATAAGCCACATCCTAAAAATATAATCAAAGAAAAAGCATTAAAAGATATTATTCTCTTTTTAATTGAAAATAATTACATAGAAAAATAGAAGTTATGGAAAAGTTAAAATACAAAGGATTTATAGGGAGTATAGAAGTAGAATTAGAAAGCAACACGCTATACGGAAAAATTTTAGGGTTAGATAAAAAAACTTTAATTAGTTACCAAGGTAATACTTTGGAAGAACTAAAAAAAGATTTCAAAGATGCCGTAAACGATTATATAGAACTTTGTAAAGAAGAAAACATACCATTAAAAAAATCATATAGCGGTTCTTTTAATGTTCGTATTCCAATGGAAGTTCACGCACAAATAGCCGAAATATCGCAAGAAAGAGGAATATCAATGAACGCATTTATAAGTCAAACATTACAAAAAGCAGTAATGCAATATTTTGTCTAAAAAAAATATCTATCTTCATTTAACAATTAAGACTAATCACATAAAAAAGCCCTTGTATCACTACAAAGGCTTTTTTCTTACCTCAAATGTTTTATTATGAAAAAACAACCTGCAATGCCACAGTAACACAAGCATTGCATTCAGTACGTTTTTGATATTACAAAGGTAATAAATAAATTATCATTTAACAAAACAAACTAAAATTTTTAACATATTAGCACATTAACAAATAAACGAATTAGCACATTAACATATCAGCATTTTGTAACAATTTATAACTACGACAAAAGAAAAATTTGCATATCAAAAAAAAAAAAAATACTTTTGCAATAAATTCTACTCAAAAAGAGTGATTTTTTTAAAAATTATTACAAACAATTTAAATTTTAACACTATGAAAAATTTCACAAAATTACATTCTATTATAATAGCATTTTTGCTATCAATAGGAATGAATCTTTCGGCTCAAACGCCATCAACACCAAGTGCTGATTCTGGACATTATTACATTCTCTATTCTACACAAGATGGAACAACACCATTATTAAGGGGAGATGGTAGCCAGTTTAAACCAGCAGGTTTTCTTAACACAAGTGGCAAAGTTCTTTACGCACCAAGCGATGTAGATAATACAAAACTTAAATATGGCGATATTTCTGATGCACCAAGTAGAGATCATGCTTTGTGGCAAATAGAAAAAGCATGTGGTGACATCATTTATCTAAAAAATAAAGCAACAGGAAAATATGTGAGAAGATCTAGCAGGGTTAGTGATACCCCACATCCTATGGAAATTTCTGCTGAAGAAGGAAGCACCACTCAATACAGTTTTAGAACTCAATATGCGGACGGAACCTACCATGGATATTGTATTGCTTGGCAAAATAATCAAGCAGATTCTTGGCAACCTCAACAAGGTGAGAACGGATATACCGCATGGATTTGGGAAGAGCAAACGGAAACATTTACTGTACCAACTCTGGCTTGTACTTCATTAACTGTTGTAGGTTCAACGGGTGGAACAGCCTATATAAAGATTGATGGAAGACCAACAAATACGCAAGTAGATGGTACAGGAACAGAAATTTATGCAGTGCCAGACCCAGGTTATCAGTTTGTAAAGTGGAATGACGGCACAAATGACTATTCACTCAATCCATATACTTACGTAGGAACAGATGACAAAACATTTACGGCTACTTTTGAAAAATTATCAGAAAACAGTACAGTTTTAACTCCTACTAATGTTAGTGATCTTGAAAATAAATATTTCTTTATTCAGTCAGGAGCAAATGGTTTAGCATCTAGTTGGAATGCAGGCGACACAAGAAGTCATCTTTTGTATGCAAATGGAGCAGGAGAAACACGCTTGAAACATAACACATTAGCAAATGTTCCTGATGGAGAAGATTATGCTTTATGGTTTATTGATAATGGAAAACTAAAAAACAAAGGCTCTAAACTATATCTAACAGGTTCTCGTGACCAAAACTCAACAGGTGATAATCTTGAAATAGAAGTTCTTAGTGATAATCAATATCAAATAAAAGCCGGTAGTGGATCTTATACTTGTGCTTGGCAAAACTACACAGCAGATAGATTATCTTCACAAAGTGTGAATAGTGCTACTGCTTGGTACTTTATACAAAAAGAAGAGATACCTTCTGGCACATTAAACCCTGTTGAAAAAAACTATTCAATTGTTATTAAAGATGGAGTATTAAATGTTTTAGGAGCAACTAACTTTACTGTTTACACACTAACAGGACAAAAAGTGAGTAATAAACAAGCACTTCAAACAGGTGTTTATCTTGTAAAAGTAAATAATACTGTACAAAAAGTGGTGGTTGACTAATCATTATTATACATAAATAAAATTGTAGGGGCGAAAGAAAAAATTTTCGTCCCTCTTTTTTTTATTCAAATCGTATAAACTTCATTGAAAAATATCAACGATTTTCTTTTATTGAGAATAAATTGATTTATCTTTGCAAATAGTGATGAGTTTTTTATTCAAACTTTTTCATAATTCGTTCAATAAACAAATCAACAAAAAAGATGATTCGAAAAAGAATTTCTATAATCGTATTAATTGCCTTCTTGTTTTCTATTTCTTGTGGGAAAAACAAACAAGAAAAACACGATACTTTGTCCAAAGATTTACTGCAAACGAAATATGAAAAAGTGATATTGGAAAATTTACCTTTTTCTTTTGAAAAGTCAACCAATACAAAAATTCAGACCTACCAAGAGAAAAAAAAACAAAATTGGTTTGATTTAGACTATCCACAGTTTTCAGCAAAAATATATTTTAGTTACAAACCAATTGTAAACAAGAATTTGTCATCTCTATTATTAGAAACACGAAAAATGGCTTATCAACACAAAGTAAGGGCTGATGCTATTTTTGAGAAAACTTATGAAAACAGAGAGAAATCTGTTTATGGAATAGTGTATGACATTACGGGCAATAGTGCTTCAAATTTACAATTTGTGCTGACAGATAAAAAAAATCATTTTGTTAGAGCAGCACTTTATTTTAATGTAACACCTAACCAAGATTCTATTGCACCTGCTCTAAAATATATCAAAAAAGATATGAAGCATTTAATAGAAACATTTGAATGGAAAAATAGAGAAAAATGATTGAATGTAAACATATAAACTATAGTGGAGCAGATATTTGCATTTTGACTAACGACCTAAATTCAAATGATTTATTAAATTATTTTGACAATAAAGATTTATATATCAAAGAGATTGAAGGTATCTCAACAGAATCTAAAAGAAAAGATTTTATTTCCGTTCGTTATGCCCTTAAGAAATGTATGAATAACGAAGAACAACCCATTTTCTATACCCCAAAAGGAAAACCTTTTTTATACAAAAACAAAAAAAAAATAAGTATTTCTCATACTAAAAATTGGGTTGCTGTTATTACTCATAAAAATAGAAAAGTAGGAATTGATATTGAAAAACCAAGAAAAAAGACATTAAAGAAAGTTGCTAAAAAGTTTCTAAGTAGTGCTGAATTCAACATTTATACAGAATTGGAGAAAGAACAACAATTTGCTTTCTTGCGTATTATTTGGTCAGCCAAAGAGACACTATTTAAGATAATAGGAGATGCCTATAATTTTAGCGAACAATTACACTCACAACCTTTCAGTATCAACAAAGAAAAAGGAGAATTAAAATTAGTGCATACAGACACAAATAAAGAGTATTTAATACAGTATATTTTGACAGAAAATTATACTTTGACTTATTGCGTTGATAATGGATAAAAAGATATATAGTAAGATTATTTCAAAAATGAAGCAGGGAAAAAAGATGTTGGCCATACTTCTTGACCCTGAAAAATGTGTTGATGAAAAATTAGATAAAACTCTTTTTGAATTGCAAAAAAGAGAGCCAGACTTTGTTTTTGTTGGTGGAAGCACTAAAAATCATTCCACAGATAGAATAATAGAGGCTTTGAAAGAAGTTGATGCACCAACTATGATTTTCCCTGGTGACACAAGTCAGTTTTCTAACAAAGCAGATGCTTTACTTCTTCTATCTCTGCTCTCGGGCAACAATCTTGATTATATTATCGGACAACAAAAACAAAAAGCCTTAAAAATAAAAAAATCAACCGTAGAAGTAATACCTACCGCTTATATTTTGATTGATGGAGGAAAAAAATCTTCTGTGGAATATGTTAGTAAAACAAATCCTATTGCAAGAACCAATATAGAAGAAGCAGTTTCAACATCGGTAGCAGGTGAATTATTAGGAATGAAGTTGGTCTATTTAGAAGCAGGAAGTGGGGCTTTACTCACAGTTCCTACACAAATGATTAAAGCAGTAAAAAAAGAGATAGATATTCCATTGATTGTTGGAGGTGGAATTAGAGATGAAGAGTCGCTGAAAATGATATATCAAAATGGTGCAGACATTGTTGTTGTTGGTAATCTATTTGAAACAGAATGTGAAAAAATTTCTTCATTTATCTCTTTGGTAGAGCGTATAAATGAAAAAATAGAAACCAAATAAGTCTTTTCTATTTAAATTTGTTAGTTTTTAGAAATTATTTCTGCCCAAAAAGTATTACCTTTGTCATTCATTTTTGTGTATTTTGTCTCACAAAAATGATTTTTTTAAATGAAGTTATCTAAACTTTTTGTTTTAACTGAAAAATAAGAGAACCAAAAAGTTCAAAAGACTTCAATAATTAACATTTATTTTAAGCAAGATTTTATGAAAGTATTAAAATTCGGAGGAACATCTGTTGGTACAGCAGAGAGAATGAAAAGTGTAGCAAATTTGATCAGTTCGGATAACGAACAAAAAATTGTAGTGCTATCAGCAATGTCGGGAACAACCAATAGTTTGGTGGAAATTTCGGATTATTTTTACAAACAAAATAAATCGGGAGCATTGGAAAAAACAAATGCTTTGGAAGAGAAATATGCTGATGTAATAGAAGAACTTTTTTCTGATGAAAAAACAAAAGAGAAAGCAACAGAAATATGTAATCAAATATTTCAAGAAATAAGAACACAAGCAAAAGGAGTTTTCACTGTTTTTGAAGAAAAAATTGTATTAGCACAAGGTGAACTACTATCAACTCAATTATTTCAACTTTATCTTGAAGAACAAAAAGTGAATAGTAAATTAATCCCTGCATTGGATTATATGCGAATAGATAAAAAAAATGAACCTGATACAAAATTTATTTCTGAAAACTTAAATGCCATATTAAATAAAGAAGAAGGATATGACATCTATATAACTCAAGGATATATCTGTCGCAATTTCTATGGAGAAATAGATAATCTACAACGTGGAGGAAGTGATTATACTGCCTCACTTATCGGAGCAGCAATTGTAGCGTCTGAAATTCAGATATGGACAGATATTGACGGTATGCACAATAACGACCCACGCATCGTAGAAAATACTAGACCTGTGCCAACATTGCATTTTGATGAAGCAGCAGAATTAGCATATTTTGGTGCTAAAATTCTTCATCCAACTTGTATTCTTCCTGCAAAATTACACAATATTCCTGTGAAATTACTCAATACTATGGAGCCAGAAGCCAAAGGGACAGTAATTTCTAACAAAATGAGAAAAAATGCAATTGAAGCAGTAGCAGCAAAAGATGGAATAACGGCTATTAAAATTAAATCAGGAAGAATGTTACTTGCTCATGGCTTTTTAAGAAAAGTTTTTGAGATTTTTGAAACATATGAAACAGCCATTGATATGATTACTACTTCGGAAGTTGGAGTGTCTGTAACAATAGATAACACGAAGAAATTGGACGAGATATTGAATGATTTGAAAAAATTGGGAACAGTTAATGTAGATGAAAATATGGTTATTGTTTGTGTTGTAGGTGATATTTCTTATGAGCAAAAAGGTTTCCAATCGAAAGTTCTTGATGCATTAAAAGATGTATCTATTAGAATGATTTCATATGGTGGTAGCCAACACAATATTTCTTTCCTTGTGCGTGCAGAAGATAAAGAGAAAACATTACAATTATTAAACAAATCACTATTTTAACATTATACAAGTATGAATCAAAAAGCAAATTATCCTATCAATAAATTCAAAAATATAGAAACTCCTTTTTATTACTACGATTTAGAAGTATTAAAAAAGACACTTGCTACCATAAAGTCTTTGGAACTTCCCCAAAACTATGAGATACATTATGCTCTGAAAGCCAATGTGAATGAGCGTGTTTTGTCTGTTATCAAAGATGCAGGATTGGGAGCCGACTGTGTTAGTGGTGGAGAGATAAAAGCAGCCTTGGATGCAGGATTTCCAGCGTCAAAAATAGTATTTGCAGGAGTAGGTAAAGCAGATTGGGAAATCAATTTGGCATTAGATAATAACATTGCTTGTTTTAATGTAGAGTCAATTGCTGAATTAGAAGTTATCAACGAATTAGCAGAAGCGAAAAATCAAAAGACACGCATTGCTTTACGAATAAATCCTAATGTAAGTGCTAATACACACAAATATATCATGACAGGTACGAACGAAAATAAGTTCGGAATTAATATGGAAGCAATAGATGAAGTTTTAACAAAATTAGAAAGTTTAAAACAACTGCAATTAATAGGATTACACTTTCATATTGGGTCACAATTGTTAGAAATGAATTCTTACGAGAATTTGTGTATTAGAATCAATGAATTGCAAGAACAGTTTAAGCAGAAAGGCGTTGAGTTAAATTATATCAATGTAGGGGGAGGATTAGGTATTGATTACAATAATCCAAACGAAAATCCAATTCCTAATTTTGAAAAATACTTCAAGACTTTTCAGAATGGTTTGAAATTACGTGAAGGACAATCATTACACTTTGAGTTAGGACGTTCTATTGTAGCACAATGTGGTAGTCTGATAAGTAAAGTACTATATGTTAAAGAAGGAACAAATAAAAATTTTCTTATCGTTGATGCGGGTATGACCGACTTATTGCGTCCTGCACTATATCAAGCCTTTCATAAAGTAGAGAATTTATCTTCCGACTTAGCAACAGAGAAATATGATGTTGTTGGTCCTATTTGTGAATCATCTGATGTTTTCGCCAAAGAATATGAAATGAATTATTCAAAACGTGGAGATATTATTGCTTTTCGTTCTGCTGGTGCTTATGGTGAGATAATGGCATCAAGATATAATTTGCGTGCTATTCCTCAATCAATAACATCAGAAGACATTTAACGAAAATATAAAACGAGTATATAATGATTTTTTTCGGAATCTATTTTTCGTATGTAGAATTAGTTTTGGGGATAACCTTATTGTTCTTTTTAGGAGTACAGTTGTATTATTATCTCTATTATTTCAGAGGAGTAATTCGTCATAATAAGCGTTCTAATCAAGGCAAACTTCAATACAATGAGAAAGAAGAAGGTATATCTGTAATTATCTGTGCAAGAGACGAGCATGATAATTTGAAACGTTATCTTCCCTTGATTTTAGAACAAGATTATCCTAACTACGAAGTGATTGTCATAAATGACGCTTCAATTGATGACACCGAAGATTATCTTGACAAGATGAAAGAATCTTATCCTCATCTTCGGACAAGTTTTGTTCCATCAGGAGCAACCAATTTAAGCACCAAAAAGTTAGGACTTTCACTGGGAATAAAAGCCGCAAAAAATGAATTGCTACTCTTTACAGATGCCGATTGTGTCCCTAAAACCAATCAATGGATTAGGAAAATGGCACAAAATTTTACGGATAAAACAGAGTTTGTCATTGGATATGGAGGTTACAATCAAAAAGAAGGATTTTTGAATAAGTTAATTAAATACGACACGCTTTTTATTGCTATGCAGTATTTAGGTATGGCATTTCATGGCAAAACATATATGGCAGTTGGGCGAAATATGGCATATAGAAAATCTACTTTTAATGCTTTGGGCGGATTTGCAGGCACACTTAATTTGAAATCAGGAGATGATGATTTATTGATTAATAAAGGGGCTAAAAAAGATAATGTTAGAATAGAAACTCATACTAGCAGTACAACTTGGTCAGAACCCAATAAAAGTTTTAGTTCGTGGTTGAATCAGAAAAGAAGACACCTCTCTGTTTCTAATCGTTATACCAAAGAGAGTAAAATAAATATAGGAATAGAGCCTTTTAGCCGTGGATTATTTTACCTAACATTACTTATTACTCTTTTCTTTGGAAATTTGTACACTATTGCAATAGCAGGGTTTATTTTTATCATTCGTTATATTGTTCAACTTATTACGATTAACAAAGTCTCAAAAATTCTAGGAGATAGAAGGTTTTATTTCTCTATTTTACTATTTGACATAGTATTACCTTTGATTTCATTTAAACTAATGTTTCTTGAAAAAAAAAGAAATATTAATTGGAAATAAGTTAAGAATAGGAATATATTCTATATTTTTGGGGATTAGTCTATTTTTTGTGTATATTTGTGCGTTACAAATAATTAAATATATTAAAATATAAAGGGGCTTAAAATGGCAATTGTAAATAAGTTAGTTCGAGAAAGCAAATCAGTAACAAAGCAAACAGACGTTAATTGTACTTATGATATTTTTAAAATTGATGGAGAAAATTGGTTACAATTAGATACTTTTGGTTCTAAAAAAAGAAAGATGCTTGGTAAAAAAAGTCAATCAATTAGATTCTCATCTTACCTCTCTTTTAATTCGATTTTAAGAACTGTATCATATTTATTGGGTAATTGAAATGTAAAATGAATAGGAGTAGAAAGGTTGATAAAGAAATTACATACTGCAACAAAGAAAAAAGATAGAGCGTAAAGAAAAAATGAAATATTTAAGAGGGATATGATAATGATAAATTCTATGAAGAATTGCTAAAAAAGGAATTATGATATTTTCTAAAATCGTCTAAAAATAAAATTAGGCATTTTTTTTATATTCAAGAAAATTATTACCTTTGCTAAAAAAGGAATTATGAGAACTTTAAGTGTACCTATATCTGATATAGAGTTTAATAAATTTGGGTTTAGTAGTAACTCTATAAGTTTTAGTGAATTATTAGATATTATAAATAAAGAATTATTAAAGTCAAAACTTGACAAATCAATACAACTTGCTCAAAAGTATAATCTTTCTAAAATGTCAATGGACGAGATAACAAACGAAGTAAAAAGCCTACGAAAT
>PDWI01010616.1_pt1 | contig 10279 bp, 8 predicted proteins | sample 1430891 | NCBI WGS metagenome assembly PDWI01 (sample SAMN01162508, study PRJNA174530) | Oral metagenome, whole genome shotgun sequencing project. | biome: Marine environment; feature: Marine mammal; material: Swab sample of the gingival sulcus; isolation source: swab sample of gingival sulcus... | reverse complement strand
ACTATTTATTATCAGTTTTTGCCCACTAGCTATTACTTCAACAAGGCTTTTATCTCCTATTTTTTTTACTTTATCATATAATTTAAAATCAAATTCACCATCTACTTGAGTAATTCTATCAGCTAATTCTTTTGAATAAAAAGCAAAAGCAAGAGCCGGAAGTCCCTTATGACAAGGGTCATATAATCTAATATTTTTTAACATTAGCTGAATATTTGTTTTATTATTATAGGTATTATCCTTTAAATTAAACGCTACATCAATTCTATAATTTGCTTCTATTTTTTTAGGATTTTTTAAACTAAATTTTATAGCATCACAAATAAAACTATTTTTCACTAGTTTTAACTTAATATGTTCTTTATTCTTTCCCATCAAAAATGCCGAATCAACTTGTAAATCTTTAAGAACAAAAGTTGGGGTTGGGTTAGCAATACCAAAAGGTTCAAATATATTTAAAACAGCTAAAGATTCGTGCTTGATATCATCTACACTAAGTTCTAAATCTATTCTTTGGTTTAGCGCCAAATCTTCATCACTTAAATTATCGTGACAATATAACTTTAAACATTCATTAAAATCATCAAATTTTTCTAGTTCTAAACTCAATCCACAAGCAACTTTATGTCCGCCAAAGGTGATCAATAAATTGTTTGCTGAGTTGATAGCATCGTAAATTGAAAATGAACCAACACTCCTAGCCGAGCCCTTTAAAATACCATCTTTAAGAGCAAATACAATAGCTGGTCTGTTGTAGATTTCTACCAAACGAGAAGCTGCGATACCAATAACACCTTCATGCCAGTCTTCAGAATATACTGTGATAATACCGTTTTTTAATATCGATAAGTTATTATCTATATTAGTACGAGCCTCGGTGATCACTTTTTCTTGTTTCTCTTTTCTTTCAGAATTTAATGCAAAAAGATACTTAGCTTGCTCCTTTATCACTTTTTCATCTTTTTCAATAAAGAGTTTTAAAGCCTCATAAGCATGTTTTAGCCTGCCAGCAGCGTTAATGCTTGGTGCAATTTTAAACGCTAAATTACCAGCACTTATATCAGCATTAGATAAATTACTTGCTTTAAAAAGTTCTTTGAGTGGTAAAAAAGGACTTTCAACCATAGCCTTTAAACCACTAGCTACTATCAGCCTATTATCTCTTGTTAAAGGGACTAAATCTGCTATTGTTGCTAATGCAGCAAGTTGCAATAGATCTTCATAGTTTGTTTCTTCATCTAGTAAATTGAGTGCTAAATAAAAGGCAACGCCAGCACCGCACAAATCATAATACGGCAAATCTTCTGAAGATAATTTAGGGTCTAGAATATAATCAGCATTTGGTAGCTCGTTTGGTATCGTATGGTGGTCTGTAATTAAAATGTCAATACCCTTAGCTTTTAAAATATCTATCCCCTCGTTGGCATTGATACCACAATCTACACTTATAATGGCTTCTGGACTTTTCTTTAGTAATACTTCTATTGATTTTGCATTGATACCATAACCTTCGTTAAATCTACTTGGAATGTGAAAAGAAACATTATGATAATCTAGATACTCAAAGGTTTTTCTAAGGATAGCCGTGGCACAAGTTCCGTCCACATCATAATCACCAAAGATAACTATTTTTTTATTATGATTCATCCATCTTTTAACCAAATTGGCTGCTTCTATACATTCTTGATAATTTTCAGCACATTTTTTCCCATTAAAAACAGGGCTAATAAAACTCGCCCTGTCATTTACATCTATATTTTTAACATGTAATAGAGAGTCTAAAAAACTTTTAGACTCTCTTATATTACAATCTTTATTATAAATCCATCTTTTTAATTCCATTTTTTACCTATTTTTCAAGACTATTTACGCGTTTTTGCTAAAAAGACTATTTTCTTTTTTTAACAAATTTTTCTTTTAAAGCAACCCATATTGGACTAGCAATAAAAATTGAAGAATAAGTACCTGTTAAAACTCCAACTAATAACGGTAGTGCTAATTCTCTAATACTAGCAATACTAAACACCATCAGTGATGCTACAACTATTAAAGTTGTAAATGACGTATTCATAGAACGTGTTAATGTACTATTTAGACTTACATTGGCAATCTTAGCCGAGTTGGAAGCAGTAGAGTATCTCGCTTCTTCTCTTATTCTATCAAATATAACGATTGTATCGTTGATAGAATAACCTACAACCGTAAGTATTGCTGCAATAAATGCTGAACTTACAGGAACCTTAAACACAGCATATAGAGCAAGTAATATTAAAATATCATGAACAAGAGCTAAGATAGCAGCAATAGCATATTTAATCTCAAATCTGATAGCTATATAGATAAGCATACCAATTGCCGCTAAAATAATCGCCTTCCAAGCTTTACCCTGTATTTCATTTCCTACTTTTGGACCAAATTCCTCTGTCATAAGTAAAGCATTATCTTTTAAATCATACTTTGCTTTTAGTGCATCAAATATTTCTGTTCTTTCCTTTGTTTTTAAAGATTGTTTAGTCATAAGAACAACTTGTGACATCTTTTCACCTTCAAAGTTTATAGAAAAATCACCATATTCACCCACAATATCTTTAATATCATCTGTGCTAACTTTTTGACCAACTTCCACCTGCATCATTGTACCGCCAGTGAAATCTATGCCATAGTTTAATCCACCAAATAGTAAACCACCAATACCTGCAACAATCACAATTGCAGAAATTGCAAACCATAATTTCTTTTTACCAATAAAGTCAATTTTCTTTTTAAACGCAAATCTAGACTTATATAGTTTTTTATCAGAAAACTTTTTAGATGAGGCGAACTGAACAAGTAACGTTCTAGTAACAAATATTGCCGTAAACATACTTGTGATAATACCAAGCATAAGAGTTACTGCAAAACCTTTAATTGGACCTTCACCAAAGTAGAATAATACTATTGAAGCGATTAAAGTTGTTACGTTAGAGTCAATAATCGCTCTAAGTGCCTTAGAAAAACCGTGTGAAACAGATGCTTTTAAGCTCTTTCCTTCATCTAACTCTTCTCTAAATTTTTCAAATATAATAACGTTAGCATCAACCGCCATACCTATGGATAGTACGATACCTAAAACACCAGGTAGTGTTAGTGTAGCATCCATTAAAACCATCAGTATAACAATGATAGCACTATATAATGTAAGCGCAATACTCGCCATCATACCAGGTAATCTATAGAATATAATCATAAATAACATAACAAGGATAATACCAATAATAGCAGCTTTTACACTCATTTCATAAGCACCTTGACCAAGCGTAGGTCCTTTTACTGATGAACGTTCTTCTACTAATGTAACAGGTAACGCACCACTTTTAATTAAAGTAGCTAACTCATTAGCTTCTGCTCTACTAAATTTACCAGTAATATTCGCCTTACCATTTGTTATTACACTTTGAACCGTAGGAGCAGAAATTACCTTTCCGTCTAAAATAATTGCTATTTGGCCACCGCCATCGTTATTAGCACCAAAAGGATTTGGATAAGTTACAGACTCTGCTGTTGCCTTTGCAAAAGCTTCTGCAGCTTCATCATTTAATGAAAGCGAAACGCCATAACCAAAGGTACTATCAGTTTGGATAGCAACAGCATCATTAATGCCTTCTCCACTGAATAGTGGTATCATTTTTTCTGAGCTATATGGTTCGCCTTGCATAACAACTTGTCCAGATTTAACTTGCGCAAATCTCAGTTCAGCTGTTTTACCAATTGCATTAAGTGCTTCAGTAGAATTTTCTACACCAGGAAGCTCTACCCTTATTCTGTCCTCACCTTCTAAATATATATTAGGCTCAGTAAGACCCATGCTGTTAACCCTGCGGTTTAAAATTTCAACAGTCTGATTTAACAGAATACGTTTTTCTTCACCTTGTGCCTCTGTTTCTGCTGTGAATACAACATACACACCACCCTTAATATCAAGACCTAGTTTCAGGTCATCACTAAGTGGCTTAACAGCATCATCTCCAGCACCAAAGCCTACAAAAGTATAAACCACTGTTCCTGCTATAAGCATTAAAATTAAAAGTAGCTTTCCTAACTGTTTCCCTTTCATATTTACATTCCTCTTTTCAATTTTTACTATATACTACTAAACTACCAAAGATTATAATACCACAAATTATATGTGTAAACAATCTATAATAAGTACTAATTTAACATTCGTTAATTTTTTTCATTTCATACTGATGACGAATAGACTTATACCTTAAATAAATAGAGTTTTCTATTCGTTTTTTCTCCATTTCACAACCTAGTTTGTAAGGTTTTTGAATATCACCATTTTGCGAATAGGCATTTGCATGACAACCACCACTACAATAATATTTTGCCCAACAATCAGTACAATCAGGCTTGCTAAGTACATTGCAATCAAAAAAGTCTTGTCTAAAAGGCACTTTATCCAAACCCTCCATAATATTACCCAATTTAAACTCATCTTGCCCTACAAACTGATGGCAAGGGTAGACATCTCCTTCTGGAGTAATTGAAAAATATTCACTACCCGCACCACAACCCGATATAAGTTTTAATAAACAAGGACCATTATCTAAATCCATAGCGTAATGGAAAAAGTTAAAAGCATCTTCTTTACCAATGTTTTCACACATAATATCAGCTAATCTATCATAAGATTCTAATATTTGAGGTAAATCTTCTTCTCTTAATGAATAAGGCATTCCCTTATCAGACACAACTGGTTCAACTGAAATTTCTTTAAAACCTTTACTGTGAATGTCAAGCACATCCCTATCAAAATCAAGATTATTCCTTGTAAAAGTTCCTCTTAAATAATAACTAGCACCATTTCTATTTTTAACAAAATTTTGAAACTTAGGCACTATCACATCATAAGAACCTGTATCATTTAAAAATTTTCGCATTTTGTCATTCACTTTGCGTCTACCGTCTAGACTTAACACCGCATTGTAAAAGTTTTCATTGATAAATTCTGCTTTATCTTCATTTAATAAAACACCATTTGTTGTAATAGTAAGATTGATTTTTTTACCTGACTCTTTTTCAAGTTGTCTGACATAACCTGCAATCCACTTAACAATTGGCCAATTCATTAAAGGTTCACCACCAAATAAATCAACTTCTAAAATTTTTCTATTTCCAGAATTTGCAATTAAAAAATCTAAGGCTTTTTTTGCAACTTCTTTACTCATCATACACTTTGTGCCGGCAAAATCACCTTGTGAAGCAAAACAATATGCGCACTTTAAGTTACAATCATGAGCCACATGCAAACAAAGAGCCTTTATTAAAGGCTTTTCTGGTGGTTCTGGTTTTAAATTAGGATAAGGATTTTCGGTAAATAATTGGGCATTGCAAATTAAATCATTTATTTCTACATAAGCCTCAACTATGTCCTCATCACTGTACTCGCCTTTAAGCTGAGTTATAAATTTTTCACCATACTCTGTTGTAACACTGTCAATCGTAGGTGTTTTAGCTTTTACCTCAAATTTAGACGGTAAATTACCAATTTTAACTATTTTATTTTTATTTACCGAAGAAACAGGTAGTTTATACCTACCTGCTTCCATTTCTGCTATTCTAAATTCAATAATTTTATATGCTAAAGCATCCAATAAATGAACAGCACCACTATACACATCTATGGCAAAATATGTGCCTGATTTACTAAATAAATGTACCATAAATTCCTAACTAGAAAAATTTAAACTCTAGGTTTAACTCTTCTTGCTTTTGAGAAGATACACATACCTGATTACCAACAGTACAAGATGTCTTGCATGCCGATTGACAAGAATTTTGACACTCTCCACAGCCTTTGTTAGATAAACTCTCGTTAAGTCTTCCAGAACTTAAAGTTACAACGTGTTTCATAAAATCTCCTTACATAATAAATTATACACTACCATAACGGTTAATTATAACATTTTTCCATTGCTATTTAAACAATTTATATTGTTATTACAATTTTTTTAATTATTATTCAGTATCTTTTTTCCATTCGTCTGCCTGATCTTCTTTAATTTCATTTTCAATCTCTTGAACCACTTCAACTTCATCGTGGTCTTCAGGAATTTCTGGCACTGGCTCATTGATAGCCTTCTTAGAGTTTTTCTCGATTTCTTTCGCTTCTTCTTTATCTAAAACACTCTGTACAGACCATTTTTTAAGAACAACATGTTCCCCATTCTCACTTAAAACAACATAGATTTCATCTTCAGTAATCTTCTTAACTTTACCAATAAAACCACCGATAGTAACAATTCTATTACCAGGTTTTAAAGCCGTTCTCATTTGTTCCACTTCTTTTTGTTTTTTCTTCTGTGGTCTGATAAGTAAAAAGTACATAACCACAAATAATAAAATTAGTGGTAAAACCGACATTAGCATGGACTGCGTAGAATTTTCAGCCGCTGGTTGCGCATCTAATAAAACTCTAGCCATTTGTAATTTAGTTGATAATAACATAATATTCCTCCTCAAGATATATCTTTACATAAGAAACATTGTACTAAAAAAAGTAAATGATTTCCACTTTTTTTTTAATATAAATTGTAAATTCTAAAAAATTAAGAAATTCTTAAATAATTCAACAAGCTTGTTAAACTAACTTTTTTATAAATAGTCCTCTATAAATAAAGAAAAATCACCCCCTTCATAATCTATCAGCCCCTCAGACTTCATTTTTGAAAGTTCCCTTGATAAAGAACTCCTTTCCACTCCTAAAAATGATGCCATTGCTTCTCTATTTAGTGGAATCTTAAAATTCTTTTTACCTTTTGACATACTCATTAAAAAGACCAGCACCCTATCTCTGATTTTATGATGTGCTAAAATTTCCACTTTTTTATTCAAAAATGTATTTTTTTCAGCGAGTTCACCTAAAAGATTTATACTCACTTGTTCTAAAGCCTTTGAAGATGCTTTTTTATTATAAAATAAATTGGAAAGTTCAAGATACAATATTTTACAATCCTCATCAGCTACTATTTCAACAGTATCTCCACTCGCATTTTTGCTACAAGCAAATGAAAGTGCAAACACGCTCCCTTTAGCAACCTTTGTTATTCTATGTTCATTACCCGAATCCGACAAAAACTTTATGATGACAGATCCTTTTAACACTAATCCTGCCTCTTTAACAGGTTCCCAAAGTTGTTTGATAATTGCCCCTTTTTGATGTTCCTTTGTATTTGCTTTAAAAAAATCTAAAATATCAGGAATATCTCTATCTTCTATATTATTGAACAAAGGCAATTGCTTTACCGCGTTTATAATTTCAATATTATTTTTCATATTTACTCCTAAACTAAAACTCACGTTGCAAATGCAACAGATAATTTATTGCAATTATGTTTTAATGTATATAAGAAACTTCATAATCGTTTCTTAATAAATAGTATAAAAAAAACTTGAAAAATATTCAAGTAAAAGGAGAAAATATGAACGCTACATTTAAGAACGTGCCAAACGATGTTGTAACATTAGAATCTCTAGTTAACATTGTAGATAAACAAATTATCAGTTCAAACTTATTTGATGCCGAAAACATAAACATAAGTGTTTTTTCATTTGCCGATTTTGAAAACATATCAGAAGAACAATACAGTGGAGAGACCCTGTTTTATGTAATATCAGGTTCATGCAGAATAAAAATCAAGGAAGAATATGTAAACTTAAAACAAGGAGACATATATAAGGTAGATAAAAGTACCTTACATGCAGTACACGCAAATGAAGCCTTTAGAATGCTTCAGATTACGCTTAAATAGCAAAGAAAGGAGCCTATTATGGCAACAATTAACCCTTGCGGCAGCGATGCATTTTCAGAAGAAAATAGTCCAATAAAAAATATAGAATCTCGTCAGATTTTTGGTCTAGCAAACCTAGTCGACTATAACGAAGGTAAAGTAGCAAGCCTCACGGTAGTACAAAGAAAAGACTTAGGAATTACTCTCATGGCAATATATGAGGGAGAAGGGTTGAGTACTCACTCAGCGCCTGGCGAAGCTTTTGTTACAATACTGGAAGGTAATGCAAAAATCATGATAGAAGATACTGAATATAAATTAAAAGAAGGGGATAGTTTAATTATGCCTTCGAACAAGCCACATTCAGTACATGCAGAAACAAACATGAAAATGATGTTAATTCTAATTAAATAATAATATATAAAATTTTTGTTGTAATTTGAATAAATATTATATTAAAATTCAAACAATTTAGGCGATTTTTTTACCGCCTATTTTTTTATTATTAGGTAATTATACCTATTTTATGGTATTGAAAATCATCATCAAACCTTTAAGTTATATTTATAACGAGTCTGTTTACGATTTGTTAAAAAATTTTTAGGGTAATATCTTTTTAGTGAGTTTGTTATGGGAAATAAATTTACAAAAATTGAATAATTAAAAATAAATTTATGATGGGAGGTAAATTTATGAAAAAATTAATGACAGGTGATGAAGCTCTTGCTAGAGGTGTTTATGAAGCTGGTTGCCAGTACGCAGCAGCTTATCCAGGTACACCAAGTACTGAGATTCTACAAACTTTATCCACTTATGATAGCAATGAAATAATAGCTGAGTGGGCACCTAATGAAAAGGTTGCATTAGAGTCTGCCATTGGTGCATCTGTTGCAGGAGCAAGAGCATTTGCATCTATGAAACACGTTGGGCTTAACGTTGCTGCAGATCCATTCTTTTCTGCTTCTTATATGGGTGTTAATGGCGGCATGGTTGTTGTATCTGCTGATGAACCAGGTCAGCACTCTTCACAAAATGAACAAGATAATAGAAATATGGCAAAAGCTGCCTTTGTTCCAATGTTTGAACCATCTGATGCTCAAGAATGTAAAGATATGGCAAAAGAAGCCTTTGATATGAGTGAAGACAAAGATTCGCTAATCATGATTAGAATGACAACCCGTGTTTGTCACTCAAAAAGCTTAGTAGAAGAGGAAGATAGAACTGAAGTTGGCTTTAAAAAATGGAAAAAAATGCCAGAAAAATACGTAATGGTTCCTGCTAATGCTAAAGTGAGAAAACAGTACGTTTTTCAAAGAATGGCTGAACTAAAAGAATATTCTGAAAATTGTAAGTGGAATTATGCTGAATATTACGACACAAAAATTGGTGTTGTTGTTTCAGGTGATTGTTACTTATACGCTCAAGAAGTGTTTGGCGAAAATGCTTCTTATCTAAAAATTGGTTTTTCTAACCCACTACCAGATAAGTTATTCCTAGACTTCGCTGAAAAGGTAGATAAGATATATGTAATCGAACAAAATGACCCTTATATGGAACAACATATTAGAGCCTTAGGTATAGAATGCCATGGTAAAGATGTATTCCCAAGTCATGGTGAAATGATACCTGAAGTTATCAGAAAAGCAGTTTATGGCAAAGAAATTGAAATTGATGAACAAGCTAAAGAAGTTATGATCAATAGAGCACCTACTCTATGTTCTGGTTGTCCTCATAGAGGATTCTTCTACACGCTTGGTAAGAGAAAAAATGTTATGATAGCCGGTGATATTGGTTGTTATACACTAGGTTTTGGTGAACCTTATAGAGCGATTCATTCCGTATTATGTATGGGTGCATCAATTTCTATGGGGCATGGTGCCGCTAAGGTCTTTGGTATGAATGAAGATGAAGATAAAAAAGTTGTTTCAGTAATTGGTGACTCAACATTCTTCCATTCAGGAATCAATTCATTACTAGACGTTGTATACAACAATTCAAGCACAGTAACCTGTATACTTGACAATAGAATTACTGGTATGACTGGTCAGCAAGAAAATCCTGGAACAGGAATCGCAGCTCAAGGTTCACAAGCACCACATATCGATATTGAAACTGTTGTTAAGGCAATTGGTGTAAAACACGTTAGAAGAGTAAACCCAAATAATCTAAAAGAAGTTGAAGAAGCCTTTGATTGGGCACTAGCACTGGATGAGCCTTCAGTAATTATTACTTGGTGGCCTTGCGCACTTAAAAAGCAATCTCCTAAAGATATTGAAGACTTCCCAGGCTCTTATTCTACAAAATACACAGTACACGAAGATATCTGTATTGGTTGTAAAAAATGTACTAGAACTGGTTGTCCTGCAATCTCATTCAAAACAGACATCAAAAAATCATCTATCGACTTTAACAAGTGCGTAGGTTGTAGTGTTTGTTCTCAGGTTTGCCCAGTAGAAGCAATAAGAAAGGTGGAAAAGTAATATGACAAAGAATATATTATTAACTGG
>PDWI01010615.1_pt1 | contig 10279 bp, 7 predicted proteins | sample 1430891 | NCBI WGS metagenome assembly PDWI01 (sample SAMN01162508, study PRJNA174530) | Oral metagenome, whole genome shotgun sequencing project. | biome: Marine environment; feature: Marine mammal; material: Swab sample of the gingival sulcus; isolation source: swab sample of gingival sulcus... | reverse complement strand
AAGGTCTACACTTAAAAATCCTGAAAGGTCTTTTAAAGCGTATTGTCATTGACCCGCTCTTTTCTTTTCACTGACCAATTTTCAAAGATCAAACATACTGCTTTAAAACACTTCGTTGGAAAAACCGTTGGGCCGTTCCCGTGAAGCCAAGGCAATATCCTTTATTTTCTAACCAATGTCAAACACTTTTTTAACTAAATCTGATTTTTTTTTGAACTACCTAAAAATACTGGTTAAATTCCGTTTCATTATGTTGTGGCAGCCTGTCAAATCAACTGCCTGCGCCTAACTTATGTACCCGATAGGGAATTTTCCGGGGCTAGCTACCTGGCCCCGCAGCAGGGGATAATAGCAACATGACCTGGCATAATTACTCCGAAGCTCTAAGCGCGTGTTTGATAATTGATGAATCGGCTGCAATCCCCTAATTATCAAACACGCTCTAAACCCCGGGAACCGTATAGGTCTTGCATGTTCCGCTTGAACAGGTCCGGTCCTGGGTATGTACACCCTTGGCAGCGCTTCCTGACGACCCCATGGCATAGTTGGTGGTCGAGACCACGCGCTGAAACTCCCTGGCTTTACACTTAGGGCAGGCAACCTCCTTGTCGTCACCTGAACCCATGACAATTACTTCAAAAAACTCTTCACATTTGCTGCATTTAAATTCATATATCGGCATGGTTATCCCTCACAAAATAATAATTATTCACTAAAGATAAGCCGCTATGGAATTTGTCAAGACGCATCGGCCATATCAAGCAGTTCTTTGGCATGGGCAAGGGTGGCATCGGTGATCCGGCTACCGCCGATCATCCGGGCCAGCTCCTTTACCCGGTCCTCATGACCGGTCAAGGGGGTGATTCGGGTGGCTGTTCTGCCGTCTGACACCTGTTTGGTGATTTTGAACTGATGATTGCCATATCTGGCAATCTGGGCCAGGTGGGTAATGCAGATCACCTGTTGAACCTGACTCAACTCTTTGAGTTTAAGCCCCACCTTGTCGGATGTGGCACCGCCAATACCGGCATCCACCTCATCAAAAATCAAGGTCTCAAAAGATGGATCCCGACAGAGTACAGCCTTAAGCGCCAGGACAATACGGGACAGTTCTCCGCCCGAGGCTATTTTGGCCAATGATTTTGGAGATTCCCCAGGATTTGGGGTGAGTAAAAACCGCACCCGGTCCATGCCTGTGGCAGATATTTTTTCATTATCCGCCGTTACAAGATCGCCAGGGTCAACGCCGGGGTCTGTGGAAAATTCCACCTCAAAACGGGCCCGGCCCATCTCAAGGGCACCAAGCTGGACCTTTGCCAGCCTGGCCAGGGTCAGCCCCTCTTTCTGACGCCGCATGGACAGGGCCTTTGCCTTTTGGCGAATCCGGTCCACCAAACTGTTTTGCTTTTGTTCCAACTGCTTGATACGCCCCTCAATCCCGTGAATACTTTCCAGATCCTGCGCCATGGTCTGGTACTGCTCAAGTATGGTGTCAATACTGCCCCCATATTTGCGCTTAAGTTTGGCGATCTGATCCAGGCGCTGGTCCACCTGGTCCAGGGACTGGGGATCCAAATCAATGCTTGCGGCAAAAGACCTGAGCTCGGACACCGCATCCTGAAGTTCATAGGATATTTCGTCCAGACACCGGGCCAGGGCATCCAGCTTTTCATCGGTCCCGCGAAACCGGTTAAACCGGGCACAGATGCCTGAGATCTCATCCAGCACTGAGTCTTCCCGGTCATATAGATGATGCACAGCACCATTTACGGTTTCAAAAATCTGCGCCGCATGCTGCAGCTGGTCACGTTTTTGAACCAGGTCCTGATCCTCATCGGGCTGGATATTGGCACTTTCAATCTCATCCACCTGGAACTGGAGCAATTCCAGCTCGTTTTGAGCCTTTTCCATGCCAGCCTTTAAATCGGCAATCTCTTTTTTCAACGGAACAATCTGCCGGTACAGTCCTGCCACATCTTTTCTCAGGTCAAGGGTCTGGGCAAATTCATCCAGGAGATCCAGGTGCTGATCTTCCCTGAGCAGCCCCTGGTGGGCATGCTGACTGGATACACCGGCAATATTTTCCGTGACCTGCTTTAAAAAATCCAGCGTCGTCTGGCGGGCGTTGACATAAATTCTGCTTTTTCCTTCGGCAGACACCACCCGCCTGATGATCAGCCCCTCTTCAATATCCATATCCTGGTCTGCCATGAGCCGGGCTGTATGGGAATCAGGGGCAATGTCAAACACAGCTTCCAGTTCGGCATTATCCTTTCCGGTGCGGACCAGATCCGCCGAGGCCCGTGCCCCCAAAAGCAGGTTTACGGCCTGGATGATAATTGATTTTCCCGCCCCGGTTTCCCCTGTCAGTACGGAAAGACCGGGACCGAATTCAATACGCAGATCCTCAATAATCGCAAAGTTTTTTATGGCCAGAGCGTGCAGCATAAAATCTCCTTGTCCCACAAAATCCCATGTACACATGTACAGCCAGGCAGCAGCCGGAATCTGCCTGGACATACGTTATTCAGGACTCAGGGGAACCGGATGAGGCATCTTGGGGCGGATCCAGATTCTTTTTCACGGTATCATTGACGGTCTTATAAACATCCCTAAAAGATTCATGGACGTTGGAAGGTGACAGCCGGCCCATTTCAATAAACTTGACTATAATTTCCTTGCTTGCTCTAAGTATATGTTCGTCAGTGGATTTCATACCTGGCTGAATACCAGAACCACTGGATAAGGTCAATATTTGACCCGAATTTGTGTTGCCTTCCGATTTGAAATGTTTATAATACAACTTTCTGTTTAACGTTATCAGTGTAAAGGCACTTATTGCATAATGAGCGAAAATCCCATTGACCATGACGATATCCATATTCTTGAGCAGGACGGCAAACAGATCATTCTTATCGGCACAGCCCATGTATCCCGTTACAGCGCCCAGCTGGTTTCGGACACCATCGCATCAGAACAGCCTGACACCGTGTGTGTGGAATTGTGCGACAACCGGCTAACGTCCATCCAGGATAAAAACAGATGGCAAAACATGGATATTGTAAAAATCATCAAGGAAAAAAAAGCCCTGATGCTGTTTATGAATCTTTTGCTGGCTTCTTTCCAGAAAAAAATTGCCGATAAATTCGACATCAACCCCGGTCAGGAGATGATCAATGCCGTTGCTGCCGCGGAAAAAACAGACGCAGCCATTATCCCTGCGGACCGGGGAATTCAAGTGACCCTCTCCCGGATATGGCGGGGGATGGGATTCTGGGAAAAAACCAAACTGATATTCTCCATGATACTGTCATTTGGCCAGTCCGATGAGATTGAAGAGGCAGACATTGAAAAGATGAAACACCAGGACATCCTGCAATCCCTGCTTTCGGAAATCAAGGAGGATCACCCCATTATTGGAGAAGTGCTGATTAATGAACGGGACCAGTTCCTGGCCCAACGCATTCAAACGGCACCGGGCAACAAAATCGTGGCGGTTGTGGGAGCGGCCCATGTGCCTGGAATTTTAGAAAATATTGAACAAAACACGCCCATAGACCTTGACGCACTCAACACACTGCCGCCTCCCGGTAACGTGGGAAAGGTATTGAAATGGCTTATCCCGGGCCTGATTGTTGCGCTTTTCATTACCGGATTTCTCATGGAGGGTAATAGTGCCGGGACCGACATGATCTGGATCTGGGTACTGGCCAATGGCATATTTGCCGGCCTCGGCGCACTCATCGCCCTGGCCCATCCATATACCATTATTTCATCTATTCTGGCCGCCCCGCTGACCTCCCTGAACCCCATGATTGCAGCAGGCTGGGTGGCAGGGCTTGTGGAGGCTTTTTCGCGCAAACCCAAAGTACGTGACCTTGAGGCGATCCCCCAGGATATTACGTCTGTTAAAGGATTCTGGCGAAATAATGTCACAAGGATTCTGCTGGTGGTGGTATTTACCAATCTTGGCTCTTCCATCGGCACCATGACAGCGTTGCCCCTGATGATCAAACTTCTGTCCTGATTGAAATGGCGTGTCGTATCTAAGAGCGTGTTTGATAATTGATGAATCGGCTGCAATCCCATGAAAATTGGGGCCATTTTCATGGGGTTTCGCTTCGATCCCCTAACTATCAAACATGCTCTCAGACTCAGCCTGGACAATGCGCCCAGCCCCGCCATCACCGGGACTGGGCAAATTTCTGAATACAGGCCGGATACAACTCCCACTCCTTTTTCAACCCTTTTGCTTTCACATCTTCCAATGCATCATCATCGGCTATCTCAAATGCCTTCTGCCCGATGATGGGACCTGTGTCTTCCCCGTAATCAATAAAGTGAACCGTACATCCACCAATTTTGCACCCGTACCGGAAGGTATCCCCGTATCCGTCGGTACCAGGGAATGCAGGCAGCAGGGCCGGATGGATATTCATGATCCTCAACCCCTTGTCCTGGGTATTAATCCGGTCTATAAAATAAGGGGTAAACACCCGCATGAACCCGGCCAGAACCAGCAGGTCCATCTCATAGGACGCAATCTTGTCTAACAGCTGTCGTTCGGCAATCACCCTGGATTTTATGAAAAACAGGGCTTTTTCATGGTTCTTTTCCACATCCACCAGCCGCTGTTTTCCCAGAATGACGTCAAGGTTACAATCCTTGGGAAGCAGGCTGTCAAGATCCCGGGCGTTGCGACAATCGGCAATGATCCGGGCATAGTCCACCACAAAGGTGTCAATCCCTGCTTTTTTTGCCCTATCCAGGCCTTTCACCCCGTCAACGTCTGATCCGGTAAAAACAATCTGCGCATCAATGCGCCCCTGATTGCAGGCATCAATAATGGCCTGCAGGTTGGTGCCGCCGCCGGAGATCAATGTGCCCACCTTTAATTTTTCAGCCACAGCCATGATTCTGTTCCTTTCATTATTGGTTGCCGTACCCGTTCTGGGCACCGCAATCGGGGCATTCCCATGTAATTCCGTTACAGGTCATCCCCCACTGGTTTTCATACATGCAGGGCTGACACATGGAAAATCCGCACCGGCACTGCCAGCAGAACATGGCATTGGCACCGCAGCAATGACAGGTTTTTGACCGGCGTCGCCGCCGGGATTTCCCAGTTTTGGCCTGTGTTCGGGATTGTTGGGACATAAGGCTTCTCCTTTCCTTTAAAAGATAGTATATATGCCGTTAATTAAATAATAATTCAACAGACAATGTCAGGAAAACTATCATGGCGGCACCAAGCACGATTTACCTGATCGACGGCAGCGCATTTTTATACCGGGCCTTTCATGCCATCCGCAGCCTGGCGACCTCAAAGGGGCATCCCACCAATGCCACATTCGGATTCACCCGAATCCTGCTTAAACTGCTTAAGGACAAAAAACCCCGGTACGCAGGCGTTTTCTTTGATGTCAAAGGCCCCACCTTTCGTCATGAAATGTTTGATGACTATAAAGCCAACCGTCCCCCCATGCCCGAAGAACTGGCCATTCAACTCCCTGACATCAAAGCCATTATCAAGGCATTGAACATCCCCATTATCGAAAAAACCGGATATGAGGCCGATGATCTTGTGGGCACTTACGCCCGTATTGCCCAGACCCAGGGATTCAAGGTGGTTATGGTCACAGGGGACAAGGATTTTATCCAGTTGATCACAGACGACTGCATCCTGTGGGATCCCATGAAGGACACGATCACCGACCGTTCCGGTGTAAAAACGGAAATGGGTATCGAACCCGGGCAGTTCATTGATGTGCTGGGCCTTGCCGGAGACAGCTCAGACAACATCCCCGGTGTAAAAGGCGTGGGCATCAAAACAGCGGTTAAGCTGATTGCCGAATACGGTTCCATCAGCGGTATTTACAACAATATAGACCAGCTGAAAAAAAAGAAAAAGCTGTATGAAAACCTGACAACATCCAGAAAAATAGTCAATTTAAGCCGGGATCTTGTGGTTATTGACCAGCATGTGGATGTTGCGCACCCCCTGGATGATTTTCAACTCCAGGATTTTGACACCGACAAAGCGTTTGAACTATTCCAGTCATTTGAGTTTAAAACCCTGGCCGTGGAATTTTCAAAAAAAGCAGACAAATCAAAAAAAATATATAAAATGGTCCACACCGTTGCCGACATGGAAAATCTGGCGGCAGCGCTTGAAAAAAAAGGGGGGTTCGCCATTGATACGGAGACCACGGACCTTGATCCCATGCGGGCGGATCTTGTGGGTCTGTCCTTTTCATACATGGTGGATACCGGATTTTACATCCCGGTGGGACACACCAATAGCAACGGTGTGCAGATGCCGGAAAAAGAGGAGATCCTTCGCATTTTCAAGCCCCTGCTTGAGGATCCCGACATCGCCAAGGTGGGTCAGAATATCAAATATGACGTTATTGTTCTGGCCCGGTACGGCATTGGGATCAAAGGCATTGTGTTTGACACCATGATCGCCTCCCACCTGCTCAATCCCGGCACCCGGGGGCATGGACTGGATCGCATTGCCATGAACCTTTTTGGATACAAAATGGTGTCCTACGAAGAAGTTACCGGCAAGGGCAAAGACCAGATCGGATTCCAGGACGTTCCCCTTGACCTGGCCACAAATTATGCGGCAGAGGACGCAGATCTGACCTTTATGGCATATGAGGCACTGAAGAAACAAATTGAGGACAAGGGGCTTACCCCTTTGATGGAAACCATTGAAGTGCCTTTGATCTGGGTTCTGGCAAACATGGAGATGGCAGGAATCCGTGTGGATACCGACGTTCTTGGCCAAATGTCCCAGGAGTTTGAGAAAGAACTGAAAACCCTTAAACAAAAGATCTACAAACTTGCCGGGGAAGAATTCAACATCAATTCATCCCAGCAGCTCGGGGTGATCCTATTTGAAAAGTTAGGCCTTAAAGCGGTAAAAAAGACCCGGAAGAAAACCGGGTATTCCACGGATGTCCAGGTGCTCACCCAACTTGCCAACACCCATGAAATGCCTGAAAAACTGTTACGGTACAGAACCCTTGGCAAGTTGAAATCCACCTATGTGGATGCCCTGTCCACCCTTGTACATCCGGATACCGGACGCATCCACACCTCCTTTAACCAGACCATAACCGTGACCGGCCGTCTGTCCTCGTCCAACCCGAATCTGCAGAACATTCCCATTCGCAAACCCGAAGGGAAAAAAATCAGGCAGGCCTTTATCCCGGCAGACGGCTGCACCCTTATTTCCGCGGATTATTCCCAGATTGAACTGCGGCTTTTGGCCCACTGTGCCAAGGACCCCATCCTCATTGAATCCTTCCGGAACGACGAGGACATTCATACCCGTACAGCCCTGGAAGTTTTCCAGGTAATGCCCGGTCTTGTCACCGATGAGATGCGCAGCCAGGCCAAGTCCATCAACTTCGGCATTATCTATGGCATGAGTGCGTTCCGCCTGTCAAACGAGCTGGGCATCAGCCGGAAAATGGCTGCCATGTATATTGACAACTATTTTAAACGGTATGCAGGGGTCAAAGCATTCATCGACGATACCATCCAACAGACCCGGGACACCTGCGAGGTATCCACCCTGTTCGGTAGAAAACGCAGGCTGGATGACATCCGTTCATCCAACGCCAATTTACGAAACTTTGCCCAAAGGGCGGCTGTGAACACCCCCATCCAGGGCAGTGCCGCGGATTTGATCAAGCTTGCCATGATCAAAATGCAGACAGCACTTGCAACGGAGAAAATGGAATCAAAAATGCTTTTATCCGTGCATGATGAAATTATCTTTGAAGCCCCGGAACAGGAAAAAGAGAAACTCATGGCCATGGCAAAGCAGGTAATGGAAAATGTTACTCCCCTGGAAGTACCCTTGAAGGTCAACTTTGGCACCGGCGCCAACTGGGCTGAAGCAGAACATTAGGCCCATGATCAGAATTAAAGCGCCCAAAGCTGCGCCGGCTTTTAAGTCGCCATCAAGGCACGCCAATGGACGCATATTCGATATATGTGTCCGTTGGCGTAACGCAACAGGGCGGCTTAAAAGACAAGTAGATGGGAGTTTTTATTTTGATCATGGGCCTTAACCCCCAAACAACAAGGAACAAAAAAACACGTGAGCAAGCAGCGTATCGGACTTGTAATAAAAAATGAAGGCCACGCCCAAGACAAATCCCGGGAATTGATCCGTCATTTAGGGGACAGATGCCTGGTCATTGACACCCAGGCCCAGACGCCGCCGCCCCTGCCCGAAGATCTGATCTGCATTGTTGTGCTCGGCGGAGACGGCACATTTTTAAGTGTGGCACGGTATATTGGTGATTCAGACATCCCCCTGATGGGCATCAAATTTGGTGAGGTGGGATTTCTTGCCGAAACCACAGAGGATCTTCTTTACAAGGTGATTGAGACCGTGTTTAAAGGCGATTATCTTATTCGGGAGCGCAGCCGCCTCAATATCCGGGTGTTCCAGGACAACAGATGTATCGTAGACGAGGATGTGCTCAATGATGTGGTGATCAATAAAGCGGCCCTGTCAAGGCTCGCCTCATGCGCCGTGTATCTGGATGGCACCTATTTGACCACCTACCGGGCCGATGGCTTGATCGTGGCGACCCCCACGGGATCCACAGCCTATTCCCTGGCCGCAGGCGGACCCGTGGTTTATCCAGAAGTCCCCTCCATCATCCTGACCCCGATCTGCCCTTTTACCCTGACCAACCGGCCATTGCTTATCCCGGACCATACCCGGGTAGAAATCAGCCTGAAAGGCAGTCCAGAGGATATGATTCTGACTTTAGACGGCCAGGAGGGTTTTGACATGGATACCTGTGACAGGATCTACATTCAAAAAAGCAGGCACAGCCTGAAAATGATCTCCTTTGAACCCCACTCCTATTTCAAGATGCTGAAAACGCGGCTGCATTGGAGCGGCGGCAGATCCTGATCGTTAGAATCTGTGTAAAAATTAGCGAACATTGAATAAATATTGAAAATAGGGAAGAGAGCATGACCACAACCAAGCAGCAACAGGATGAGTTTAAATCGGTGAAGCAACGTTTGAGTATGATACAGCTGGTTATAAAAAAGGATCTTAAGGAAGGCCGGTTCCCCAAGGTGGATGACCTTAACCTCTTCATTGAGACATCCAGAGAAATGAACCGGCTGTGCCAAAATGAATGGCGGGTAGCAATGGATCATTATATCGATCGACTTCATCAACTTGAAACCGCCATGAAAAACCATAATCTGCAGGCTATCGAAAACGCCTTTCATGGATTGCTTGATTCCAAAAAAGCCTGCCACAAAGAATTCAGGTAGTAATTTTGTAAACTATCCTTTAGGTCCATGGCCATTCGTTCCGCACTGCTCATAACACTCTCCTTTCTGAGAGCCTGTTTGATAATTGATGAATCGACTGCAATCTCATTTTCATGAGATTTTGCTTCGATCCCCTAATTATCAAACAGGCTCTGAGACAAAAAAAAGATCGAAATGGTCTTCCTGCACCAAAGGCGCCGGGCAGGAAAGCGATCATTAGTAAAGACCAGGGAAGAAGAACATGGTCAGCAGCAGCGTGGCAATACCAACAACGATGCCGTAGAGCAGGAACGGCCAGAACGTACGCCGGAGAATGAGTCCTTCCCGTCCCATCAATCCAGTCACCGCACAGGCCGCCACGATATTGTGGATGCAGATCATATTACCCATGGCGCCTCCAACCGCCTGGGCGGCCACAATAATCTGACGGGACAGGGAAAGCTGGGCTGCAACACTCCATTGAAATTCGGCGAACAGCAGATCTGAAACCGTATTGGAGCCGGTGATAAATGAGCCAAGACCGCCAACGTAAGCCGCGAGCATGGGCCAGAAACTGCCGGCAAATGCGGCCATTGTTTTGGCCATGGCCAATGGCATGGATGGATAGATGTTGGGGTTCAAAACCGCATCAGCAACCCCTGATCCCCTGAAAATGGACACCAGGGCAACGGACGCAAACAGGGCAATGGTGGGCGCCTTCATTTTGGCAATGGATTCTGCCCATGCCTTTTTTACACAATCACCTTTCATGCCGTGCATCCAGATGGTCAACAGCGAAACAAGAATAAATGGCGCACCTGGCAGGTAAAGATACTGGATGGAGGCAGAAACGCCGTCAAATCCCAGGATATTGTTAAAGGGTATTTTCTGGGCGGTTAAAAAGCCTTTCAGTCCAAGGGACGGAATCCGGGTCAGGACCAGGAGAATCCCTGTCAGGATATAGGGCATCCAGGCCTTG
>PDWI01011238.1_pt1 | contig 10281 bp, 10 predicted proteins | sample 1430891 | NCBI WGS metagenome assembly PDWI01 (sample SAMN01162508, study PRJNA174530) | Oral metagenome, whole genome shotgun sequencing project. | biome: Marine environment; feature: Marine mammal; material: Swab sample of the gingival sulcus; isolation source: swab sample of gingival sulcus... | reverse complement strand
ATCATTGCAAATCCGAAAATCGCCCGTATGAATCACCACGCCCACGGGAGTGGTGATGGCAAGGGCCACCCCGTCAAGGGTGGAATGGCTGACCCGAATGAACTCAATGTCAAAGGGCTCCACAAAAAGAATTTCACCCGGGTTGACAAGGTTTAAATCAATATATTGATTTAATTCAAATTCAACCAGCTTGTTGCGAACAATGCCCAGGGTAAAACGGGTCCCGTACACAGGCAGCCGGAACTCCCGGAGCAAATAGGGTAATGCTCCGATGTGATCTTCGTGGGCATGGGTGACAATGACCGCCTGGACCTTTTCACGATTTTCCCGGATATAGTCCATGGCAGGAATCACCATATCCACCCCCAGCATATGATCTTCCGGAAACATAATGCCTGCATCTATAATACAGATGGTATCATCATATTCTATAACCATCATGTTCAGACCAATCTCGCCGAGACCGCCCAGAGGAATAATTTTTAACATTGTTTCAAATCCTGAAGAGTGGATGAAAAATTGCGGTACACTCATCTATGCCGATATTCTCGCAATATAATAAAATTCTTTGCACAAATGAAAAAGGTCCTTCCATAAACTTTGGCAGTGTACACCACTTCATACAATTATGGGAACTGAAATTTCATTATTCGGGCGATACCACGCGGAACATGTTTTCGGAGGTATGTTCAAAAAAACAAGAAAGCCCTGTGACGAGGGACAGGATTTTCCAGAGCGAGAAGGAAAATAGTTTTGAATAATTTACATTATAACGGCCACAGACCGATTTGGTCTATCAATGACCAGACTCAGCCAACAACAAAGAATAAAAGCAATGTAGTCGCTGATAGATACGGAACGTTATCAAGTTGTCAGGTGCGAAACCGTTCTGGTAATTTCCGGAATTTCCGTAATCTCACGTTTGGGTTACGGAAATTCCAGATAAATCATTAAATGATCTATTTTTATTCAAAGTATGCGCGACAGGAACGTCGTTGAAATAGGGTTTTAATATTTTGAATTGTCAGGATTTTCTTTGTTTTTAATGCGGTTTAGGATGCTTTCTGAATTTTGCCGGCCTTCAGGCAGCTGGTACACACCTCAATTCTTCTCACCAGTCCAGGTTTCAGAACCGCCCGCACACGTTGCAAATTGGGATTAAATCTTCTTTTATTCAGATTGTGAGCATGGCTGACGTTATTTCCAACCATCGGTTTTTTCCCGCAAATAGCACATTCTTTTGACATGGAATCTTTCCTCCTTACATTCAAGACAAGGGCTTGCGCCTGCAATGCCCTAATTATCAATTATAAATAAACTTTAGAAGTATACAATAATATGTTTGCAAAGTAAAGAAATATTTCCATCCCTGATCCACCATCAAAATGCCACCTGCGGCGTTGCATTCAGCCCCATGGCCTTGCGACGTATGCTTACATACGCCTCAGAGGCTGGGGCTTCTACTCCTTGCATCTGACATCCTGCTGGTGATCAGGAAATTAACCAGATAGGATGAAAATTAAACCCTTATAAAATTAGGCGGTGGATTTAGGACCCTGAGGGGAAGTTGACACGTCCTTGCAGGCAATGGTAGTATTTTTCATAATATGGAGAACCTGTATTTCTGATTCGGATCAGAATGGAAATGTGGTGTCAATAGACCCTGATTCACCATCAAAATGCCACCTGCGGCGTTGGCCCCTTTTATGGAATCGGGTTCGCATCCCCCTGCGGTGTATGTCTAATACGCCTCAGGTCCTGCTCCCCATTTTGAGATCGGGCTGTCTTGCATCTGGCATCTTTGATGATCAGGGAAAAGACATATGTATCATAAAATAAAATCGTTATAAAATTAGGCGGTGGATTTAGGTAGAATATGGCTTTGGTAGCCAAAGACAATTGAAAGTATTGACAAGAGATATTGCAAAAGAAGTTGACCGATGTATTAGGGGCTTGGTTGAGCAGAAAAAATCATAGGTTGTTGAATCATAATTTTACATGTATTCGTCCCCGTTAGGAAAGGAGTGTATTATGATTGGCGGAATTGGAATGCCGGAACTGATCATTATTCTGGTAATCATTCTTATCATATTCGGTGCAGGCAAACTTCCGGAAATCGGAGCCGGCCTGGGAAAGGGAATCAAAAATTTTAAAAAGGCGGCAAAGGAACCTGTGGAAGAAGATCATAAGGATCCTGCCAGACTCAAACAGGACTGATTCCTGTCCTGGTCGATTTGGCTGTTGATAAATGGAAACGCCTTCTTCCCGTTTGCTGATGCAAAAAAAAGATTCCCTGGTGGAATCTTTTCTGGACAATGGCCCGGAATTTTGTTTTATGGACCGTCTGACCGATTGTCTGGATGAATATTTTTGCTCTGTATTTGTCTCCAGCAGGATTGCCCGCCACATGATGGGAAATGGAGACCCCTTTGTCATTATTGCCCTGGGGGGCTATGGTCGCAGGGAGCAATGTATTCATTCTGATATTGATTTGCTGATCTTGTTTGAAGATCGCATTCCTTCCCAGACAGAATCCTTTGTACAGGATCTTTTGTATCCTCTATGGGATGCGAAATTTGAAGTCGGATATGCGGTTCGTACCAGAAAAGAAGCCCTGAAGATGGCTTTTTCCAGGTTCGACGTTCTGACAACGGTGCTGGACGCTCGATTTCTTTGTGGAGACAGGTTTTTGTATTCTCGATTCCTGGAAGATTTCAGAGCCCATCTAAAAGGGGTCCACATGGAGCGCACCATGACCCGTCTTTTGGATTATGGTCAGAAACGGCTGACGGATTTTGGAGATTCCTCGTATCTTGTGGCTCCGAATTTGAAATCAGGTTTTGGCGGTTTGCGAGAATACCATACACTGTTGTGGTGCGGAAAGCTCCTGAGTCCCGTTCGGATTCGTAATGATCTGGAGTATTACGGCTTCCTTTCTCATTTTGAATATAATCTTTTGGAAGAGTCCCTGGGGTATATCTGGCATGTCAGAAGTCATCTGCATCTTTTGACAGGACGCAAATGCGATATTCTGCATGTTGAATATCAGACCCGTGTGGCCCAGCGCCTGGGGTATGAAACAGGCTCCAGCAAGACCGGCGTGGAAAAATTCCTGGGAGATCTGCACTCCAGAATGGAGTTTCTTAAGCAGGTTAGTCAGATTACTTCCGAACATATTCTTACCAGGAGCCAGGCTGGTCAGTCCAGAGAGGCAAGTAACCGGCCGTCAGGAATCAGGGGGCTGGTTATACGGAAAAATCGCTTGTTTTTTGTGAATACTCTGGTGGTGCTCCAGCACCCTGATCTGTTGATCAAAATTTTTCTGGAAAGCGGCAAAACCCGGATTCCCCTTTCCATAGAGTCCCGGCGGGTGGTGTCGGAATTTTTGCACCTGGTGGATGACAGCATCCGGTCCCGACCGGATTGCCTTGGGGCATTCAAAAAGATTCTGGCCTTGTCCTTCTGGGAATTTAACGTATTGAATGTCATGCTTTCCACGGGAATCCTGGAACGCCTGATCCCGGAGTTTACGGCCATAAAGGATAAAATTCAGTATAATCAATATCATCTGTTTCCTGTGGACAAGCATTCCATCCGCTGTGTTCAGGTCATCAACGGCTTTCGGACTTCGGAAGGAGAGGGGCTTGTTTCCCTTTATAGAGATGTATTCAAGGAAGTTCAGAATAAAAGCCTTCTTTTGTTGGCGGCCCTGCTCCATGACATTGGAAAATCCGATCCCGCCTGTGAACATTCTGTAAAAGGCTCAGAAATGGCAAGGCCCATTTTCCAGAGACTGGGATTTGGGGAAAGGGATGTCAATGACGGGGCATTGTTGATCCGACACCATCTGCTCATTGTCAAAACCGCAACCCGTCGGGATGTATTTGATGAGGAAACTGCCATGTTTCTTGCCAATAAGGTGGGGTCCATCCGGGTATTGCGGATGCTGTACCTGTTGACCGTGGCAGATTCCCAGGCCACTGGACCCAAGGCGTGGAATCGTTGGACAGAACATTTGATAAAAGATTTATTTTTCAATACCCTGACCCTCATGAAGGAAAAAAATCTGGTTTCCAGACGCAATAAGCAGGTGATAGCGGAAAAACGGGAAAGGGTTATAAAGGCCCTGAAACAAAGCTGGACAGAAGATGAACTTACCTGTCGTCTGGATGCCATGCCCCATAGATATTTTCTGGAGGTGTCCCATGACGAGATCCTTCAGCACATGGGACTTGTTCAAAGTTTGAAAGGCGCCCCTTTTGTGTGTCAGGTGGCGGCCCATGAAGACACAGATACCCGAACCGTATCCATTTACGGGAAAAACGCTCCTGGATTTTATTCTAAGGCTGCCGGGGTGTTTTTTCTGAACGGCATTGATGTGAAGGCTTCCCAGGCGTATTCCATGGGTTCTGGTTATCTTCTGGATGTGTTTACAGTAACGCCCCCTCAGGATCGGATTTTTGAAAAGGAAAAATGGAAGAAAATTCAAAAGGATGTTCTCCAGGCACTGGAAGAGGATCATTTCCTGGATCAGGTGCTGGACAAGATTCCCAAAAAACTGGTATTATCTCCAGGTGTGGCCCATGAACCTTCCAGGGTGCGTATTGACAATGAAACATCCAGTTTTTTTACCATTATAGAGGTGGTTACCTATGATTTTTCCGGCTTGCTGTTTTTGCTGACCAACACCCTCTACCGCAATGGTCTGGATGTACATGCGGCAATGGTGGGGGGAAAGGTGGATCAGGTCATTGATATTTTTTATGTAAGAGGTCTTTCTGATAACCGAAAGATTCAGGATGCAGATGTTCTGAACCGGATTCAGAATCATATTATGGACAACCTGCCGGAAATAGAGGTAAAGGAATAATTCATGAGAAAAATTGAAGCGATTATCAAGCCTTTTAAGCTGGATGATGTAAAAGAGGCATTAAACGAAATTGGCATACACGGGATGACCGTTTCCGAAGTCAGTGGATACGGTCGCCAGAAAGGGCATAAAGAAATTTACCGAGGTGCTGAATATGTGGTTGATTTTGTACCCAAAATCAAGCTGGAGATTGTAGTCGCTGCATACCGCGCAAAGGAAGTGGTGGATACCATAAGGGAGGCCGCCAGTACAGGGAAAATCGGAGATGGGAAGATTTTTGTTTCTCCTGTGGAACAGGTGACCAGAGTCAGGACCGGTGAAAACGGTCTCGATGCCCTGTAAATAAAAATTCAGCTTAATCATAATGAAAGGAAATACCATGACCTTCCAGGACATCATGACCCTTATCCAGGAGAATCACATCAGGGTGGTGGATATCCGCTACACCGATTTTATCGGCACCTGGCAGCATTTTTCCATGCCGGCCAGTGAATTTACCGAATCGGCCCTTGAAGATGGATTCGGCATTGACGCTTCCAGTATGCCCGCATGGCAGGATATTCACAATTCTGACATGATTGTGATTCCAGATCTTTCCACGGCAAGAATGGATCCTTTTTTCAAGATCCCCACCCTGGGTATCATCGGCAACATCCACGAACCCATTACCCATGCCTCCTACAGCCGGGATCCAAGATGTATTGCCACAAAGGTGAATCAATACCTGAAAACCACAGGCATTGGCGATACCATTTACGTGGGGCCGGAACCGGAGTTTTTTATTTTTTCCAATATTCAGTATGCTTCAGATCCCCATATGTCCTTTTTCAGTATTGATTCCAGGGAGGCATACTGGAATACGGGAGTTGCCGAAAATCCCAACCTGGGATACAAGATTCGGCCCAAGGAAGGGTATTACCCCCTGCCTCCCATGGATCAGTACCAGGACATGAGAACGGAAATGATGCTGACCCTGGAAGATCTGGGCATTGCCATGGAATGCCAGCACCACGAGGTTGCCACGGCGGGTCAGTCGGAAATCGACCTGCGCTTTGACTCTCTGCTTGCCATGGCAGATAAGCTTGCCTGGTTCAAGTATGTGCTGAAAAATGTAGCGGCAAAATATGATCACAGCGTAACCTTTATGCCCAAACCCCTTTACGGAGATAATGGTTCCGGCATGCATATTCACATGAGTTTCTGGAAAGACGGACAACCCTTGTTTGCCGGGAACCGCTATGCAGGACTGTCCCAGGAAGCCCTGTATGCCATTGGTGGTATCATGAAGCATTGTAAAGCATTATGTGCGATTACCAACCCTACTACCAACTCCTATAAACGTCTGGTCCCTGGATTTGAAGCGCCCATCAATCTTGCCTATTCCAGTCAGAATCGCAGCGCGGCCATTCGTCTGCCCATGTATTCGGATTCTCCCAGGGCCAAGCGCATAGAATTCAGAACCCCTGATCCTTCCTGTAATGGGTATCTGGCATTTTCTGCCATTGCCATGGCCATGATTGACGGGATCCTGAACCGCATGGATCCCGGAGATCCCATGGACAAAAATATCTATGATCTTCCCCCGGAAGAGCTGGCCCAGATGGGCTCTGCTCCGGCTTCACTGGAAGAGGCGCTGGATGCCCTGCAAAAGGATCATGATTTCCTGCTGAAGGGAGACGTGTTTACCAGGGATGTCATTGACCACTGGATTGCCTATAAAATCAAAAATGAGGTGAAACCGGTGGCCAGCAGGACCCATCCCCATGAATTTTATTTGTATTACGATATTTAATTGAGGGAACTCCCATTGATCGTATGAGACCATTGCGAACATTTTGCTGTTTGTCCATTTGTACAGCCTTGATTTTATGCTCTCTTTCTGATTCCTGTGCAAGCCATTCGGCCAGGGATGCACGGTTGAATCCCCTGGTGGCGCGGCTCATTCAGGACGGATTCTCTCCAGAGGCTCTCAAATCCTTGTTCTCCAAGAACAATGTTCAATTTGATCCTTCCGGGGTTGCCTTGTTTTTTGCCCATTCCGAAGCCCGGCTGGACTATGGGCAGTTTTTAAAAAAGGCATCCGTATCCAGGGGCCGGGCCTATATGAAAAAACATTGGGAAATTCTGTCCCTTGCCAGGGAAACATACGGAGTGGATCCAGGAATCATCACCGCCGTTCTTCTGGTGGAAACCCGGCTGGGAAGGTATCTGGGAAGACGGAATGTCCTCAATACCCTGGCAACCATGGCCTCACTGACGGATCCTGTGCTGGTGGAAACCATATGGGAACATATCCCCGAATCCAGAAAACCTTCCCGGAAAATCTTTGTGAAAAAAGTAGGCGCTCGCTGTCCCTGGGCCTATAATGAACTTGTTTCCCTGTTGCAATACGCACAAAAGGAAGGCATCAGCCCGGATTCCTTGAAAGGTTCCTATGCAGGAGCTTTTGGAATTCCCCAGTTTATTCCGTCCAAAGCCCTGACATTGGCCGTTGACGGAAACAAGGACGGCAGGGTTGATCTGTTTAGCCATGGGGATGCCATACACAGTGTGGCCAATTATCTCGTCCATTTTGGGTGGAAACAGGACATGGAAACCCGGGAACGGTACAAGGTATTATTTGCCTACAACCATAGTGATGTGTATGTAAAGACATTGATGGAACTATCGGAGAAGCTGTCCTGGAAACCGAAACATCAATAACAGTCGAAAGGGTCTCCTGACATGGAAAAACAACTGCTGATATGGGTTCTGGTAGTCGTGGGCATTTGTCTGATCTTGACCGTACTGGCCCTGGTGGACATTATCACAAAGGACTTTGGTTCTGCCAAAGCCAGATTCTTTTGGCATTTTGTGGCCCTGATTCCCATGGTGGGGTGGTTAGTCTATCTGCTCATTGGATTTCGCAGGGGGACTCGAAAAGTCTGATTCTGGAACCCTGGTGGTTTCCCGGTCTCTTCAAAAAGGATTTTTATGAAGAAAACAGCATTGATTTTTGGTATTACCGGTCAGGACGGGGCCCTTCTTGCCAGATTTCTGTTGGAAAAATCCTATCGGGTCATTGGCAGCACCAGGGGGATTGAAAAAAGGGAATCCAATCTTGAACGCTTGAACATTCGTGAGCAGGTGGAGATGGTTTCAGGCGTTGGATTCCGACATATTATCCAATGTCTTTCCTTGTATCAGCCCCAGGAAGTCTATAATCTGGGAGCCCAAAGTTCCGTGGGGGCATCTTTCCACAGGCCCTTTGAAACGTTTGAAAGCATTGCCACCGTCACAGCGGATATACTGGAAGCCATCCGCATACTCGGGCAGCCCGTAAAATTCTTCAATCCGGGGTCCGGGGAATGTTTTGGAGATACGGGTGGGAAACCGGCAACAGAACAGACCCCTTTTTCTCCCCAGAGCCCCTATGCCGCTGCCAAGGCTTCCGCCCATTGGCAGGTGGCAAGTTACAGAGATCTGTTTGGGATATTCGCCTGCACAGGATTTTTGTATAATCATGAATCCTGGTTACGGCCGGAAGGATTTGTGACCCGAAAGATCGTGAATACGGCATGCAGGATTGCCCGGAACAAAGCAGATTCCTTGGTATTGGGTGATTTGTCCATACAGCGGGACTGGGGGTGGGCACCGGAGTATGTCAGGGCCATGTGGCTGATGCTCCAACAGGAGCAGCCAGAGGATTATATCCTTGCCACCGGCCACACCTTGAGTCTTGGAGCCTTTGTTTCCCATGTATTTGCAGCTCTCGGACTTGATTGGAAAAAATACACCAAAGACGATGCCCGGTTTTTCCGCTCTTCCGATGTGCCCATTCATCGGGCAGATCCTGGAAAAGCCAGGAAACATCTGGGATGGCAGGCTGAAATCCTTGCCCCCGATGTCGCCGTTAAAATGGTTGATGCACAATTACAGGATATGGAAGCAGGAAAGAAATGAAAAGAGCATTGATTACAGGAATCACAGGACAAGATGGCGCATATTTGTCTGAATTTCTTATTGATAAAGGATATCAGGTGCATGGGATCAAGCGCCGGGCCTCTTCTTTTAACACCCATCGGATTGACCATTTATACCAGGAAGAGCAGGTTCAGGACCGTCGATTGGTCCTGCATTATGGAGATATGACCGATGCTGCCAATCTCAGCCGGATTGTGCAAGAGGTACAGCCCCATGAAATATATAATCTTGCTGCCCAGTCCCATGTGGCAGTATCCTTTGAAGAACCTGAATATACGGCAGATGTTGTGGGGCTTGGCACGACAAGGCTTTTGGAAGCCGTCAGGACCCTTGGGCTGGATTGCCGGTTTTATCAGGCCTCTTCTTCGGAGCTGTTTGGAAAAGTCCGGGAATTTCCCCAGACAGAGAAAACCCCGTTTTATCCCCGTTCCCCCTATTCTGTGGCAAAATTGTACGCATACTGGATGGTTGTCAATTACAGGGAATCCTATAACATGTTCGCATGCAACGGGATTTTGTTCAACCACGAATCTCCCTTGCGCGGAGAAACCTTTGTTACCCGAAAAATTACAAGATCCCTTGCCAGGATTGTGCTTGGGATTTCTCATACCTTGTATCTGGGTAACATGGATGCCCTTCGGGACTGGGGCCATGCCAGGGATTATGTCAGGATGCAATGGCTGATGCTCCAGCAGGATCAGCCGGATGATTTTGTCATTGCCACAGGAAAACAGCATTCTGTCAGGGAATTTCTGGAGACGGCAGCCCGGTATCTTGGTATTGTCCTTAGATTTGAGGGGCGGGGGATGGATGAAATGGGCGTCATTGAATCCATTGATATGGATGTTCTGGAATCTCTTGGGGTTGACAGAAATTCCGTCGGAATCAAACGGGGGGATGTCATTGTCAGGGTGGATCCCAGATATTTTCGTGGTGGATTCCCTGCAGGGGGATCCTGCCAAGGCCAGGGAGAAGCTTGGCTGGCAGCCGGAAATTTCTTTTGGAGAAATGGTCAGGGAAATGGTTCTCTGTGATGTCCAGGAGGCAAGAAAAACAAGGAACTGCTTGGATCAGGGTTTTCGAACATACAATTTCCACGAGTAGCCGCCTATGGCTGTGGAGGGCCTGCCTTTGTTGGATCCATCATTTTTTTCAATTCCGGAAGAGGAAAGATGCAATGTTTGGAGTACTTTCTTGTATGAAAGTGCCTGTACCTTGCTAAATTACTTTCATTCTTTTTTTGTGGGTGGATCTGGAGGATTCCATACCCAGTCGGTCCGTGGTCGTTATATAAAAGTCTCTATAACTTACTAAATTACTTTTATTATTTTTTGTGGGCTGATCTGGATGATTCCATACCCAGTCAGCCCGTGGCTGTTATATCAAAAAGGGTATTTTTCTGCTGTGAAAAAAATGATTCCCACACTTGCCGATCTTGCCTTTCAATA
>PDWI01010612.1_pt1 | contig 10281 bp, 11 predicted proteins | sample 1430891 | NCBI WGS metagenome assembly PDWI01 (sample SAMN01162508, study PRJNA174530) | Oral metagenome, whole genome shotgun sequencing project. | biome: Marine environment; feature: Marine mammal; material: Swab sample of the gingival sulcus; isolation source: swab sample of gingival sulcus... | reverse complement strand
ACGCCACCTGTAAAATCTATCGTAGAGCAATCAGAAACAGGAGCAGCAACAAATATTATTGCAGGTCTTGGTGTAGGAATGATGTCCACGGCTATTCCAATTATATTGATTGCAGCGGCAATTTTAGTTTCTTATCACTTTGCAGGATTATACGGAATTGCGATTGCAGCGGTTGGAATGTTGGCAAACACAGGAATTCAGTTAGCGATAGATGCTTATGGACCTATTTCTGACAATGCTGGAGGTATCGCCGAAATGGCGGAATTGCCACACGAAGTTCGTGAACGAACAGATAAATTAGACGCAGTTGGAAATACAACGGCTGCAATTGGAAAAGGATTTGCGATTGCATCAGCCGCATTAACAGCCTTGGCGTTGTTCTCTGCCTTTATGAAAACGGCAAACGTACAATCTATTGACGTTTCTCGTCCAGATATTATGGTAGGATTATTAATTGGTGGAATGTTGCCATTTGTATTTTCAGCCTTATCAATGGACGCTGTGGGACACGCTGCGATGTCTATGATTGAGGAAGTTCGTCGTCAGTTTAAGGACATTCCAGAATTAAAAGATGCCTTAGCGGTAATGAGAAAATACAATTCTGATTTGACTAACGCAACGCCAGAAGATTTAGCTATTTTCAATAAAGCACATGGTGTCGCTGAATATGACAAATGTGTTAAAATATCAACTAAAGCCTCTATCCGACAAATGGTTTTACCTGGATTATTAGCGATTGCAGTTCCTGTGATTGTTGGTTTTGGAGAACAATGGTTTGGTATTGGAGGAGCTGAAATGTTAGGAGGATTGTTAGCTGGAGTAACAACATCAGGTGTTTTAATGGCAATTTTCCAATCTAATGCAGGAGGTGCTTGGGATAACGCTAAGAAAATGATTGAAGAAGATGATAGAAAAGGAACAGAGGCTCACAAAGCATCTGTAGTGGGAGATACAGTGGGTGATCCATTTAAGGATACTTCAGGACCATCACTTAATATTTTATTAAAATTGATGTCGGTAGTAGCATTGGTAATTGCTCCAAGTATTGCACATAAAAACGTAGTTGCAAAGAAATCAGATAACAACGTTAAAAAAGAAATTGTTGTTCAAGCAGATGTTAAGAATGACAAAAATGATACTTTTGTTTGGTAGTAAAAAAACCGAAACAATAGTTTAAAATAAATCGTCTAAAAATTACTTTTTAGACGATTTATTTTTTATGGGTTCTCTTGTATGATTATTGGTATTCATTTATAATGTTTTTGAATTTTTTCGCACACCAAAAGAGACCTGACAGGTTTTAAAAACTTGTCAGGTCTGAAAATGGGTGTTATTTTATACGAATATTTTATTTATAAACTGTGATTGTTAAATAAAAAAAACAAGACTGTCTATTTCTTTAGACAGTCTTGTTTTTACGAGATAAAAGTTCAATATTTAACTTTTAAATAGTTTTATACACTACTTTAAAAGTAATAGGTATAGAATATTTTACTGCTACTTTTTGTCCTTTTTCATTTTCGCCTGCAGTCATTTTTGGCAATAACTTGATAACCCTAATAGCTTCTGCTTCTAGATCTTTATGCGGAGCCCTACATTTGATGTCTTTGATTGTACCATTTTCACTAATTGTAAATATTGTGAAAATTCTTTTTACGCCCTCTTCCAATCCTAAGGAATTTGCTAATTTTACATTGAAATTTTTTTTAAGATGTTCTTTAATTTTTATCTTAAGACACTGTCTTAATTCGTCTTCATCTCCTTTACAATTTGGGAAAATAGGTGTTTTTTTTATCGTTGAGAAAGGGATAGCACTCGTTGCTTTTCGTTCCACTTCTTGAGCCTTTTGTTTGATTTCTTTTCCTTGTACTACTTTCAGTCCTTTTGTTGATTGTTCTATTTTCTGCCCTTGAACAACATTGTGTTTCTGTTCAGAATCTTTTTTCTTAGCATCTACGCAAGAAGAGCAGAGTACCATTAAAAATACCATTGGAAATATCATTAAATATTTCGCTTTTTTTACCTGTTTTGATTTGTTTTTTGTTGCCATAATAATACGCTTTTTTAAAAATGATGATTGATAAAATTGATTAATAAACGAAATGGACGCCACATCGAATACTTCTGAAAGTAATTCGTTAAAGTAATGTTCTTTCGTTGTGTTTTTGATTGTTTCTTCGTCTGCAATGTACTCGTGGAGTAATTGTATTCTGTTTTGATATAGATAGATAATAGGATTGAACCAAAATAAAATTTTCAAAAGTTCAAATACTAATAAATCTATGCTATGTTTTGATTTACAGTGGACTAATTCGTGTTCAATAATTTTTAAATTTTCTTTTTCTACAAGTTTTTTACCTATAAAAACATAGTTTAAAAATGAAAACGCTCGTTGAGAATCAGATAATAAAACGAGTGTGTAATCTTCTTTTTGAATTTTTTGATTCTGAGAAATAAGACGATATATTTTTGCAATTTTCACAAGAAACATAGTCGTCATAATAACGACTCCTATTAAAAAAATAATAGAAATGTAACTCACTTGAGAAGTTGTTTGTTCTATTACAGTTGTATTCGAGTTGATAAAAATTTCTGGAAGTGCTACCGTCGCATATTTTGAAAAGGATTCGGCACCAGCCATAGGAATTTTTAAAAAAGGAATTGCAATAGAGGCAAAAGGAGCTGTCAGCAGATAGGCTCTGTTCCAGTTGAAAAAAGTTTCTTTTTTTAAGAAAAACTCATAAATTGCTAAAAAAATAGTTTGAAAAAGTACTATTTGTAGGATTATTGCTATCATTTTTCTTCTTTTTTATTGATTATTTTTAATAAAGTATCCAATTCTTTGACATCGATATCATTTTTTGATACAAAAAACGACACCATACTCTTAAAAGAGCCGTCAAAATAACCGTTAATCAAACTGTTTAAACGTTGATTACTATACGATTCCTTTTGGATTAAAGGAAAATAAATGTGTCCTCGTCCCTTTTGTTCGTGTGCGACCACTTTTTTAGTTTCTAAAATCCGAACAATGGTTGAAACGGTATTATAAGCAGGTTTTGGGTTAGGCATTTTTTTGATAATTTCTTTGACACTTGCCTTTTCTAAATCCCACAAAATCTGCATAATCTGCTCTTCCGCATTTGTTAAATTTCTATTCATTATAATATGATTTTAGTTTCTTTTCTGTTGCAAATATAACTAAAAAATTAGTTTAAACTAATTTTTTAGTTGAAAATTTTAATAAAAATAGTTTTTGGTTTTATTTTAACAGGTAATAATACGTCGTGCAAAACCTCTTTAGTTAAGTATTTGCAAAAAAAAAGAATGAACGTTCATTCTTTTTTTGTAGATTTGCAACCTGAAGTAAATCAAAAATAATGAGAAGTCAATTAAAAGAGAAAGAAAGAAGAGTGTTAGAGGCGACTTTGGAGTTGGTTAATAATAGTGGTTTTCACGCATCGTCAATGGCGAAAATTGCGAAATTAGCGAATGTTGCTCCTGCTACGATTTATTTATATTTTGAAAATAAACAAGATTTAATCAATAAATTGTATGTGTATATTAAGTCCGAAATGAGCTATTATGCGTTTGAAAATTACAATGAAACATTACCAGTAAAAGAAGGTTTTCAGCTCATTTGGAATAATATTGCTCATTATAAAACCACGCATATAAAAGAGGCGATGTTTTTGTCTGTTTGCGATATTTCACCTATCGTAGATAAGGACAGCAGAAAAAAAGGCATCGAATATTTGAATCCATTTATAGAGTTGCTAGAAAGAGGAAAAAAAGAAGGGTTGATTAAAAATTGTTCATCGTATTTACTGTATGCTTTTACGATTAATCCTCTGTCATTTTTGATTGCAAAACAGCAAGATGAAGATGTGAAATTAGAAGGAAATGTATTGAAAGACGCCTATAAAATGGCGTGGGATAGTATTAGAAAATAACAAAAAAATGAAAAAAACGATAATAAACATTTTACGCTATTTATTAGCAATATTTATGATGTACGCAGGTGTTCAGCACTTTGTAAAACCTGATTTTTACACAGCCTTTGTGCCGAGTTTTTTGCCATTTACGAAATTCTTTATTTTAATTTCGGGGTTGGTGGAAATTTTACTTGGAGTAATGCTTGTGCTAAAAGGTAAATTTGCTCAATACGGAGCATTAGGAATCTTTTTGTTGATGTTGGTGTTTTTGCCGATTCATATAAAAGATGTTTTTGTAGAAAATCCATCTATCGGAACACATAAAATGGCACTCATTCGTTTGCCGTTTCAGTTTGTGTTTTTAGCTTGGTCGTGGGTGGTTTATCAATCTTTGAAAAATAGAAATTAAAAAAACTCACATAATAAAGCCTCAGAAACTATGGACGCTACCAATTTACGAGATGCCAAAAAAGCAGGAGCAGAACTTATAGAATTATATTTAGATAGAAAACGCTACAAATCCTTATCCGACAAGATAAAAGACTGTATAAATTTAGAAATTTTATCATTACAAGAAAACAAAATAACCGAACTTCCTGATTGGATTTCTGACTTTTCAAAATTAGAAGAACTCTATTTGGGAGGTAATCCTTTGGAACAACTTCCTGATGCTTGTTGTAAGCTCGAAAACCTTAGAATATTATCTTGTGGAGGTACGAGTTTAAAAGAATTGCCAGAAAATATCGGAAACTTAAAAAAATTAGAAATTCTATCTTTGGAATCCACAGCAATACAAAATTTACCAGAGTCGTTTTGTAATCTAAGCAAATTAAGACGTCTAACAATGACCTATTCCAAAATTGAAATCCTACCGCCTAATTTTGAGCAATTAGAAAACTTGGAAGAATTATCATTTTCAATGACAGGTTTCACCGAATTTCCAAAGGAATTATGCAAATTACCAAACCTAAAACGCTTGTCAATTAGTTCACCGAAAATAGAGCAACTTCCAGAAGAAATCGGCGAGATGGATTCACTTATCGAACTAACTTTGTCAGGTTGCCATATTTCAGCATTGCCAAAAGGAATTCTTAAATTGAAAAATCTTCGAGATCTTGCTTTGTACAATACAAAATTGGATCCAAAGACAACAAAAGAATTCTTATCGCCGTTAAATATTAGTGATCTTATTATATAATAAAATAAATAAACTATGAAAATATTAGAGCTATTAAAAAAGTGGGAAACAGAAGTAGTAAGTTATCTTCCAAAACTATTTTGGGCGATTTTGGTATTTGTTACCTTTTATTTTATTGCCAAATTTATTAAAAAATACAGTCTAAAATTTTACTCGCAAGTTTTTAAAAAGAGTGATACTTATGTTCCTGTGATTATCTCTTCCGTCATTTATTTTGCAATTTTAATTTTTGGAGTATTCCTCGTTTTAGAAATATTAGGTCTAGAGGATGTATTGAGCAAGTTGCTCGCGGGTGCAGGTATTATTGGTATTATTGCTGGTTTTGCTTTTAAAGACATTGCCTCTAATACTTTTTCAGGTTTTCTGTTGAGTATGCAACGGCCTTTTAAAAAAGGTGATTGGGTAGATGTAGAAGGTGTTTTTGGCACAGTGAAAGATATTGGTTGGATTACCACTTCAGTCAAAACAGTGACAGGACAAGAAGTTTTTGTTCCAAATCAGATGATATACAACAATACTTTTACGAATTTTTCTACGTACAAAAAAAGACGAGTTGTTTTTAAAAGTGGAGTATCTTACGGTGACGATTTAGATTTGGTGAAAAAGGTTGCTTTAGAGGAAGTTGACAAAATGGATGTTGTTTTAAAAAACGAAGTCATTGATTTTTATTTCACAAATATTGGGAGTTCTGCATATAATTTTGAACTGCGTTTTTGGATTAAATTCAAACATCAAAAAGATTATTTGAGTGCGATGAACGAGATTATTATGCGAATCAAAAAGCGTTTTGAACAGGAAGATATTTCACTTGCTTACTCGGTAACTACGCTTGATTTTGGCGTAAAAGGCGGTGTGAATTTATTTGATAAAGATATTAAAATTCAAACCGATAAAAAGTAAATTTTATAATAATAAAAAATGAAAAAAACAGAACAAGAATTAATAAACGAAATGCAATCTATTCTTCAAGAAAAAATGAAGAAAGATTACAAAAAAGGGAATACGAAAAGAGATGCACACCCAAAATGTTTGGGGTTACTAAAAGCGAATTTTAAAGTGCTTTCAGATATTCCAGAGGAGTTGAAAGTCGGAGTTTTTAAAACCGCAAAGATGTATCCAACTCTGATACGAATTTCCAACGCAAGTGGACAAATTCAGTCAGATAAAAAGAAAGATTTTAGAGGATTTGCTATAAAATTACTCGGTGTGGAGGGCGAACGCTTTACCCAAGACGAACAGCAAACACAAGATTTTTTATTGATGTCGCACCCAACAATGCCACTAGGTACGGTAAAATTATTCCGTGATGCAGTGTATTATTCTATCAAATGGAATCCGCTTGTTTTGGTTGGAAAATTGTTGTTTTCAGGACACGGAAGTATTTTAAAAGTTCTTAAAAACGCAAAACACAACGACACAAGTCCGTTAGATATTACTTATTGGAGTACAACGCCATATCAATTTGGAAACGAAAAAGTAAAATACAAACTCGTACCGACTTCCAAAGTAAAAAGCGAATTGCCAAATCCGCTGACAGACGATTATTTAACGGCAAATATGGACAAACATTTGAAAAACGATGTAGCAACTTTTGATTTTTACGTACAAAAGTTTGAAAACGAAGAGAAAACACCGATTGAAGATGCAGGAAAAGAGTGGAAAACACCATTTGTCAAAGTAGCGGAAATTGAAGTTCCAATCCAAGCGATGAACACCAAAGAACGCTTTGATTTAGCGGAAAAATTATCATTTTCGCCTGCTAATTCGTTGGAAATTCACAAACCATTAGGTGGAATTAACCGAGCGAGAATTCAGATTTATAAAATGTTGTCAAAATTCAGACACAAACGAGATGAGGTGCAATTAGTTGAGCCACTGTCAGAAGATTTTGAAGGGATTGAATAAATAAAAACACACAATGAAACCTCAAGTAAAGACAGAAAAAGTCAAAATAGAATATAAAGGTAAAGTTGTCAATGCAAAACGATTAACGATATCTTCTATAATCAACATAAGTTCAAAAGACGCTTGGGATATTGTTAAAAAAAGTGAATTGTTAGAATTTATTACCAAAGGGAAGATTAAATTTAAACCTATTGGTGGGAGTTTTCCCGAAGAGTGGAAGGAAAAATCAACGGAAATAGCAAAAATGTATTTGTATGGTTTTATCCCTTTGGGAAAACATTATCTATACCTTGATAAAATGGATAATGAAAAAATGATCTTATCAAGCAAAGAAAAAGATAAATTTGCCAAAGTATGGAATCATAATATTTTTATAAAAGAAATAGATGATGAAACTATTAAATATACCGATGAAATAACAATTTACGGTGGAATTTTTACTAGCTTTATAACGATTTTTTCAAAGTCGTTTTACAAGCATCGGCAAAAAAGATGGAAGTTGGTGAAAGATAGATTTTTCAAAAAATAAAATAATTTATAACACTAGTTCTAGGTGTTTAAAACAAAAAAATGAAGAAAACAAATATTTATTTTCCGTGTACTTTGGTAGAACACGAACAAACATTTTCAATCATCTGTTCAAATTTTCATTATTTTGATGATTATTTTGGCGAAAAAGAAAGTGGAGGTTATGCACTTGAAAAACTTGCCAAAAAGTTAGTAAGAGAAAATAAAATCAAAGGAATAAAATATAATAGTGAAGCAGGAATGTTTTGTGCTTATTCTGATATTTCGGAAAATTTATTGCAACTCTGTAAGTTATTACGAGAAATTACAGGAGAGAAAAGTGAGCATTTACCAAGTGAAAATGTAAAACCACTTATTTCGTTAGATAAAGCCGAAAGGTTACTTTTAAAAGGATTTGTAAAAAGTTTAGACACAAAGGCACAAAAGGAATTTTTAAAAAATGTTCCTATGCCATTTTTGAGTAAAAATCAAGCAAAATATTTAGATAATATTCAAAACGGAACAGATGAAGAAAAAATAAAATCTGCACGAAAAATAGATTCAGAAGCACGAACAAAAACAAGAGATTGGAATAATTATTTATCACACCCAAACACGATAACAATACTTTTAGAAGCAATTGATAAAACAGAAAATAAAAAAGTATATCAAGCACTTTTAGAAGCAATTGTATTTATTTGTGGAAGACATTTACCCGATTTGAGAACTCAACCTTATTTTATAAAGGCTCTCAAAAGTAAAACAGCAAGGAATAGAGAATTGGGAATTTGGGGTTTAGAACATCTTTATGATTATCCATTTGAAGAAATTTTACCTTTGATGAATGATAAATCTAAAACAGTAAAAAAATCCTTTTTAAGATTGATAGGTTTTAAAAGTTTTGAGTATCCGTCATGGATGTTCAACCCTGTGCAAAGTCAAGTAAATAAACGTCCCAAAGATTTCTCTGTATTTTTCCCTTTGTTTAAAGATAAAAATTTGGAAGTACAATTTAAAGCAATAGAACTTATAATTTCCTTGGAAGAAAATGAGTTGTTTCCTAAATTAAGGGAATTAATTCCAATTTATAATGAAAGTTTAGAACATCACACAAAGGAAAATGGTGTTCGTTACAATTATGATTATATTATAGGTGAATATAAAAAAGTTATTGAACGATTAAAATTGATAAAGTAATTTTATATAAAATGAAAAATATAGAAGAAATAAAAGCAAGTTTTAAAAAAGCCGATAAGGTTCTTTTTGAAGTAGAAAAAGAGTTTAAAGAAATTGAGAAAATTAGTCAAACACTCAAGGCATTTTCTAAAAAAATGGATGTTTTAGAAAAGTTTTATTTTGAAGGAAATTGGCAAGAGGACAGAGAAGAATTAGCCAAACACAACGAAGATAATTTCCATTCTGCAAGTGAAGATGCTATTTGGAATTTGTCCGTAGCCTACCGTGAAGAACGACTTAAACTTGTGAAACAATTAGTGAAAGAATTGTAAAATATTATCTGTAAACAAAATCTTTGAGGTCTGAATCAGGTCTGTAAAAATTAGAATAATGAAAAAACTATTCCTTTTTCTGAAAATATTGTTACTTCTCATCGTTGGATTGGTGTTGGTGGTAGTTTTATATGTCAACTTGCATCCTATTTTTGGCGATGCTCCCAATTTTGATAGTGTAATAAAAATCAAGAAATCATCCCATTTTGATGGTGAACATTTTCAGAATTTGGTCAAAACGCAAGCCTCAACTATTCGGGTCAAGGGAAATAAATCTAATAAGTGGAAATTATTTAAAAATCTATTATTTCCACCAAAAGGCAAAAATCCAGAGCAAATTATCACTGAAAAAATCAATGCGACATCTTTGAAAAATGGTGAATTTATTTGGCTTGGACACTCTACGGTGTTGTTCAAAACCGACAGCATAACCATTATTACTGATCCTGTTTTTCATAATGCATCACCTATTCCGTTTACGGTTCGGTCGTTTAAAATGAGTCCAAAACCCACAATGGACGATTTGCCGTTTCTCGATGTCGTATTAATTTCACACGACCATTATGACCATTTGGATTATAAGGCGATTAAATATTTGAAATCGAAAATCGGACATTTTTATGTGCCGTTAGGTGTAAAAGCCCATTTGTTGCGTTGGGGTGTGGCTGAGAATAAGATTAGTGAATACGATTGGTATGAGGAAACAACGATTAACAATATCAAATTGGTCTTTACGCCGAGTCGTCATTTTAGTGGGAGAGGAATGTTTAATCATCGTAAAACGCTCTGGGGCTCGTGGGTGGTTATTGCTCCTGAAATGAAAGTGTATTTTAGCGGTGACGGTGGTTATTCTCCTGAATTTAAAAAGATTGGTCAGAAGTTTAGAGGATTTGATATGGCATTTATCGAAGACGGAGCCTATAACAAACGTTGGCAAGAGGTGCATATGTTACCAGAGCAATCGGCACAAGCAGGAATTGATGTTGGTGCGAAAGTCATTTTGCCAATACACTGGGGAAAGTTCGATTTATCTACGCATCAATGGAAAGAGCCAGTTCAGCGAATCAAAAGAGCCTTGAAACAACATAACGATACCATTGCAGAGGAACAACAAATTCAGTTAGCAACCCCACGAATTGGAGAGGTTTTTAGTTTGGGTAAATTTCCAAAATCGGAATGGTGGGAAGAAAAAAATAACGAATAAAAAATGAAAAAAATTATAATTTTA
>PDWI01010611.1_pt1 | contig 10281 bp, 6 predicted proteins | sample 1430891 | NCBI WGS metagenome assembly PDWI01 (sample SAMN01162508, study PRJNA174530) | Oral metagenome, whole genome shotgun sequencing project. | biome: Marine environment; feature: Marine mammal; material: Swab sample of the gingival sulcus; isolation source: swab sample of gingival sulcus... | reverse complement strand
CTGTGCAGTACATTATATTTTTAAATAGGTCATTTGCAATTAAATTTTTAAGCATTTCAAACATTGATGTGGCAATGTTTGATTCTATCGCAGCTGTCATCAACCCATTACTAACTTCGTTTACATAGATACCAGAAGCGCCTAGTATTGTCATGGCAATTGTTGTCAAAATAGTTGGTAGTACAATAGTGCCAACGGCTATTTCTCTAATTGTTCTACCCTTAGAAATTTTTGCTATAAAGGCACCAACAAAAGGTGTCCAGGATACGCACCAAGCCCAATAGAAAATTGTCCATGAAGCTTGCCAAGAAATATCACTTTCTGTGGTAGCTGTCCATAGTGATATATTGACAAATTCTCTTAAATATATTCCCATACTACTGAAATAGGTCGCTATAATATACACCGTTGGCCCTACAAGTAATATAACTAGTAAAAAGGCACCACTAATAAATATATTGGCTTCACTTAAAAATTTAACTCCTTTTTTAACACCTGTTACTACCGAAAAAATTGCGATAACAGTTATAAAAAATATTAAGATAGCCTGGACTTTACCTGAAATTTCAATACCAAATACGTAGTTTAAGCCGGAATTGATTTGTTGAGCACCTAAGCCAAGCGATGTTCCTAAGCCAAATAAGACGCCTAGAACAGCAACTGTATCGATGATATCGCCAATATATCCATAAATTTTATCACCAATTATTGGAAAAAACAGAGACCTTAATGAAAATGGTAAGCCTTTGTTATATGTAAAATAACCAAGTCCAGTTGCAATTAACCCGTATAAAGCCCATGCATGTATGCCCCAATGAAGATACATCATTTTAAAGTTATCAAAATTTGATTCTGTATTTAGTGCGTCTGGAATATTTAAGTAATATAGTGGCTCGGCAACCCCGTAGAAGAAAATTCCTATGCCTATTCCTGCGCTAAATAGCATAGAATACCAAGCAAAGTTACTAAATTCTGGTTTGGCATTAAAACCACCAAGCCTTATTTTTCCTCTTTTAGATAGACCCATGACAAGCAGAGAGATTACACTTGCATTTACTGTTAATATGTAAATCCAGCTGAAGTGTTCATTGATAGATGCGTTAATATTTGCAAATGTGCTGGCAGCTAAAGTCGGTTTTAGTAATGTGAAAGTAATAAATACAATTACAAATATGGCTGACAGTAAGGAGACGAGAACATTCATGTCAAAGCCCCACTTAACAAAGTTTTTCTCAAAAAGTTTTTGAGTTTTTTCTTGTTGTTTATCAAAGCTATTCAATTTAATATCCTTTCTATAATAAGTAAAATTTAGTCATTACTTTGAATGACAATATAATATAAAGTTAAAGAATTTTTTATTAGTGTGTGAATGTGAATTTAATCACAATAATTTAATATTTATGCATTCAAAGTAGATTTAATTAACATATTATAGCATAAAATGTTATAAATTGCAAATTCTCTTATATTATCAAGTGGATATTTACAAAAAAATAACAAGTTTAATATTATCATTAAAGATACATATTAAACTTGTTTGGATATGATATATCTTATATTTATATTATATATTTGCTTTATAATTCATAAGAAGTTTTTAAATCTTTATAAAATTTTGCACCTTCTTTTGTTATGACATAGATATTTTGTTCTTTACTGATTCTTACATAACCATCTTTGATCAGCTTATTACAAATTTTTACAATTTCTGATTTAGGCTTGTTAAGGTGTTGATGCATGGTAGTAAGTCCATGTTCAATCTCTTTACGTTCGTAGTGGTCTTGTAAGTGTTGCAGAACAAAGAACTTTATTAGTAACATCTTATTATTTTTATGGTTTATATACCTACTAATTACGCCATCATTATGAATTAAAAGGATAATAATAAATACGAAGCCCATTGTAAATGCAGTGACACCAGCCATTGATAGATTTAGTTTAATGGATAAATAAAATCCAATGATTGAATCTATTATGCCAATAACAACAGCTAAAATAATGGTGTTTCTAAGTTTTTTTGTGAGTAGGTAGGCACTGGCAGCAGGAGCTACCATAAAGGCTACTACTAGAATTGCACCAACTGAATCAAAGGCTGAAACGGTTGTTACAGATGCTAAAGCCATTAAACTGTATAGTAAAATACTAGCTGAAAAACCATTTAATTGAGCGTATTCAGAATCAAAGGTGTTTACTTTTAATTCTTTAAAGAATACAACAACAAATACTAAGTTTATAATAACCATAACACTCATAATAACTAAAGCTTTTGGAAGTGAAAAGCCGAATAGCATCATTCTGTTTAGTGGTGCAAAAATAACTTCCCCCATCAGTACGCATTGTACATCTAGATGGATTCCCTTACCAAATTTACTGATTAGGATAACACCGATTGAAAAGAAGAGTGGAAAAATAATGCCCACTGCACTATCATTTTTAATCAGACCACTTTTTATTAAAAGTTCTATTGCTAAAACAGTTAGCAAGCCAAAGACTGAAGCCCCCACAATTAGTAGTGGAGAAGATAAGTCGTGTACTACAAACACAGCTAAAACGATACCTAATAATACTGAGTGAGATATGGCATCAGCTACCATAGCTAGGTTTCTTAACACTAAGAATACACCAATGAGAGAGCAGGCGACTGCTGTCATAATTAAGACATACATCGATTCAATTATCATTTTTTGCCCCCTTTACTTAGCATTTCATTCATATTAGTTCGTCTTTTTAGGTAAGAACGAATGGCACCTTGTGGCGCTATAATAAGTGATGTGAAAAATATAATCGACATTACCACTATAATGCTAGGACCTGTAGAGAAGCCTTTATAGCTAACAGATAAGTAGGTGCCAATAAAGGCGGAAATACCACCCACAATAGATGCGATAATTAAAACTTTAGTTAATTTTTTACTCCACAAAAGACCAGTAACTGCAGGCGCAATTAGTAGACTTGCAATTAGTACTGCACCAACCATTCTCATGCCAACACCAATTAGTATCATCGTCATAATAAGCAAAATTAGGTGGATTATTTTAGGATTAAAACCAATAGAATAGGAATATTCTTTATCGAAAACAAAAACCTTTAGTTCTTTATAAAAGACTAGCATTAAGATTATCGAAGTTATTGAAACAATAGTAATAAGATAAACGTCCTTTTTCATGGTAAAGGCTGCTTGTCCGAATATATAGCTATTAAGGCCAGCTCGGTTAAGGTTTTTGGTAAAATCAGCTGTATCTATATAAGTCATTAGCGCCATGCCAAGACCGAATAAAGATGATAAAACAATAGCAAGTATTGAATCTAGTGAAACTTTAGAATTGCCATGTATAATTTGAATGATAATAAAAGCAATAGCCCCACTAATTACTGCACCTATTGTGAGAATAATAGGGTCCTTGGTTTGAACTAGTATAAAGGCTATTACAATACCTGGAAATGCTGAGTGACTAACTGCATCACCAATAAGACTTTGCCCTAAAAGTACACTAAAAGTACCCACCATGCCAGCTGCTACTGCAAGTACAATAGTACCTATTGCAACAACTAAAAACCCATAAGAACTAATAATATCAAACATTGGCATTTCCTTTTAATCCGTAGGCTATGTTGATGTTTTCTTGTGTAAAGGCTTCTTCGGTTGTGCCTGTTGCTATTAACTTTTTATTGATTAAAACAACATGGTCAAAGTATTCTTTTACAGTATTGAGATCGTGATGAACTAAAATGCTAGTTTTACCATTTTTTTGAAATTGTTTTAAAGTATCCATAATAATGGCTTCGGTTTTCATATCAACACCTTGCAAAGGTTCATCCATAAAGTAAATATCAGCATTTTGAACGATTGCACGAGCTATAAATACTCGTTGCTTTTGTCCACCAGAAAGCTGAGAGATTTGCCTGTCTTTGAAGTCTGCCATTTCTATTTGATCAAGGGCAGCTAGTGCTTTTACAACGTGCTCCTTATTTGGTCTTTTAATCCAACCTAAAGAACTGTATGTTCCCATCAGCACAACATCTAACACAGTAGCTGGGAAATCCCAGTTTACAGTACCTTTTTGAGGGACATAGGCAATTTTTTTGTAATGGTCTTTATAGCTTCCGCCCATTATTTTTACAGTGCCAGTAATTGGCTTCATTAAACCTAAAACTCCTTTTATAAAGGTTGATTTACCAGCACCATTGGGACCTATAATAGCTGTTCTAGTGTTTTCATATATGTCGAGGTCTATATCCCAAACAACTGGTTTATCTTGGTATGCTAGGGATAGATCCTCAACTTCGATAACTTTTTTAGACATTTTTTCTCCTTATTTTAAGTTTTCATTCATCAAGTCAACATTATGTTTATACATTTTAATGAAAGTATCAGATTCCCCGCCCTCTGGAGCAAGTGAGTCAGAGAATAATTCATTACCTTCACCTTCTACAACCTTAACGTCAAAACCATTTTGTCTAACTTCTTCTTGGAGTTTTCTCATTCTAGCAGGATCAGTAGTTGATTCAGCAAAGATAGCTTTCACTTTATGGTCTACTATAAAGTGAACCGTTTCAGTCATGTCAGAAATTGCAACTTCGCTTTCTGTGCTTACACCTTGTGGTGCTTTAACCCCAATGTCATAAGCTCTTGAAAAATAACTAAAAGCATCATGTGGTGTTATTAAGTATCTACTTTCTGCTGGGATTTCACCGATTTTTTCTTGAACATAAAGGTCTAGTTCATCAAGTTCTTTCAGATAAGCATCTCTATTTTTTTCAATTTCAGCTTTGTCTTCTGGTAAAAGCTCGATAAGATGTTCAGCTGCTTTATTAAATGCTTTTTTGTATAATTTTAAATCAAACCAAAAGTGAGGGTCGATTATGATTTCACCATCTTGAGTCATTTGACCAAGTTCTTCAGGCTTAAATTCTTCGGCAAGTTCTTTACCTGAATGTTCTAAAGCATCAATCATCTGACCTTCAAAGTGTAAACCGTGATATAAAACTAGGTCGCCAGCGCTTAATGTTCCCATGTCTTCTGGCTTTGCCTGATAAGTATGTGGGTCTTCGCCTGCTGGAATTATCAATTTAATCTCAACTTTATCACCAGCCAAGTTTTTCACCATATCTCTTACAAAGGTTGTGGTAGCAACTACCACTTTTTTGTCTGATTTGGCTTGCTCATTGTTTTGCGTGCAAGCAGTAAAAGATATTAGCATAGTTAATGCTAATAAAAGTGTTAACATTCTTTTTTTCATGTGTTTCTCCCTTTCCAATTTTTTAAAAATAAAAGTCAAATTTCATTAAAAATAAAGTAATTTGTTTTCGCAAATTAGTATAACATAGAATAAAAAAAATGTAAACAATAATGATAATTGATATTCATTAGCTTTCGATTGATTTTTTTATCATTGCAGGAGTTCTTTTTAGATATTTTAAGAATAATTGAAAAATACACTTTATTATAGCATAGATGTTAGGGATTTGGAATATTTAAAGGTAACAAAACAGTAATAAATAGGCAAAGAATTATTAGTTGACGAGTCTGTGGAATTAAGATAAAATGTTATCAATAACATATATTTGAATTTCTTATATTTTAGAAAAAACAGGAGGGTGTAGCGTTGCGTTTAAAACTTGTAAATATAAATATCAACAAGATTAAGTTTTCAGAATCTACTAAAATTGACCAAGATGCTTTGCTAATTGACAAGGAAGGGTTAAAAGCTGCTGTGCTTGAAGATCAGCGTATTAGTAAAATAGGAATTGATTTAGTTCGCCCCAATGATAATGTAATGATTCACAATGTAAAAGACGTGATTGAGCCTAGTGTAAAGATAGATGGTAGCGATTCACTTTCTAGTAATTTTTTGAATTTATCTGCTGTTGGTTCAGGACAAACTAATGTTTTAAAGGGTGTTACGGTTGTTATTACTGAAAAAAATGCTGATTCTACTTCTAATTTAAGTATCAACATGAAGAGTACTGAAGCTGAACAAATACCATTTTCAAAAAAATTAAATATTGTTATTAGTATTGAGGTAAATGAAAACTTGGATGATAAAGTTAGAACCCAAGTTTTTAGGTTAGCAGCTTTAAGAGCAGGACAATATTTGGGTGAGGCTGGCAGAGATGCTATGGCAAATCAGTTTAAAGTGTATGAACATTTACCACTAGTAGAAAGTGTTCAGAAGTATCCTGATTTGATTAAAGTTGCTTATATTAAATTTATAAAAGATAATTCGAGTACTAGTATTTATGGATTTGATGCAAAGAATATTATACCAACATTACTTAGCCCAACTGAAATTATGGATGGTGCTATTATAAGTAACACATCAAATATCAATTCGTATAAAGATACTACTTATTATAGTGTGAATGATCCTATAATAGATGCTTTGTATCAAGAACACGGTAAAACACTTAATTTTATTGGTGTGATAGTGAGTAGCGATTATTTTGATGGTGAACTTGATTCACTTTCTTATGAGTTGAGTTCAAAATTTATAAAGTTTTTAGGAATTGAAAAGCTTGTTATTTGTTATGAAGAATGTAATGAGCAAAATTCAGACTTTAGTTTAAATATACAAAAGCTTAATGAGCATGGTGTAAAAACAATACTTATTGATGAAGGACAAGAACATTTTGAGGATTTACATAAAATTATTTTAGATTCTATTTCTAATAATATATAGAAGTAATGCCCTTGTTATAATGTACAAGGGCATTAAATTTAAGTTTAGCTATTGTTTTTTCTTACTATTTTCTTTTTTATTATTTACTTCCACTTGATCGCCGTTAGAAATACCGAATTGACCTTCTACAATAACTTTTTCACCAGCTTTTAAACCTTTTTTAATTTCTGTAAATCCATCAACACTATCACCAATTTCAAGTATAGTTTTTATGGCTTTGTCATCTACTAGTTTATAAACGTATACTTCATTATTAAAGTTTATGATTGCCTTGCTATTTAATAGTACGGCATTATTGTTTTTATAAGTTGGTATTTTAACACTGATAGACATATCTGATAAAAAGTTTTTGTCTGTGTTTATTTCAATATCTACTGGATATAATGTTTCATTCGGATTTATGCTATATATGTCTTTAATAGTAGCTTGGTATATTTTGCCATCAATGTCTACATCTACATGATCTCCTTCAGAAACTTTTTTCACAATTTTTTCTGTTAAATATATTCTAGCTTCTGGCTTTTTTTGAGACGATATTTCGATGCAATCATCGATACTAGGTGTTTGATTTATTCTGAATTTTTGTTTTGTGACGATACCTGATTCTTTTGCATATACCATACCCAAACTACTAATATCATTGATTTGTGTATATAGAGCAGACTGTGTTTGTAAAAGACCATTTCTTTTGCTGTTTAATTTTTCAATGTTATTATCAAGTTCTGTAATCGAATTTTCTGCGACTAAGCCAGCTTCATATAGCTGATTCATTTCGTTTCTTTTAGTTTGTAATTGTTCTAAACTTAAATTTAATTCATTAAGACCTTGTTCTGTATTAACAAGTTGTAATTTTAGCTGTGCAACGCTAGCTGTAACATTGATAGAAAGAATGGCTTGACCTTCTTCAACATGGTCACCTTTTTTAACATAAATTTCCGCCACTTTGCCTCTTACTTCATTAGCGCCTATTTTGTAGGTGTTATTGCGAATTTTTCCAGTGGCATCATAAGTAGTCACAAACTTATCCGATATTGTTTTTTCAATATTAACTTTTGGTAGTTTTACCTCGGGTTTTACTTCTTCCTTATTGCCATTGATAACTTCAAAGATAGCAATAATGCCAACTATTATAATTACAATGATAAAAAACATTTTAATAGCTTTTTTATTTTTCAATTTGATAGTCCTTTCTTCTAAAAATTCTGCCTGCTCCCTCAACTGTATTTAATACCGTAGGGATAACAATAAGTGTTAAAATTGTTGAACCAATAAGTCCAAAAATAAGTGCATAAGCCATTTGTGAGTAGTTTGGATTATATATAGAAAGTGGTAAAACACCTGTTATAGTTGTTAAAGAGGTTGTTAGTATTGGTTTTAATCTTGAATTAGCGCCCTCTATTATTGATTCTTTTTTACCATAGCCTTCTTTTCTTAGCTGGTTAATAAAGTCCATTAAAACAATTGCGTCATTTATTGCTATACCAACCAGTGATATAATTCCTAAAAAGCTTAGTGTTGAAAATGTCATGCCCATAAAGAAGTATCCTATGGCAACACCTATCATAGAAAATGGGATACAAAGTATGATCACTAATGGTTGCGCAAATGAGTTGAATTGAATTAGTAGTACCACATATACTAGGACAAGAGCAACTATGAATTTAACCATTAGGTCTCTGTATGATTTGCCCATTTCATCAAATTCGCCACCAACTGTATAGCTTGTGTCATTTGCCATGCCACCTTCTTCTTCTAGTTTTGTTCTAAATTCTTTGATGACTTGAGGAACAGTTGTACTTTCATCATGTTGGGCTTTTACTTCTAATATTTTTTTGCCATCTATGTGTGTTAGGGTTTTAAGACTTCTATATTCTTTAATTTCTACAAAGTCATATATTGGCACTAACTTGTTATTTCTATTTAATACGCTGATATTTTTGATGTCGTTAATGTTTTTAATTAAATCATCGTATTTTATAAAACACTCGGTACTCTTACCGTCTATTTTTATTTCGCTTAATTCTTTGCCTGCTATGATATGTCTAAGTTCCATTGATAATTGGCTGATTGGTATATTGTTTTGGCTAGCTCTTTCTTTATCAATCTTAATGGTAGCGGTTGGGTTTCCGTATTCATAATCAGCTCTTGGGTTGATAACACCTGGAATATTTTCGAGTATTTTAACTATTTTATTTGATTCTGTTATCATATCATTATAGTTATCACCTGTAATTCTAATTAAAATTGGTTCACCTTCCATATTATTTGGATTGATATTAACATTGATGTTTGGAATAATATTTAATTCGTCACTCAGTTCTTTGACAATGTCTTTATTATGTTCCTCTCTATCCTCTTTTAATTCTATAAAGTACTGGTGTTTATTACCGTTTACTAAGGCGGTGTGTCTATCAATATAATCTTTTGACTCTAAAACGGCTTCAATTTTTTCAAATGTTTTTTCGATATCTTTTTCGCCAGTTCCTTCTAAAATAGTAATGTTAGCTAGCATCATCGGTTCATCACTTTCTGGAAAATTCTGTTTAGGAATTTTGTCTGAACCGAGTAAGTTAAGACTATAAATAAACATAATAAAAGTAAATGCGAGTACTAATCCTTGTAATAATCTTGAATGAATGATTGCTGAAATTGCTTCATTAAATATCATTTTATATTTATTATTATGTTGTTTTTTGAATAGTTTAAAGTATGCTAAGATACCAACACTTATGCCACAGGCAATTGATAAGAATGTAAGTTTAAAGTTATTTGAAAAAGCATATAATCCACATAATACAATAATTACTATTTGAATGATTTTTAGTTTTACATTCACTTCTTTATTTTCATCAAAATTATTTAAAAAGCTGTGTGCCAAAACTGGTGTTAGCGTAATAGATACTATAAACGATAAGCTAACAGATATAGCCATGGCGATAGGGATATCTCGTATCATGGAACCCACAGGGCCAGATAAAAAGGCAAGGGGAATAAAAGCACATATTGTTGTCAGTGTAGAAGAGAATATTGCCGAACCCACTTTATTGATAGAAAACAGGATGACTTCAACGAAGTCTGAATTTGCCAGTTTTATTTTATTTTCATCTATCATTTCTATTACAACGATAGCGTTATCGACCAGCATACCCAGTGCAATGATAAGTCCTGTAATTGATAGCATATTGATGGTTAAACCAAAAGGTTTAAACAATATAATAGAAGTAATCAATGTAATAGGTATGACAAGTGACGCGACAATTGATTCCTTTAAATTAATAAATAAGAACAATACAATAATAACAGAAAGGATACCACTAAAAGCATTTGTTGATATATCTCTGATACTTGTTTTAATATAAACTGAGGTGTCTAGGCTGAGTGAAATAGGGTTATTTGGGTGCTTTTCATTCCAATTTTCAACGGCTTTTTGACAGGCAGCATTGACCTTTATAGAGTCTGCATCTCCTTTTAAAAACACTCCAAGATTTACAACTGCTGTTTTCTTTTTATCTTTTACCAGATAATTTTTCAAACCTGAATTTTCATCTTCATATTCCACTTCAGCAATATCTTTTAGCTTAATGATTCTATTGTTAAAGCT
>PDWI01010610.1_pt1 | contig 10281 bp, 4 predicted proteins | sample 1430891 | NCBI WGS metagenome assembly PDWI01 (sample SAMN01162508, study PRJNA174530) | Oral metagenome, whole genome shotgun sequencing project. | biome: Marine environment; feature: Marine mammal; material: Swab sample of the gingival sulcus; isolation source: swab sample of gingival sulcus... | reverse complement strand
TTGTTAGATTATAAGATTGAGCTACTCCTTTATGCTTGTAAAGGTAAGATAGATCTACTTTTAGCCCTTTGACACGTTCAGGTGCTACATAAATATTATAGATTCTAGAGATTTTATAACGCTCTACATCGATACTATTTCTGTCTGGAAGCATATCATAACCTACTGCACACTTAGAAATTGATACAAGTGTTAGGTTTTCTAGTTCCTTTGCTCCTAGGATTTGTTTTGGGTATTTTTTAGAATCAAAACCTTGTACATTAAGTAATTTTAATTTCTTAAGTAAACGTAGATCGACTACTTCCATTGAAGTACCTGTAAGCCCGAGTGTTTCAAGTTCGGTACATTGTTCTAAGTTTTCAACTTTAGCTAGAGCTTTTTTTGTTCCAAACATTACAGGACTTGAGACGAAGCCTTTGAGCTTTGGATTTTTAGGTAGGATCACTTCCTCTACATTCGCACCATTGAGTGTAATCTCCTCAATATTTGGGCAGTTTGAGAAGTCTAATTTTGGACTTTCTGGTAGCTCTGTGTAGTCCGAATTGAAAGTTTTCAAGCTTTCTGACTTCAAAGACACTACTCCCTTGATGTTTCTTTCTGCAGCGATACGTAGGAGTTCGATATTTTCTGCATCAATTGTTAGGATACGTTCCTTGTCTACAACATTCTTAAACGCATAGTCTAGGACAATAAGCTCGTCTGTCGTTTGGTTGAACTGAGCAGTTTCTCCTTCGCCGAAATCAACTTTTGTAGATGAGCCTATTTTATCCAAGCGGAAGGTCACCTTTATAGTTTTTGCATTCTTTGCTACTTTGAACTGTAGCTGAGCATCTTGTGCTAGAGCTAGTGCAAATGAGCTGAATGCGAGTATGACAAATAGTAAAAGTTTTCTCATAATTTAATTGTTTTTAGTATGAATAAATTTAGCTTGTTTCTATAATTGTTTTTTGTCTTGATATAAAAAAGTCTTTTTGTCGGTTTTGTTTTAGTAAACCAGTCTAAATGATTTTTCTTTCAAACAAAGATAGTGTTTTTATTTTAGATAGTGTTTTTTACTTGTTTAGATGAAAAATATAAGCTTTGAGGGTTTAGCAAAAATAAACAAGGCTCAGTTTGGAAAAACTGAGCCTTGTTTTAGAAAATTTGTTGGGAAGACTTTTTTTATTCGATGGGAAGATTTTATAATTTCTTCCCAACGTTTTTTTGAAGTGTTCCTAATGATTCCAAAAAGCCTTTCTAGGACTTATTAGTCAGCAACTTAGAAATTCTTTTTGTAGAGCCTTATGCTTGGTGAACTGTAAGCTGAGGGAACGGGAAACCAATACCTGCTTTGTTAAACTCGTTATAAATGATCTTATTGAAGTCAAAGTATACGTCCCAATAGTTTTCCGTTTTAGTCCAAATGCGGAATGAGATGTTTACAGAACTTTCTGCCAACTCTCCAAGGTAAGCAACTGGAGCTGGTGATTTAAGCACACGTTGATCAGCATTTGCTAGTTCCATTAAAAGTGTTTGTACCTTCTCAAAATCTTCTCCATACTCTACTCCGATAGAGAAATCTACACGTCTGATTCCTGTGTGAGATAGGTTAGTAATTGATCCAGAGCTTAGGTTACCATTAGGTAAGAATACCATCTTATTGTCTGGAGTCTTGAGAAGAGTGTGGAAAAGCGTAATGTCCTCTACAGTGCCTTGTGCCGACTGAGCATCGATGAAATGTCCAATGCTGAATGGTCTTGTTACAAGAAGGATAATTCCTCCAGCTAAATTCTGTAGCTGTCCACTCAAAGCCATACCCACAGCTAAGCCCATAGCTCCGAGAAGAGCTGCAAAGGTTACAGAGGTTACTCCAAAGAAGCCTGCAATAATCATGAATAGGACAAGGAATAGTCCAGCCTCAACAAGAGAATGGAAAAGTGAAATTGCTACACCTGTTACCGAACGCTTGCGTAGAAGGTTGTCAAATTGGGTCAAAATCTTGGTAATAATCCAGCGACCAATTAAGAAGGTTACGATTGCTAGTAGGACTTTTAGTCCAAAATGTGCGATAACATCAATCCATTCCTTGGCTAAATCTTTATACTGCTCAGGAGAGTAGTTCGCTAAGTCAAGGATAGACGTTTGAGCTTTTTGACTAAGGGTATCTACCTTATTTGCAAGATCTGTATCTGTTGCAAGATTCAAGAAAAACGAAATGTTCATAGAATTAATTTTATATTTAGTGAATTATTAATAAATTTGTATCAATTATCACAAAAGTAATGATAATAAATTAATTAATGCTTGCCGTTCAATTTTATTAGAGTATGCGTAGATTTGGCTTCTTCCTTCTGAACTGTCTAATCGTCTTAAGTTTGAATAATTTGAGCCTTTCGTCTCAAACAGAAAATAATGACCTTGAAAAAGATCCATATTGGAAGCTTATTGAGGCAAGTTTTACGGCTTGTGGTCAGGGAAACTTTGCTCAGGCTGAGGCAGAACTCTCTAAAGCTATTCGTATGAAGTTGGATCACCCTATAACAATCTATCTATTAAATAATCTAGGTGGTTACCAGCAGATTTTGGGAAAATACGATCAAGCTATTCTGTCCTATAGTGCCGCTCTAACAAAAGACCCTGATGAGCAAACTATTCGCTTCAATAGAGCTAGGTTATATGCTCAGATGAAACGCTACAAGTCAGCCTTGACAGATTATGCTCTCTTGTTAGGATTAAATCCAAAGAACGAACTCTTTCGCTATCATCGAGCAATGATCTATCTCTTGACTGAGGACTATGATTTGGCAGAGTTGGATCTTTCTGAGATTTTGAAGCTAAGTCCTGAAAGCCTTAAAGCTCGTATTGGTTATGCTTTACTTGAGACGATGCGGGCTTCTTACGATAAGGCAGAGATGATCTACGAACATTTATTGGGTAAGCTACCTAATAGTGCTGAAGTTTATGAGGGACGTGCAAGGATGTATTTGGCTCGTAAGATGCTAGGTTTTGCTGTCAGAGATATGGAGCAAGCCTTCAAGCTGGCCAAAGATTCTACGTCTCCAAGTCTTTATCGCCTTAAGGCGGAAATTGAGCAGGCTCTAGGGAATAAGGAGGAAGCTAAGAAGTCTTTAAGTCAAGCTAATAAATTGGAATTACGTTTCGACCCGCTTAAAAGTAAAATGGAACAATAATGCAGAAAGCCCCCTTCCTTGAGAGAGTAGCGAAGCATTACTATGCTCAATTTGGAGCTGGGATTGATGAATATTGTTTTATCTTTCCGTCCAAGCGTGCCATATCTTTCTTTCGTCATTACTTACAGAATGAAGTCAGTAAGCCAATCTTTTCGCCCTATTGTTGCACGATCAATGACTTTGTAACGCAACAAGAGGAGACGCTAGAAGTATTAGATGAGACAGCTCTTCTCTTTGAACTTTACTCTTGCTACAAAAAGATTCATCAGGAGCTAGGTAAGAGTCTAGAGAGTTTTGATGAATTTCTCTTCTGGGGACGTCTAATCCTTAAAGATTTTGATCTCATTGATCGCTTTCTAATCAAGGTGAAACCTTTTTTTACTAACGTTGATGATTATCAGCAATTAAAGGATGATTTCTCTTATCTTGATGAAGAGACTTTCCAAACTATTCAGCAGTTTTGGAGAGGTTTTGAGCGAAAAACAGATCATGAACCTCTGGAACGATTTGTTGATTTTTGGAAAGAACTCCCCATCTTGTATGATCGTTTTAACCAGTCCTTGAGTGAGAAAAAGTCGTGCTATGAGGGACATGTCTATCGCCTCATCGGAGAGAATCCAGAGCCTTATGTCGAGTATTTGATCAAAGAGAAGCGATATAAACGTTATATTTTCGTTGGGCTATATGGTTTATCTCGTTCGGAGAAAGAATTTTTTAAGGCTCTACGCTTGAATAACCTATGTGAGTTTGTTTGGGACGAACAGGTTGAGGTGTTGAAAAATTCTCAAGACCCCGTTACGAAGATCCTTGAAGAAGATAAGCGTCTATTGGGACAAGTGGCAGACTTCGTCCAAGAAAAGGAGCAAAGTTTCCTGCCCGAACTTGTAAGTCTTTGCAAATGTACCAGTGCTGTAGCCCAAGCTAAAGCTATTTCTCACATTCTTCTGAAGATTGATCAGGGAAAATTTGATTCAGAGGAGCTAAATAAAGCAATTATTCTTCCAGATGAAGAGTTACTTATTCCAGTCGTTTCGTCTATCCCTGAGGCTTATCAGTCTTTGAATGTCTCAATGGGTTATCCACTTGAAAGGACAGCTATAGCTGTTCTTATTAATAAGTGGAAACTTTTGATGGTTTCAGATCGTAAAGGTCTTACTGTCCCTTTGGATCGTCTTCGCTCATTTCTTGCCAATAAGATCCTCAGTCCGCTTGGAGATGAGCTGAATCAATTAATCGCTTTATCGGAAGAGGCGAATCGCTATTACTATAAGATTACAGATCTTAGAGCGAAACTTTATCCCGAATGTGCTATAGATGAAGATAATTTCCTCTTTGAGCGAGTAGATGCCTTGCTTGGAGAACGTTTATCTGAAGCTCAAGAGCAAGAATTGATCCGTAAGTATGATCTACGTGAAGGTTTGGAAGCCCCCTCTCTAAAGGAACAACTCCTTAAAAGAGTGCTGGTTTCAGCTCTCTTTGGTGTCAAGAAAACAGCAGGAGATTTACTCAGATCTCTGATTATGATCCTTCGATCTATTTATGAACTAGCTTTGATACAAGAGACCGAAAGCTTAAAAGAGGGAGTTAAAGTCTCAATCTTCAGTGCTTTTGACAAAGAGTTCATACATCACTACATACGTTTGGCTAATCGTTTGCTTACGTTAACACATGATTATGCTCAAGACTTATCCTTTTCTCCTAAATCCTGTATCCAACTCTTAGATGGACTTGCTCATGGCGTTAAGATCCCTTTTGAAGGTGATCCCTTGCTTGGTTTACAAGTGATGGGCTGTTTGGAGAGCCGTAGTCTAAGCTTTGATTATTTGATCTACTTGTCTGCAAGTGAAGGTTGCTTACCTAAGCAGGCTTATCAGTCATCTTTGATTCCTTATACGCTACAAGTCTGTTATGGTTTACCTTCAAGGGAATTTCATGATGCAGTATCGGCTTATCAGTTTTATCAGACAATTGCTCAATCAAAGCATTTGTTTATGCTTTATGGAGAGGACGACGCAATGGGAACTAGGGGAGAAGAGAGCCGATATGTCAAGCAATTACGCTATTTATATGGTGTAAAGTTCCTAGAGCAGAACGTTGATATTTTACCTTACAAGCATAGTATCCCCGAACTTGTCGTTGATAAGCAAAACTTTTCTGTGCAGGAAAAACTCCGTTTGTACTTTGATAATCCTGATAAGCCTCTATCAATAACCAAACTTTTGACCTACGCACGCTGTCCTTTGGACTTTTATTTTCATTATGTCGAGGAAGTGAACGATTTGTCTAGTCCCGATGCTTTGATTGCTCCAAACGAATATGGTGATGTGCTTCATCAGACGATGGATCTCCTTTATCACGATCAGTTGGGCAAAGTTGTGTCACGAGATTTTTATGAGCTTTACTTGAGTGATATGGGGTATGGGCTTATCCTTAAAACACTTCGCCAAACAAGGGCTTACAAACAATTGAAACGTTCTGAGACTCTGTGGCAAGAAATTGAATCTGATGCCCTAGTGAAAAATATCATTAACCTATTAAAATATGATGCTTTATGGGCTGGGAAATTAATGTATTTGGGAGGAGAGGTGCGTGTCCAACTTCCAATAGAAAATCTTCCATTAAATGATGGCTCTCTTGTAACGCTCTATTTTAAAGGAAGTATTGATCGATGTGATGCAGTTCTTGATAATCAGGGACGGACTGAACGGATCCGAGTTTTAGATTATAAGACAGGAGGAGATCAGGTTTTCCCTATAACGGATAAGGCTTTTGCAGAATTTCAAGAGAAAGTTGTCCAAGCACCTGATCAAAAGTATAAGGCAATGGTGCAGACTTTATTCTATTGTGAAATGCTCCGTAATGGACAATTCTATGAAGGTCAAGGCTTGGAGGCCTTAGAAAGAGTCTTAAAGGATAAAAGTCTGGAGCTATATCCAGCCTTGTTGCTTACTAGACTTCTAGGTTCTAGTCCTGAATCTTATAATTCCGATTACCAAATATGTGAACGAAAAGGAGCTGAGCCTACATCTTATTATAGCTCAGGTATTCAAGACGTTTTGCTCAAAAGTGTACGAGCTCTCCTGATCGAACTCTTTGATTTTACTATCCCTTTTACAGCTCGTAGGCAAGGGGCATCCTGTGAGTTCTGTATTCATGATTAGATTTAGCTTATGTTTAGACTATTTAGAGGTGTAATGATTAAAAAGCAAGACTTTCATTTATTTTTTTTGTTACTGGGAATTTATCTCCTATGTCCATATGTTACTTTGGCTCAATATGAGGAACAATTAGAGATGAGCCTAAGTTCTAATGAAGGTAGGCTAGATCCTAAAGATGATTGCCTTGATCTTTTGGTCGGAATGGAAACTCTGATTGATCGGGAGTATAGACAGGTTATCCTATCAGGAGAGTCTCTTTCAAAACTTAGGAGAACAAGTATTCTTCTAAGGCAATCGTTTATGAATACGAAACTTAATCCTTTTGCTTATTGGTATGCTTATTGCGAATACCGACAAATGCTTTGTTTGAAGTCTAGGAACGAAAATAAAGGAGCAAAGCAACATCTGTCAAATGCTATTGATATACTCGAAACTCTTGAGTGTAAATCGTCTGAAGAGTATGCACTCTTGAGCCATCTACAACGCTATATGCTCCAGTATGTGAAGAAGAAAAAGGAGCGTTCGTCCCTTGCTCGTAAGATGGATAAGAATATAGAGTTTGCATTTGTTCAGAATGACCGAAACGTACGTGCCTATGTTGTCTCTGCGATTAACGACTTTGCCTCGCCTCGTTTCTTTGGAGGTGGAAGACTTGGAGAACGCTATCTCTTGAAAGCTTTGAATGATCTTCCAGAACAAACGGATGCAACGAAAAAGTATCTTCCTCGTTGGGGACGAAGAGAAGCTTATGTCGCATTGATTCGTCGCTACATTAAAGTTAAACGACTAGATGAGGCTCGTGAATATTTGGAGGAACTTAGCGAATACTATCCCAATACTGTGGAGCTTTCAGAACTTAATAAACTTTATTCTGAGAAGATGTAGCTCTCCTTAGACCTATTATCTTGTTATCTATTGCCTTATTTCTTTGTAGAGATAAGGCATTTTTTAGGCTTTATTATGTTTCGTGTTCTCTGATATTTCTTAGTAGTGCTAAGTGTTTATTCTGAGCTATTTAGTAGTCTGACCGTAGTTCTTGAAAAATCTTAGGGAAGAAAGAAACAAATCGTCCCTACAAATTAGAAATTTCTTCCCAACGATTCAAAAAAGTCTTCCCAAGAAGTTTTTCAAAGCATGGGATTCCTTGAAGATTTTAAGCATATTCATTGCTAATTTTTCAAAAGAATTTTGTTTAGTACTTGCATAAATCGGAAAAACGTTTTACCTTTGCAGTGCAAAAGAAAGGGGCAAACCTTTTGAACTTGTTGGTTGAGTTCAAAATTTGAAGGGAGTACCTCGCTTAGTTGAGGCAGTGCTTTGTTTATCAGAAGCAATACTTCACTAATTCTTTTGTCAAGAGGGCCTATAGCTCAGCTGGTTTAGAGCACCTGCCTTACAAGCAGGGGGTCATAGGTTCGAATCCTATTGGGCCCACAAAGGGAAGCCTTAGTCAAACGACTAAGGCTTTTTTTATATTTTAGCCTTAAGCCTAAGAGCTAGCTTCTCAGATTTATTTTTCTATTCTGATTAATTCTTAAAATATTTTCTATTTATCATAATAGACTTATCTTTGTCTTTGATAGAGTCATCAATGAAATTCATTTTAATTTAAGAATATGAGAAAGTCATTTTATTTGTGTTTAGTTCTATTGTTTTGTATCAGTTTACAAGGACAGAGCCTTTATACTATTTATCCTAGACCTCAAAGTCAGATACTTTTATCTGAAGAACCCGTTGGGTTAACTTCTGAAGTTGTGATTGTTGCTGATCGATCAATTGATGAAGTAACGATTAATAGGGCCAAGTCAATCCTAGAATCTGTTGGTCTCAAGGTTCAGTTAAGTAAAACACCGAGTAAGAAGTTCAGTAATCTTTATCTAGCTGTCTACGGGAAGTCTGGTCTGGCTGAGCGTAAGTGTCGGCGCATACAAGATCCTCAACACTTAAAGTTAAAAGGAAAATATGATCGTCATATTCTTGAGATTGCTGATAAGCAGGGGCGTGCTGAGATTAAAATCTTAGGAGAGAGCTGTGATGCTACATTTTTTGGGCTTGCGTCTTTGGAACAGATTCTAGAGAAAGGTACGACTTCTTTAGGACAAGTGCTTATAAAGGATTATGCCGATCAACAGAGTAGAGGCTTAGTTGAGGGCTATTATGGTTACCCCTATAGCATTGATGTGAAAAAAGATTTGATGAAGTTCATGATGCGTATGAAAATGAATACCTACATGTACGGAGCAAAGTCCGATCCATATCACTCTGAGATGTGGGAAGATGCCTATCCTCAGAGCTTAACATCTAAAGATATTGAGCATGGACTTGTTTCTCAGCAAATGTTGAGGGAGTTAGCTCGTACGTCAAAAGAGACAAAGGTTAACTTCATTTGGGCAATTCATCCAGGGAATGCCTTTGTTTCATCTGAGAATGTCGTCAAGCGTATTATGAATAAATTTACAAAGATGCATGATTTAGGATTACGTCAGTTCGCAGTCTTTGTAGATGATGTTGGTGTTCCTCAAACCGAAGCAGAATGTATCTTAAATGCACAGAGATTAAGTGAGCTTCAGAAAGCAATGGATTGTAAATGGAATAGGCAATCTTCTCCTAAATCTGAGCATGTCCGCCCCCTACATTTCGTACCACAGGTGTATACGCTTAGTTGGGTTAAGGAGTTTGATCGTAAACGATTCTATAAAGCTTTATCTCATATTCCTAAAAAGATTACTGTATATTTTACAGGTCGTGGGGTTTGGACTGTTCCAAATAATGAAGACTTAGATATTATTCGTCAAGACTTTGGACGAGACTTAGCTTGGTGGTGGAATTATCCCTGCAATGATAATGCCGATGCGAAGCTCTATCCATCAGATATGTATCATAATTTCGGAGAAATGCCTGCGGTCGATGGACGCTCTATTCTGCCTAAGCATCTGAATCATTGTTTAGGACTTGTTTCAAATCCTATGCAACAGGGTGAGGTGTCTAAGACTGCTTTATTTTCTGTTGCTGACTACGCGTGGAATAATTCAGCCTTCAATAATAAGACATCTTGGGAACAATCCTTTAATTATACCCTGTCTTCTGATGAAAAACGCCGAGCTTATCAAGACGTTTTGCTCTATCTTCGCTCTGAAGAACCAAATGAAATGAAAGAGGCTATTGAAGCATATAAAAAGGGAGAGCCTCAATTGTTACAAGATCTTTCGCTTCATCTTTTAAGTTCGATTAAAATAGTACGTTCGTTTGAGGAGTCTTCTACAGCATCAGACCGATTACTCTATAGGGATATTAAGCCATGGTTGAATAAGTTAGAGACAATGTTGCGTATTGCTCAAGCTTTCAGTTCTTCATCTCTTGAAGATGTCGCGTGGAAAACCTATGTCGATCAGTTGAAAGCTATCCAAGGCTTGAAGACTGATTCTACCTATACAGCTTACGCCCTTGAGGGATTAGGTCGGGAGATTTCAGTAAGCTCTATTCAGTCTGAGCCTGCAAATACATATCTTTATCCCTTTATGTTTTATTTAGAGGAGCATGCAATGGATCAAGTTATTCCTCAGTTAGGGGAAGATGTAGAGCTGATAAGTTCAAATCCTGAGTATTCAGCTCAGTTAGTTTATAAGGATGGATGTGTCTCTTTGAAGACAGAAAATCTTGAACTACCTTATAAGGCTTATATAGGTTTTAGCTTTAAGACTCCTGTACGTATTGATTCAATCTATGTAAATAAAGCTTTCTTAGATGATTATGCTCTTGAATATACTAGTGATGGTTGGGACTGGGAAGACTTAAGTCCAGCAAGTTTGCAAGTTAATTCTAGATTGAAAGCTATCCGTTTTAAGAATACATGTTGGTTCTCTAAAACTATAAACTGGGGAACTAATGATGTGAAAATATTCTTGACTAAGGGAGCTAAAGCTAAATGTGTTACATGTCCTAGTGTAAAGATT
>PDWI01010609.1_pt1 | contig 10282 bp, 9 predicted proteins | sample 1430891 | NCBI WGS metagenome assembly PDWI01 (sample SAMN01162508, study PRJNA174530) | Oral metagenome, whole genome shotgun sequencing project. | biome: Marine environment; feature: Marine mammal; material: Swab sample of the gingival sulcus; isolation source: swab sample of gingival sulcus... | reverse complement strand
AGACTTAGAAAAAGGTATAATTGGCATAGCCCGATTGAGCAACGACAAATAATCCTTGCTAATGAAAGTGGAAAGGTTGAAAATTTAATTTAGAAAAAAATACTGCCTAATTATAGACAGTGTTTTTGTTAAATAGTTTTAATCTTCCATGCCATTTTCAGTGTTATAAAACTCTGGCATTTCATCAGCTTTGTATGGCTTTTTATACTCATAAAAAGCAGTCATCGCCTGCTCACCTAATTCAGCAATTTCATCTTCATTTAAGACAAATTCTTCAGGATTGACGTCTATTTCTATTTGTTTAATTTTTTCGGGCATTTTTATTTTTACCTATTTATTTAATAATATATTATCATTATATCATAGTTATGCTTTTTTGTCAACTTATGATACAATGCTTGACATGAAAATAGGAGTTTTTGATTCTGGTCGTGGTGGCCAATTTGTGGCAGAAAAATTAAAACCGTTATTACCTAACGACCAATTGATAATAATCAACGACCAGCAAAATATGCCTTATGGTATTAAAACCGAAGCCGAAGTAATTAAATTAACTGATCAAGCGCTCCAACCACTACTCAAAACCTGCCCAATTATTGTGATTGCCTGCAACACTGCAACCGTTTCGGCGATTAAATTCTTGCGTCAGCACTACCCCCAAACCAAATTTGTGGGTTTAGAACCAATGATTAAACCAGCTGCCAAATTGACCAAAAATAGTCACATTAGTCTATTAGCAACCCGCACCACTAACTCCAGCCAGCAAACTGAACATCTGATCAACACTTGGGCCAAAGATGCCACCGTTGACAAGCCAAACACTGATAATTGGGCGGAGTTAATCGAACATGACAAAATAGACCAGCTCGATTATTCTTCTGTTCGACAATCAGTTAAGAGTGGCAGCGATGTTCTAATTCTCGGCTGCACTCATTATATTGTCCTAAAAGACAAATTAGAACAATTATTCCCTAATGTTACAATTCTAGAACCAACCGAAGCTATTTTTAAAAGAGTCAATCAATTAAAGATAAAAATCTAAGAAACAAATTGTTAGATCATTTGTTTAAATTAGCAGAACAATAGCAAGTTTAGTATAATGATGTTTTGCTTTATCGGAACAATAGCTCTTTTGTTCTAAACATAAAATACAAAACTGTTCACTTCTTTAGTCAAAAGTGAACAAAAATGCCATTTTCGTGCACAAATAATTGTTTACAACTTCTCAACTGCTGTGATGAATTGGTTGCCACGATCTTTATAGTTCTGATACTGACCAAAGCTAGCCGAAGCTGGTGACAAAATTACCACTGAGTCAGGTTTAGCTAGTTGACTAGCTTTTTTAACCACTTCATCCATCAAGCCCTCAACTCGATATGATTCCAATCCCATCGCCAAAGCTTTTTGATGAATCAATTCACCAGTTTGACCGATGGCAATAATTCTAGAATTGGTCGCCTTGACTTCATCTAACACTTGGTGATAATCACTGCCCTTATCCGAGCCGCCCAGAATAATGATTTTATCTTCTTTGAAGGCTCTGAGGGCTGCAATCGCCGAGCCATCAGTTGTCGCAATACTATCATCATAATAGCGAACGCCATTTTTCTCAGCCACAAATTTCAACCGATGATCTAGACCAGAAAAACTAGCTAAACCCTGAGCAATCGCCTGATAATCATCACTAAATACTAGACTGGCCGCAATCGCCCCACAAGCATTGAGTAGATTATGTTGACCAACCAATTTCAACTGATTAGTTGAACAAATCTTTGTTCTGTCTCGACAAAAATAATTATCCTCAATATAGATGCCCTCGCCTTTGAAACCATATTTAGTTTTTTGAGCCTGACTTTTTTCGGCCACTTGACGCGAGAAATAATTATCATAATAAAAAACTTGTTCATTTTTGGTTTGAAATTTGACGATATTCGACTTGGCCGCTAAATATTCGGCAAAATCAGTATGAACATCTAAATGGTCCGGCTCAATCATGGTTATGACCGCCACTTGAGGCGATTTTTCAAGATCCCATAATTGAAAACTTGATAATTCATAAACCACAATATCATCCGCCTTTATCTGCGGCAAAATTTCCAAAGCTGGCACGCCAATATTACCAACCAAGTGAACTTTTTTGCCAGCCGCTCGCAAAATCGAGGCAACTAACGAACAAGTCGTCCCCTTACCTTTAGTCCCGGTCACCCCAATAATTGGCGCTGGACAATTGGCAAAAAGCTCATTAGTCGCCGACCAAACTCTTTGAGCAGTTAGCAATCTGTCCGGTCTAACCCCTGGTGCCCTAATTACCATGTCATATTCGCTCAAATCAGCTTCAAAAACATCTTCTCCCAACCGCGCTCCATATTTTTCCGACACGATTAAAGATTCGTTTTCATCCAAAATAGTTATTTGATAATCTTTTTCATAATATTTGGCGCTAACCTTTCCCTCAAGACCATAACCAACAATTGCTAATGTTTTCATAACCTTATTTTAACACATCTAAACAGTTATTTCTTATTCAAAATAACAAATCCTACCATCGAAACACTCACGAGAACAAGCCCTAACCAACCAATCAACGATTGCTTACCAGTGTTTGGTAATAAAACATTGTCTATAGTTGTGTCTGGAAGGTCATTGATACCAAGGACGACAATTACTTCATCACTTAAGTTTGGTGAACCATTATCAGTTACTCGGACCGTTAAACTAACCGACGTTAGCTGCTCATAGTCCAATTTAGTACTATCAGCAATAGTAATCTGACCGTCACTAGTAATAGCGAAGATGCCTAAGTCATTGCCAGACACAATAGTATAAGTTAGAATTTGACCAAGGTTTGGATCAGTCGCTTCGACTTGACCAACTACCGTACCATTAGCTGAATTCTCATCAATTGAAAAGGTTTGATCTTCGGTAGCAGTCGGAGCAATATTAGACTCATTGACAACAATTGTTAACTGTTGAGCAACCTGGTTAGTGCCATCACTAACTACTAATTCTACTTGATGAGTACCAATATTAGCATAGCTTGGGGTAATTTCTAATTGATCACCGTTCAAACTAACCCAACTTGGCAAACTATTGCCCAAGAAAATCAAACTATCATTTTCGGGGTCAGTGGCAGTTAAAGTATGAGTTAGAGTTTGATCATGATTTAAGTTAACAATATCAGCCGAAGTAAAAATTGGAGCTTCATTAATATCGTTAATGTTAATAATAACGTCTGCTTCTGAACTTAAGGCCGGAGTGCCATCATCAGTTACTCGAACTACTAAATCAACTGACGTATGTTGTTCATAATCTAAGTTGGTATTGTTAGCCACGGTAATTTGACCATCATTACTTAGAGCAAAAATACCTAAGTCGTTGCCAGAAACAATTGAATAAGTTAGACTTTGACCAACATTTTCATCAGTAGCCGCTACTTGTCCAATTACGGTATTATTAGCTGAGTTTTCATCGACAACAAAGGTCTGATTATTAATAACTGGATTTACATTAGCTTCATTAACAGTAATGGTAAACTGTTGAGTAACCTGGTTAGTGCCATCACTAACTACTAATTCTACTTGATGAGTACCAATATTAGCGTAACTTGGAGTAATGACTAATTGATCGCCAGCTACATTAACCCAACTTGGCAAACTATTACCCGAAAAGGTCAAACTGTCATTTTCGGGATCATCAGCAGTCAAAGTAACGCTCAAAGTCTGATTATGATTCAAACTAGCATTGTCAGCTGAAGTAAAGACTGGTGGTTCGTTAACATCGTTAATATTAATAGTCATAGTTGCATCGGTGCTTAAGACTGGCGAGCCATTGTCAGTTACCCGAACCACTAGATCGACTGAAGTATGTTGTTCATAATCTAAGTTGGTATTGTCAGCCACGGTAATCTCGCCATCGCTACTCAAGGCAAAAAATCCTAAATCATTGCCAGATACGATTGAGTAAGTCAAAGTCTGACCAACATTACCATCGGTAGCCACTACTTGACCAACCACTGTACCATTAGCCGAGTTTTCATCAACCGTGAAAGTTTGATCGTTAACAGTTGGTGGCACATTAGCCTTGGTATCTCGAAAATCCCAACCCATAGTATTGATCAGATAATCACGCTGAGTTTCGGCATTGACGTATTGTAAACCTTCAGAAATTGGATTTAAGTTGCTGACAGTTCGTAGCTGATCATACCAACGCTGGATCAAAGCATCGTTATTAGCAACCGACATATCAGTAAGTGAGATAAAGTTTTCAATGTTTGTGACATTAGAAAAATCAAAATTACTAATATCTTGATCAAAATTAAAAGCCCTATAAAACATATTACGCATAGTTGTCACGCTAGAAGTGTCAAAATTTAACGGCTGGTTAAAATCACGAGCCCAATTGAACATATTGTCCATGTTAGTCACATTGGAGGTATCAAAGTTGAGCGGCTGATTAAAACTTGGGTTATTGTAAAGCATACCACCCATACTAGTTACACTAGAAGTGTCTAGCCAATCAAGCGACTGATTATAGTAAGTTCCAGCAAACATACTACCCATGTTGGTTACATTAGAAGTGTTGTCAAGGCGAAGGGTTTGGTTAAAATCTCGTTTATCATAAAACATCGCGGCCATATTAGTGGCACTAGAAGCGTCAAGAATAATCGGATGACTAAGCGCATGAGCCTTGGCAAACATACTACTCATATCAATTGCATTAGAAGTGTCTAAATTGATTGGTTGATCAAAGGATTCGGCACTATACAAAAAAGCTCGCATATTAGTCACATTGGAAGTATTAAAGTTTAGTGGCTGATTAAAAGAACGAGCAGCATAAAACATGTTACGCATACTAGTCACATTGGAAGTGTCAAAATCGACTGGCGAATTAAACAAATAAGTATCCTCAAACATACTACCCATGTTTTGAACCTGCGAAGTGTCTGGAGCGTCGGTATAATTACCAACCATATTTTCAGCCCCAGCAAACATGTTAAAGGCATCTTTCCACCGATTAGTACCCCATTGATCAATTGAAATTAATTTTTTAGCATTATCAAAATCAGTAACTCCAACGCCGGCCTCCCAAAGATAACAAGCCGAAAAATGAGCTATTGTACCTTCAATTCGAACCTGATAATCACCAGCTGCGGCATAAGTATGGGTGCGCGAGTTTTTATCATTAACCGTTTCACTGCTGCCATCGCCCCAATAAATTGTATAATTATAATCAGCATCGGTGCTAGTGTCATAAGGATGAGTATAACCAGTATAAATAGTAATTTCTGGATCACTAGCTTCGACTCGCCAAGTGGTCACAAAATCATCCGCCCCAGCTGCTTTAACAGTGACTGGAGGCTTTAAAGTGGCATACTCTATTCCCATTAAAATAAACAAAAAACCAACAATCATCGACAAGATTTTGGTTCTGCTATTAATATTTAGTTTTTTAAGTCGATCTGACTTGGTGACTCGCATTTTTATGATCCTTCTTTTATGTTTGTTTTTTGTTTTAAAAAGCAGCTAACCGATTATAGTCACCTGCCCAATAAATATTTACTCTTTCATTATACCACACTAGATTAAAAAAGTCAAGACCTTAATGCTTATTTTTTGCTTAAGAATTAACACCCAAATCAACTAGTTTAATCGCTTCAGCTACTTGATATTGATCAATGCTCAAGCGGCGCAAGCTTTGACAATAAGCACCTGTGCCAAGCACTTTTCCGATATCAGAAGCTAATGAGCGAATGTAAGTGCCGGACGAAACTGAGACCTTAATCTCTAAAATTGGATAATTATAATTAATAATCTCTAAATCATAAATTGTCACTTGGCGTTTGGGGATTTCAACTTGCCTTCCTTCTCGAGCCAATTTATAAGCTCGCTTGCCGCCAATTTTAATGGCCGAAAAGATTGGTGGAGTTTGCCAAATCTGACCTTTGAATTGTTCCAAACTAGCTTCAATCGTAGCTCGAGATGGTCGAATTTTCGATTGGTAAGTGATTCTACCTTCAACATCACCCGTTGATGAAGTTTTACCTAAGATTATTTTAGTTTGATAAGACTTATCTAATTTAGTATATAGTTGGGCCTGTTTACAAGTTGGACGAATTACCAAAATCATTAAGCCAGTCGCAAACGGATCGAGAGTACCGGTATGACCAACTTTAATCTTTCGCCCAAATTGCTCAGACAAAACCCGCCTAATACGAGCCACAACCCCAAAGCTGGTTAAACCTTGGGGTTTATCGATTAATAATATGCCTTGATCTTGCAATTTCATTAGATTGGAATCACAAATTCATCATCTTCTGGTTTTTTAGCTTTTGGTGCTGTTGGTGCTTGGACTGGTTGATTTGGAATCTGAGGTGGCATCGGTGGCATTTTGCTAAAATCAGGCATTGGCGGCGGTGGGGGCAACGGAGCTTGACTATTAGAAGTAATTGATTGGTTAGTTTGTTTGATATTAGCCGCTTCTTGTTGTGGCGGCACAGCTGCTAAAGTTGGAGCTTCGACTGGTGGCGCAATTGGCGCTGGTGGAGCTGATTGATTAAAAGTTGGCATCTTAGGAACTTCAATTCCCAATTCTTTATTAATTTCTGCCGTTAAGTTTTCTTGTTCACCAGGTTGATGAACGGGAGGCTCGATTACTCGTTTTACTTTCTTAAAATTTATTTTTGATTTTTTTTCATTTTTTTTACTTGGCTCAACGACTGAGTTTTCAGAGTCTTCAATCTCTGATTCGTTGATTGGTTTCGACTTAGTTGTTTCAACCTTGTCCAAATCATCTTTTGACTTCTGTTTCAATAATTGTTTTTTTAATTCAGCTGTTTTTTGAGCTTTTTTCTCAGCTATCTTTTGCTCAGCTAATTCCAATTTTTTAGTCAAATCAAGACTTTCGTCAACAGTTTTTGAATCATCTTCTGCTGGTTTTTCGGTTGGTTGTTTTTTATCAGCCAAAATCTCTTTCGCCTCTTCTTTAGAAATATCTTCAACAACTTCAGTTTTGTCGCCAGCAATTATTTTATCCAATTCTTGTTCAGCTTTAACTTTAGGATCTGACTCGATTTTAAGCTTAGCTTCAGCTTCTTTGCTTTCTTGTTTGACTTCTTTTTTGATAGCTTTCTTTACTTGACCTTTTTCAGTTTTTACTTCTTTTTTAACTGAAGATTGTTTGGCTTTTTCTAATTCTGTAGCAATCATCTGTTGGTCAACACCTTTAGCCATCAAATTACCAGCCGCTTTCATTAACTCAGCACTAGTTTTTTCATTACTAAAACGATCAGTCACTTCGACCAAACCAGTCATCAAGGCAGTCGCAACCGCTTGGTCGATCCAGTCTTCGAACTCTTCCTCTGACTCTTGGTCTTCTTCTAATATACTCATATTATCAAGCAAATTATAACTAATTTGAGAATAAGAACTAATAGTCGGCTCTTGCCAATTGACTGTTCCTAATTGGCTATTATCCTGATCAACTGAAATCGAAGCCACAAAAGCATCATGCAAAATCTTACCGTGATTTGCCAAAGTTTGATCCAAATTCTTCTTATTATCAACTCCCAAAGCCAAGACTAAATCAACATTATATTCACCTTGAGTGAATTCCAAATCATCAACCGAAATCGCCTTTTTGGCCGGCGTAATCGAAATTCGCACCATATCATCAACTACTTTAGTTTTGACGAAATCTGCTTTGTTTGTATCCAAAGCAACAATAAAATCACGCAAACCATTGACATCTTTGTCAAAAGATTGCTCTGGTTTTAAAAATTTGATTGGATTAGGTATTTTACCACTAAAAATAGTAGTTGCTCGCTTGCCATTCTTGTTCAAAGCGAGAGTCAAACCGAGCGCAGCGGCCAACTGGTCGACCGACGGACTGTTATTAATAGCAATCAAAATATTGTCAGCTTGACTGACTTGTTCAATAATTTTGGCTTCTGATTTTCGATCTTGCATTTTTGTTACCTTTTTTGTTGATGTTTGTTTTTACTATATATACTTTAATTATAGCAAATTTAATCATTTTTGTCAATAGCGAGCCTATGTTTTGCCAAAACTTTATATCCACCTCTAGAAAATGCGAAAACTTGCTAAATTCAGCAAGTTTTCGCATTTTCGTTTTATTTATTAAGCAACCAATTAATAGCATTAACCTGACGCACACCTCTTCGCGATACTTCTTCAGGATCAAGTGTTATTAGAATCTTCATATTATGATCATCTATCATATCAAACGGTGCTAATTCTCGCTCCAAAGTTTTCTGATCGCGCACCGTATAAGCCACCTGATAATAAGTCAAGAAACCACTCTTATCTCTAGCTACAAAATCAACTTCTTTTTGACCAATTTTGCCAATCCAAACTTGATTGCCACGACGTTTTAATTCAAGAAAAATGATATTTTCTAGCAAATGGCCAGCATCTTGACCAACTTCTTTACCAAGCAAAAAATTACGAAAACCTAAGTCAACAGCATAATATTTTTCTTGAGTTGCTAAATTTTGTTTACCCTTGATGTCAAAACGTTCGACTTTATATAAAACAAAACTACCAACCAATAATTTCAGATAAGAATCGACCGTCCTTGAATCAATAGTTTTGTTTTCAACCGATAAAATATTAGCTATTTTATGTGGTGAAATAGTCGAACCAACAGAATCCATTACAAAATTAACTACATTTTCAAAACTACGCTCAGCATAAATCTGACGTCGTGGTAGCATGTCTTTAATCAAAACACTATCATAGACCTCTTTTAAATAATTACTAACTAACGCCGGATTCTGATGCATCAATTCAACCGCCTGAGGAAAAGCTGAATAACGCATAAATTGTTCAAATTTAGCACTATTCTCAGCAAAATCACTATAAGTCTGAACAAATTCTTTAAAAGAAAATGGCAAAATATTAATCTCATAAGCCCGACCAGTAAGTAAAGTTGCTAACTCCGAACTAAGCAAAAAAGCATTTGAGCCAGTCACATAAAGATCAACATTATCTTTGATATACAAGCCATCTAATAATTTTTCAAATTTTGGGATGTTCTGAATCTCATCAAGAAAAATATAGTTGGGTTTGTTTTTAACTAATTTTTGATCAATCAAATCATAAAACTGACGCCAATCCTTAATCTGATTATATTTTGGGTCTTCAAAATTATAAAACTGAACTTGACGACTATCGATATCTTTTTCAATTTCTTCTCGAAAAAGCTTCATCAAAGTCGACTTACCAGCTCGACGTACTCCAGTAATAACTTTAATCAAATTTTTATCTTTAAGCTCTCTTAGAGTTCCCAAATATTCTGAACGATTAATATATTTCATATTTTTATTGTATCACAAACCTCTAGAAAATGCGAAAACTTGCTAAATTCAGCAAGTTTTCGCATTTTCGTTTAATAAACTAATTGTGATAGAATAAATATATGAGCAAACTCACACCAAACAATTATGCTTTTATCGATAGCCAAAATCTTAATCTTGGTGTTGAATCTCTTGGTTGGAAATTAGATTATAAAAAATTTAGACTTTATTTAAAAAACAAATATAGTGTTAATAAAGCATTTTTATTCATAGGATTTGATCCAAAAAATCAAAGTTTGTATTCTCACTTACAAGCAGCTGGTTTTATATTGATTTTCAAAAAAACCATATCTTATAGAGATAAAAATGGTAAAATAACTCAAAAAGGGAATGTTGATGCAGAATTAGTTTTGCATGCCGCAGCAATTGAATATGAAAATTATGATAAAGCAATAATTGTTAGTGGTGACGGAGATTTTGCTTGCCTAATCAAGTTCTTAGAAGAAAAAAACAAAATATTAAGAATAATAACCCCAAACAGCAATTACTCAAGTTTATTAAAAACCTTTTCTAGTTATATTACAGAAGTTAAAAGCTTTCGCAAATCAATAGAATTTATAAATAACAAAAAAGCCAGACTCAGCGGTCGGTCGAAACCTTAGGCTTATCTGGCGTGTATTGGACTCAGCGGTCGGTCGAAACCTTAGGCTTATCCAACGTCGTGATTATGTTATTATTATATCAAATAATCCTCAAAAGTCAATCTATTCTATTCATCAATGAGCTTACACTTCTTCTCATAGCAATAGGGTAACCGAATTATTATCTAACGACTATAGTTTGAGTAACTTTCTTTTTTATCTAATGTGCATCTAAATTAAATTTTCAACCTTTCCACTTTCATTAGCAAGGATTATTTGTCGTTGCTCAATCGGGCTATGCCAATTATACCTTTTTCTAAGTCTATTG
>PDWI01010608.1_pt1 | contig 10282 bp, 7 predicted proteins | sample 1430891 | NCBI WGS metagenome assembly PDWI01 (sample SAMN01162508, study PRJNA174530) | Oral metagenome, whole genome shotgun sequencing project. | biome: Marine environment; feature: Marine mammal; material: Swab sample of the gingival sulcus; isolation source: swab sample of gingival sulcus... | reverse complement strand
ACTTTGGATGGCTCCAAGACAAGTTATAATTGTTCCTGTTTTACCAAAATTTGATGATTATGCTAAAAAAGTTTTAGAGGATTTGAAAAAAGTTTGAGTTAGAGCTTCAGCTGATTTTTCTACTGATAACTTAAACAAAAAAGTAAGAAATGCTGAAAAAATGCATAATAATTACATACTAGTTGTATGAGAAGAGGAAGAAAAATCTTGAACAGTTTCAGTTAGAAATTATAAAACAAAGGAGCAAGCTGTTGAGAAAATAGAAGATTTTAAAGTGAGAGTTTTGGAGGAGATAAGGGAGAAAAGATTGTAGATATATTTTACAAAATTATTTTATTTTTAATAAAAAAATTATGAAAAAGTTTTTATTGTTAGTTTTGACTTTTAGTTTTATTTTTGTTAGTGCAAATACTATTTTTTCATTAAATTATGTAGTTTCAGCGAAAACAAGATTAGAACCTACTTTACAAACTAAAGTAGATAAAATATTTCTTGATATAGAAAAAAGAATATTAAATAAAGATATTAGTTATAAAAAGAGAATATATGATAAAATTTTAAAAAAAGTACAATTAATTTATAATAGGTATCCAGATTTATCTTGAAAATCTTTATTGTTAGTTCAATATATAGAGAAAAAAGCTGAAGCTCAGAAATCTAGCTTGCCATTAGATGTTGTTTTGGGTTGAATATCTAATAGTAATAATTTATATAAACCTTATCCCTGAGAATATATATTTTGAAATAAAGATGCTAAAATATCATTTATTGAATATAGTGATATTGAATGTCCATTTTGTGCAAGATTACATAGTTCGGGGACTATAGAAAAAATATTAAAAAAATACGAATGAAAAGTAAATTTTAAATTTAAACATTTTCCATTAGCTTTTCATAGAAAATCGAATTCTTTAGCTAATTCAGCAGAATGTGCAGGTGAGCAGTGATGAGCAAATAAATATTATGATTTTATTTTTTTGGCGTTTAAAAGGCATGCTAAGCTTTATTCAGAGTATTATATTACAGATATAGTTAAGGATATTTGATTAAATAAGGAGAAATTTGATATTTGTCTTAGAAGTGAAAAATATAATGAAAAGATAATAAAACAAACTCAAGAATGAGTTAAATTATGAGTAACATGAACTCCTTGAAATGTTTTAGTAAATAATGAAACTTGAAACTTCAAAATAATTTCTTGAGCTTATCCTTTTGATAAGTTTGTTGATGTTATTGATGAAATGCTTAAATAAAAAAAGTTTAAAACTGCTAGCTCAGATTTAAAAGATTTAGAAAAAAAATGATTTTTGTTTTTTAAAAAAAATTGAAGAAATAAAAATTATTTTTTGGTAATAAGCTAGTATATTTTAACAAAAATTACTTTTTATAAACACAAAAAAAAACAGCTATATATTAAAGATAACAAGCTGTTTGTATGTTTTTAAAATGGTTCGAGATGTAGGATTCGAACCTACGATGAGGGATTCAGAGTCCCTTGCCTTACCACTTGGCGAATCTCGAAAATAAAAAGTGAATTTATTATATAAATTCACTTTTTAAAATCAAACAAATTTTGAATTATTTTAATTCAACACTTGCTCCAGCTTCTTCTAATTTTGCTTTAATATCTTCAGCTTCAGCTTTATCTGCTCATTCTTTAATTTTACCACCATTATCAGCTATAGTTTTAGCTTCTTTTAGACCAAGACCAGTAATCTCTCTAATTACTTTAATTACAGGGATTTTTGAATCACCAGCAGATGTTAATTCTACGTCAAAGCTAGATTTTTCTTCTTCTCATCCTCCTTCAGCTCAACCAGCAGCAACCATAACTGGTGCAGCAGCAGAAACACCAAATTTTTCTTCCATAGCTTTTACTAAATCGTTTAGTTCAACTATAGTAAGTTTTTCAACTTCATCCATAATTTTTTGTGCACCAGCACTTAATTTAATTTCTTCTGACATCTTTTTAAGATTATATTATAAATATATTGATTCTAACTTTTAATAGCTAGTTACTAGATAATAATTTCTTATTATCTAGAATACTAAATATTAAAGATTATTTTTCTTCAGCTTCAGTATTAGTTTTTAAATCAACTACTTTTTCTTTTCATTTAGTTTCTAATTCTTTAGCAGCAGAATCAAGGAATCTTGCAAATGAAGATAAAGGAGATTGCATACTTCAAACCAATCTTCAAAGTAGAGTTTCTCTTGAAGGCATACTAGCTATCACTTTGGTATCTTCAAGTGTTTTAACTTCTCATTCAAATATTGATGAAGCCCATTGTAATTTTTTAGGATTAGCCTTTATAAAATCATTTGTTTTTCAAAGTCAAACAATAGAATCTTCGTTTGAACAAACCATTCAAATTTGACCAGGTAGAGTAGATAAGTCCAAATCTATATCCAAAGCCTCTTTAATAGCTCTTTTTATAAGAGTTTTTTTAGCCAAACTATATGAAGCTCAAACTTCTCTTAAATTTTTTCTTAATTCAAAGAATTCTTCAACTGTAATTGCTTCACTGGTAGCAAAACCAATTGATTTTGCATTTTTAATCTTTTCTACAAGTTTAGAAAGAATTTCTTCTTTTTGTGTTTTAGTAACAGCCATTTTCAGTTTTATTTTAAATATTAAAAAATCCTTTTATCCATATTCTAGAAAAAAGGAATTAGTTTTAAAAATCGTTTTTTAAATCTTGTTTTCCTTTATATAATCTAGATAGGTCTTACTTTTTGCCTATTGTCTTCAATCAATAAAGTAACGCTATTATATTGATAAAAAATATATGTCAAAATTTTTTGTAATTTTTATAATTTTTGATGAAAAAAAATTATAGTTTTATATAATTCATGCCTTTAATAATAGTTTTATTAATTTTTTTAATTATTTCTAGTTTGTAAATATATTTAAAGGTAATAAAACTTGCAAGTATTCATACAAATGCTCATGCTAATATATCAAAAGGCCAGTGTACTCAAGCTATAACTCTGGAAATATTCATAATTATAACAAACGGGAAAAATATTAGTCAAGTATATTTATATCAAGCAAAGAATAAAGATACTAAAAAAGCAAAGCTCACTGTTGCATGGTCAGAAGGGAAGCTAGCATCTGGAATATGGTTCATTAGAAGTTTTCAAGCACTATTTATATAATTTTCAGGTCTTTCAATGTCAATAAATTGTTGGATTGTTATAGAAATTATTAATGCAATTACTGTTGAATAGAAAATAAAAAGAAGTTTCTCTTTTTCTTTCAATTTTGAAGATTCATCATTTTTTTTATAAGTATTATATATCCATGCTCATACTAAAAATATTGGTAAAAAAAATATTGGAGAATCTGACAAAAATCATATATATTTTTCAATAAAATTAATATTTGAGAATCATGTCAGATAATTTAATAATTCTTTATTTATTTCTTGCATTTTTAATTTTTTAAAAACTTAACATATATATTATATATAACCTATTTAAAAATCCATAAAAATCAAGAATTATATTTTGTAAAAAAAGAAAAATATTGTATACTTAGGTATGTGTTTTTTTTAAAATTATAATTATAAAAAATTATGGAAGTTCCAGCTAGAGTTAGATGAATGCAAGATATATTACCTGAGTATCATAAATATTTTACTTTTTTGAAAAAGGTTTTTCGTCATGAATTAAGAAAAAATTGATTTAAGAGAATAAGTACTCCAATTTTAGAACAAAAAGAAGTGTTTACTAGAACAGTTTGAAGCTGAACTGATATAGTTGATAAAGAAATGTATAATTTGACTGATAAAAAATGAAGAGAGTTAGTTTTGAAACCTGAAACAACAGCTCCAGTTATGAGATCTTATTTACAAAATGACATGCAATCTGAACCCCAACCAGTTTTTTTGTATTATATAGAACCTCATTTTAGGTATGATAGACCCCAGAAATGAAGATATAGACAACATCATCAATTTTGAGCAGAAGTTATTTGAGAAGAAGACCCTATTTTGGATGCTCAATTAATCTTTATTTGATACAAAATATTTAATTCTATTTGATTGAAAGGAGAGTTCAAAGTAGTTATAAATTCTATTTGAGTAAAAAAAGAAAGAGATAAGTATATTGAACAGTTAATTTCTTTTTATGAAGACAAAAAACATATTTTATCAGAAGATGCACTAAGAAAATTAGAAATTAATCCTTTAAGATTATTAGATACAAAAATAGAAGATGAAATTATTTTAGCAGAAAATGCACCAAAAATAACTTCGTTTTTAAAGAAAAAATCAAGTGATCATTATAAAAAAGTGAAAGAATACTTAGATATTCTTTGAGTTCCATATGAAGAAGATCATAAATTAGTTAGATGACTTGATTATTATTCTCATACTGTTTGGGAATTTGTCTGAGTTTGAGAATGAAATCAAAATAGTTTTTGATGAGGTTGAAGATATGATTGATTAGCACAAGCATTATGAAATCCAAAAGAAATTCCAGCTGTTTGAATGTGAATTTGAGCTGAAAGATTGATTGAAGCTTTACAAGAAAAGGATTTACAAATAAAAAGTAAAGATGATATTGATTTATATCTAATTTGACTATGAGATGAAGCAAAAAAAATTATTTTGCCTATGTGATTAGAAGCAAGGGAAAAATGAATAAATGTTATGAATTGAATTTGAACTCCTTCTCTATGAGTACAGATGAAAAAAGCTAACAGAGTATGAGCTAGCTATGTAGTTATGGTTTGAGTTATGGAAGCGAAAAGTGGATTATTTCAAGTAAAAGATATGAAATCATGAACTCAAGAAGAAGTAAAAAAAGAAGATGTAATAGATTATGTTATATCAAAGGTTTGAAAAGATAAGCTTGATTTTTATTGTCCTATAAAAGATTTGACTGAATTATAAAAGATTTTTGTAAATCTTTTATTTTATTTTTTATATTTTTAAAATATGAGAAAAATATTTTTGCTCTTTTTTTTATTTACAATATTTGATACAACATACTCATCTAGTGGTTTAATTTCTTGACTAAAAAATATTCCTTCTAATTTTAATTCCGAGTGTTATGAGTATAGTGGTGTTATAAAAACTTCTAATCTTGAAAAAGGAGCTACATATATTTTAAACTCAAATAAATCTGATATTATTGTAACTCAAAATAATAAAGTTTTACCAATTAAACTATTTTATAAAAAAGATTGAGTTTATAATGATTATTTTTTTGAGTGAAAAAAATTTGATAGATTTGAGTATAGAAATTTGAAAGATAATAATAACAAAACTTTTTTAGAGCTTGGTATTTGAACTTGAGATTTATCTTGAAATGAGCTTATTTTGAAGTTTGATAAAAAGATAAAAAATTTTACAAGCTTATTTAATTTTTCATATAAATCAAATTATTATATTCCTGAATTTTATATTTCAGAAAATTGAGATGATTATAAAAAAGTTACTATAAAAAATATAACTGATTTTTCTTTTTGATATTTAAAAATAAAGTTTACTTCAAGGTATCCACATAAGAGATGATTGGATATAGCAGAAAAAGTTAGGATATATGAATTGTCATTTTTAAATAATATATCTGAATTTTTATTTATGAGTTTTTTTGATGATGATATAAATGTTTATAGTTCGTATAATTGTAATGATTCATTTCGTTTATATCCCAACTCATTTAATGGTTTTTCTACTGATTTAAATACAAAAACTATAGATTTATTTTTAAAAAGGAATGATAATTATAATGTTTATGTACAAAAAGATTCTGATAATGATTGAGTTTCTGATAAAGAAGACAATTGTATAAATGTATATAATCCATTTCAAAAAGATATTAATGCAGATGGTAGGTGAGACCTTTGTTCTGATGATGATAGGGATTGAATAATTTGAGTAAAAGATAATTGTATAAATGTACATAATCCAGATCAAAAGGATATTAATAGAAATTCTGTTTGAGATGTTTGTGAATTTGATAAAGATTGAGATTCAATTTTTGATAGTTTGGATAATTGCAGAAACATTAGTAATCCAAAACAAAAAGATGATGACAAAGATTGAATTTGAAATTTATGTGATAATTGTAAATTATATAATCCCAAACAAATAGATAAAGATAATTCATGAATATGAGATGTTTGTGAGCAAAAAGAAAAATATATATTAGAAAATGATGATGATAAAGATGGAATAATAAATAGTATTGATAATTGTAAAAATATTAGTAATCCAAAACAAGAAGATATTGATAAAGACTGAATTTGAGATGTTTGTGATAATTGTAAAAATATTCAAAATAAGTATCAAGTAGACCAAAATAAAAATGGAGTTTGAGATATATGTGAAGATAGCGATAATGATTGAATTGATTGATTAGTTGATAATTGTTTAAATGTTGCTAATCCGGACCAAAAAGATAGTGATAATAATTGAATATGAGATCTTTGTGAGGATATTGATAATGATAATATAATTTTTATTAATGATAATTGTCCTTATGATTATAATCCAGATCAAAGGGACACTGATAATGATAAAATATGAGATAAATGCGACAAAAGTGATGATAGGTTTATTGAGTCAAACAAAAATATATTTATTTTGTTTATGTTTTTCACAACCTTGATTTTCTTTATTTGAATTTCAATTATGTTAAAAAAGTTATGAAATAGTAAATCTTGAGAAAAATAAAAATATATCTTAAAAAAATATTATGTTTAAATTACTAAATCGTTTTGCATGGGTAATTTCATTAATTGCAGCTTTTTCCTTTTCATTATTTGTAGATAGAGATTGACCTTTTGATGATGAGTGATTTATTTCTTTTATTATTGTATTATTAATTTTTAAATTTATAATTTTAAGAAAAGCTTATATTGAAGAAAGAGTAACTTTTTTTGTCAATGCTATATCTAATAATAAAACTATCAAATCTAGTTTGTGAACTACTAGAGAGAGTCTTAATATTCTACAAAAAAATGAAGTAGATTCTTTAGAAAAAACAAATTCTTATTTATCATTACAAGATGATGTAAACTCCTTAGAAACAAGTAAAAAACCATTAGCACAAGACAATACTTCAAAAGAAAATATTTATAATACTAAAAAAGTAGAATCCAAAGCTTCTTCTATTGAGATAGAAGAAAGAGAATTTTTACAAACAGATATTTCAGAACCTTCTTTATCAAAGCCTTCTTTAGTAGAAGTTTTCTTTGAAAAAACATGAGAATTAATTAAAAATTTCTTCTCTGAGAATATTCTTGCAAAAATTTGATGAATACTAATTTTTTTATGTGCGTTGTTTTTCTTAAGATTAGGTTTTGAGTTGGTTTGAAATTTTTGAAAAATTATAATTTGAATGTTGGTTTGATTTACTGTATATTGAGCTTGAATATTTTTAGACAAAAAGTGATTGAATGATCAAGCAATTGTACTTTTATGAATAGCTATATTAATCAACTTTTTGGTTATACTTTCTTGAAGGTATTTATTATGAGATGTTAATTCTCCATATATGTCTTCATGAATTACTTTTTTCTTTTTGATTTTAAATACTATTTTTGCTGTTGTAACCTCATTTATTTATTCTTCAAGAACTTTACTTTTATTTTGATTTCTTTGTTCTTTTATAAATCCTTTATTTTTTATAGAGGATTTACAAACTTATATAATTGTTTGATACAGTTTAATAGTTTCTTTAGGATGATTATTTTTATGATTTAAAAAATCAGATGATATATTAAGTATCTGAATTTTTGTTTTAGCTAATATAATATTTTTATTAGTACCATTTAGCTGAGATATATGATGGATAGTTAAGTTGATTTCATCTGCTTTAGTTTGAGTTGTGACATTATTTGTTATATACAAAAATAATCCTAAACTTTTGAAGTTTGTATTCCCAATAAACTATATAGTTATAATTTTTATGTTGTTTTGATGATGATGAGATGTAGTTTCTATGCTTAGTGCTTCTATATCTTATATGGCAGTTATAATACTTTTCTTTATGATATGAATATTTTATTTGTTATCTTTTTGAACAACACTTTTATATCAAATATTTATATTTCCAGTTTTGATAGTTTTTTGATTGATTTTTATTTGGTGAAGTAATCTCATTTCTTTTATCCCATTTTTATTATTGTCAATTGTTCTTGCATATATTTGAGCATTTTTATTTATAAAAAATGAAATCTCAGTATTTTTTAAATATTTCTTTTTTGTTGTTTTATGAATTTTTATTGTTTTAACTAATTGATATTTGTGAATATCAACTGCTCAAATAGAATTATCAAATATTAAATTTATAACAGTGCTTATAGCTTCATTTATTTTCTTATTATCGTCATATTCATTATCAAGAAAAAAAGATTTAGAGTTTTTGTATGCTATCTGAACTTTATTTTCTGTATTTATTTTATTTCCAATATTAGAAACTTGATATTCAAGATTAGCTTGTGTGAATTGAGATATTTCATGTGTTGATAGTAAAATACAAATTTATCTTAGTGTTATAGCAATAATTATTTTTGCATTATCAAATTGGATACTGCCTTTTATAAATAAAAATATTATTTCTGAAAAATCTACTTTTAAAAATTTACTTTTTTGAAGTGTAGCATGAATTGTTTTTATATGAATAGAATTATTTAGGTATTGAGTAGAATATTTCCCTTGAGTTGAAACTTGATTAGCATTTATGTTTTTGGCAATAATATATTTTATTTTATCATTTTTAATGATAAAAAAGATATGAATAGATGTTATTAAATCTGAGAAATCTATAGACTGAGCTAATAAAAATACAGTTTTATTATATTTATGAATTTCAATTTCATTATTTTCATTTGCAATAGCATTAGTATTTTCTAATGTTAAAGAGGTAGTTTCTATGGTTTGGTTGTTTGAGGCAACTATACTTTTCTATTTCTTCTCAAAAATAAAAGAAAAGAAAATATATGTAGCATGATTGGTTCTTTTTGCAATATGAGTATTAAATTTATTTACTTTACTTGATGTTGTTAAAGCAAAGGATTTTTGGTTCTTGGTACCATTTACTATAATATTTGTATTTTTTGTTTTTAATTTAAAATTTTTGGATAAATTTTATAGTAAGAAATATTATAAAATTATTTCTCACGATATATTTCATATAATAGGAATATCAGTTTTATGATTATTGCTTAAAACAATAATACCAAACACTCATCATTGATGGAGTATTTTATGAATATCAATTTTTCTAACTGTACTTTCTTGGACTTATTCTTTTTTTAATTCTTGATTATTAAGAAGATTTTTTGAATTTTCTCTAATTGCCTTCTTTTTAATACATATTTTTAATTCAGAACATATAATTAGTTTAATTGATAGTTCTGAAAAAGGTTATTTAAGGATTTTGCAATATATATCAACTGTTATACTTTGATTTTCTGTATATATATGGAATTATTTTAATAAAGAAAAAGTTTTAAATATTACAATTAATATTTCATATAGTATATACTTATTAATAATTACTTCTATATATGTTTTTGATATTTTCTCTTCAACATTCTTTGTAACAATTTATTGGTGATTGTTATCTGCTATATTTATTTTTTATGGTTTGCAAAAGAATATTTTAAAGTACAGAACACTTTGACTTTATTTACTTTCTTTAACAGCAGGTAAAATATTCTTACTTGATATATGGTCTTGATTTGATAATGCAATTGCTAGAGTAGCAGCACTTTTGATTATTTGAATATTGTTTATAATTATATCAATTGCTTATTCAAGGAAGCTATGAAATAATTTGAAGTGAGAGTTTAGTTTTAGTAATTTTTATGGTGAAAGTTATAATAAAGTAAAAAAAAGATAATGGTTATTAGTTCTTTATAAGTTTATCTAACTTTTTACTTTCTAATCAAACTTACGATTGTTTCAATGTGGTGAGTATGAGGAAACATATCAACTGGGACTACAGTTTCTATTTTGTAGTCACTATTTTGTATAATGAATCATAAGTCTCTTGATAGGGTAGCAGGATTACAACTAACATATATTATTTGATTTGTCTTGAATTTTAATATGTTGGGTAATGCTTTTGGATTTATTCAGGCTCTAGGAGGATCAATTATTAATAAATCTGCTTTTTTCTTTTCTTCTAAATATTTAGTTAAAAAATCTTCTACTTTTGAATTTATAAATTCTATATTATTTAAAGAATTTGTTTTTGCATTTTTCTTTCAATCTTCACTAGCTTGAGTTGAAAGTTCTATGCTATATACTTTTTTGGCTCA
>PDWI01010607.1_pt1 | contig 10282 bp, 7 predicted proteins | sample 1430891 | NCBI WGS metagenome assembly PDWI01 (sample SAMN01162508, study PRJNA174530) | Oral metagenome, whole genome shotgun sequencing project. | biome: Marine environment; feature: Marine mammal; material: Swab sample of the gingival sulcus; isolation source: swab sample of gingival sulcus... | reverse complement strand
GCACCTGCTATGAAAAGTTTTTTAGAAAATGAGAGTATCTTAGGTAAAAAAGTTTCTTATTTTATGACCCATCGTGGAGTACCGAGAGATGCACACAATAATTTTAAAAATGCTTTAAAAGGTAATCAGCTTATTGAAGGGCTAGATCTCAATGCAAAGGATAGTGAGACAGAGAATATTATTAAATTAGAAAAATGGCTTGCTAAAATAATAAGTTAGAGAAGGGTAGCATAAAGTATTGAATAGAATTATTTTTTGAAAACGTCATATTTTTAAGAGAAGGACTACTATTCAAAAGGTAGTCCATTTTTTTTTGAAATAACATTATGCATCATAATATAACATTTTTGCAATAAGTGTTGACAGTGAACGTAAATGTGGTATAATAAATATTGTTAGCACTCACTTGCATAGAGTGCTAACAATTAAAATAAATCGGAGGTGTTTTATGAATGCTGAAAAAATGACAAAAAATACTATCAAAGCAATTAATGATGCAGGAATGTATGCAGAAGAATACGGAAGAAGTGAGCTATCAACAGATACTCTTTTATACGCACTACTTGATGATAATGGATTGGTACAGTCCATATTGGAAAGATTATCTATTGATGGCAATTTATTAAAAAGGGAATTAGAACAAATTATAATGACGATGCCAAGAGTCAGTGGTGGCATGACGGAAGTCTACCCATCAATGGCATTTAAAAAGGTAATAAAAAAGGCAGAAAAAATTGCCAAAAACATGACGGATGAATATATCAGTGTAGAACATGTATTCCTTGCTATTATTGATAAGGCAAGTGATAAAATTAAAAATTTATTAGTAAAATATCGTGTAAATTATGATGATGTGATGAAGATATTATCGGAAATTCGTGGGGCTGCTAGAGTAACATCAGATGATCCTGAGGGAACTTATGATGTCCTCAAAAAGTACGGTCGTGACCTAACGGAACTTGCTAGAGAAAACAAGCTCGACCCTGTGATTGGCAGAGATGATGAGATTCGAAGAACGGTTCGCATTTTATCTAGAAAGACTAAAAATAATCCGGTTTTAATTGGGGAACCTGGTGTTGGTAAAACAGCCATTGCTGAAGGACTTGCTAGACGTATTGTATCAGGTGATGTGCCAAGCTCACTCAGAAATAAAACGATTTTTTCTTTGGATTTAGGTTCTTTGGTGGCGGGTGCTAAGTACCGCGGAGAATTTGAAGAAAGGCTCAAAGCGGTGCTTAATGAAGTCCAATCTTCTGATGGCGAAATCATCATGTTTATTGATGAAATTCATACCATAGTTGGTGCTGGAAAGACTGAAGGGGCAATGGATGCAGGTAATATGTTAAAGCCAATGCTTGCTAGAGGAGAATTGAACTGTATTGGTGCCACTACGCTGGATGAGTACCGCAAGTATATTGAAAAGGATGCTGCTCTAGAAAGACGTTTTCAGCCTGTTCTTGTGAATGAGCCTTCAGTGGAAGATACGATTACGATTTTGAGAGGGCTAAAAGAACGTTATGAAATGTACCATAAAATCAGAATTTCAGATGGTGCTTTGGTAAAGGCAGCGCTACTTTCAGATAGGTATATTACTGATCGATTTTTGCCAGATAAGGCGATTGACCTTGTGGATGAGGCTTGTGCTTTGGTGAAAACAGAAATCGAGTCGATGCCGTATGAACTCGATGAAATGACCAGAGAAATTATGCGTTATGATATTGAACTTGCTGCTTTAGAATCGGAAAATGATGATAAATCAATGTTTAGAAAAGAAGAAATATTGGCAAAGAAAAAAGCTTTAAAAGAAGACTTGGATTTAAAAATATCCGTTTGGCAGTCTGAAAAGGAAGAGATTGAAACCTTGAGCACCTTGAAAGAAGAATTGGATGAAGTACAGTTTGAGATTGAAAAGGCAGAGAGGGAGTATGACTTAAATAGGGCGGCAGAGCTTAAATTCGGCGAACTTCCTAGATTAGAACAGGAGATTGAGGAACTTTCTACAAAAATTAGTGAAAAAGAAAAATTAGTGAGAGATAGCGTGGATGAAAATGAAATTGCGTCTATTGTATCTAAGTGGACAAATATTCCGCTTGAAAAGCTAGTGGAAAAGGAAAAAGAAAAATTATTAACACTTGAAAGCAAAATTAAAGAGCGTGTGATGGGACAAGATGACGCGGTTTCTAAAGTGGTGGATGCGGTGCTTAGAAGTAGGGCGGGGATTAATGACCCTGATAGACCGTTGGGTTCCTTCTTATTTTTGGGACCAACTGGTGTTGGTAAGACAGAACTTGCTAAGGCGCTAAGTGATGCTTTATTTGATAGTGAAAAGTCGCTTGTTAGAGTGGATATGAGTGAGTATATGGAAAAGCACAGCGTGTCTAAGATTATTGGAGCGCCTCCAGGATATGTTGGCTACGATGATGGTTTTAATCTAACGGAGATTGTGCGTAAAAAGCCATATTCCATTATCTTATTTGATGAGGTGGAAAAGGCACATAAGGAAGTGTTTAACATCTTGTTACAAGTCTTAGATGATGGCATTATTAAGGATTCTAAGGGACGATTGATTGACTTTAAAAACACGGTTATCATTATGACTTCAAATATTGGTGCGTTTAAGTTATTAGAAAACAAGGGCGAAGAGATTTCAGAAGAGATAAAGTCAGAGATAAACGCTGAATTATCAACCTTCTTTAGACCAGAGTTTTTAAATAGATTAGATGAGATTATCTTCTTTAGACCACTGTCAAAGGAAACGGTCTTTGATATACTAAAAGTTTTAGTATCAGAGATTGAGCATAGGCTTGAAAGTAGAAACATTAAGCTGAATATGACGGACAAGGCTTTAGACTTTGTGGTAGAAAGTGCTTATGATGTGAATTATGGTGCAAGACCACTGAAACGATATTTACAAAAAACGCTAGAAACAAAACTAGCTAGGGAGATACTGGCTGGTCAGATAGGAGATAATAGTGTAGTTATGATTGATGTTGTGGATGAAGATATTGTATTGAAAACACAGACTGATAATAAACGATAAATTTCGTTGATTTTGTTAATACTCAAAAAGCGTGGTTTTTGTACCACGTTTTTTGAGTATGCGGTAGCATAAAAACACATAAACATGAATATCCAAAAGTCTGCAAGTTGCAGACTTTATCAAGTCAGTCAAAAGCACTTGATGACATTCATCTATGTGTGATAGAATTAAGTAAATATAAGAAGTTGAAGGAAAGTAATCAGATAGAGACAGATGATTGGGCAGACTTATTAAATGCAAAAACGAATGAAGCTTTTGAGGATATAGAAAAGCGAGGTGGTATTATGGCAGAGGCAGTACAAAAACTAAACTTTTTTACGCAAGATGAAATAGACCAATACTGGGATGAAATGTATGAAAAATATGAGATGGACATGCGGTCAAATGCACACTATTGGAAAAATGAGGGCATAGCCATTGGAAGGAATGAGGGCATCAGCATTGGCGAGAAACGTGGGAAAATTGAAGGATTACTCATTGCAGATATATCATATAGCAAAATCACTGAACTTACTGGTGCCACGGAAGAGGAAATACTAGAAGTTAAGAAGAATATGTAGTTTAAAAGCCCTGTGTATGCAGGGCTTTTGTAGTCGAATGAACGATACTAAGTGCCAATAGCTGTCATCCTGAGCGGAACGTAGTGGAGTCGAATGGATCTTTACAAAGAATGCGTAGCATCAGCGAGATTTCTCCACTACGGCTCCGCCTTCGGTCGAAATGACAGAGGCTGTGCTACGCTATGGTCAAAATGATAGAGGGTGTGTTACGCTCTAATTGAAATGACAGATTCTGGTACTTGACATTAATTATCAAAGATTGTACAATCATTTTTAGAGTAAAAGTTTTTTCAGTAGGTAGAATTTTTTTGTACCTAAGGACATCTAAAAATGAGGAGGATGGTTTTGAAAAGCAAGGGAAAAAAGCGAAAAAGGACTCTGTTTTTAAAAAGTTGAAACCCTATATGGGTTCTAAGCATGTCTATATTCCGTTGGCGGTCTTCAGTTCTGCATTATCGGCTGTATTAAGCATGGTGCCATTTTACTATATATGGAAAATATGCATGGGCTTTTTTGATTATAGTGCTCATCAATCCATCAGTGCTAGCAACTTGATTTATGATGCTATCATGTTATTTGTCTTTGCTACATTTGCGATATTCTTATATTTTATCTCTTTAATTTTATCTCATTTTGCTGCTTTTGAAGTTGAAATCGGACTAAAAAAGAAAGGTTTTGAAAAAGTAATGAGGATGCCACTCGGCTTTTTTAATGCTACAACAAGTGGAAAAATCCGAAAAATTATTAATGATGGAGCTGTTCAAACACATACTCTCTTAGCACACCAATTGCCAGATATTGCTGGTTCTATTATTAGCCCTTTGATGATACTTGCTATATTCTTTATTATGGATTGGCGCCTTGGCTTAGCATCCTTAGTGCCCATTGCTTTATCCTTTGTTTTTATGACTTTGATGATGAATGAGGAGGGCAGAGCCCTACAAAAAAAATATTTTGATGCCCTAGAAGAAATGAGCGGGGAATCAGTAGAATATGTTCGTGCAATACCTGTAGTTAAAACCTTTGGTCAAAGCGTAAAAAGTTTTACAAGATTCTACAATAGTATAGAAAATTACAAAAAACTGGTGATATTATTCACTAAAAAATGGGCGAATGGGTATTCTGCTTACTTAGCCATGGTGGAATCTACCGCACTATTTCTAATTCCAACTTGTATTTTCTTAATTAACAATGATGCTAGCGTGGTGAAAATCATCAGTAACTTTGTGCTTTATATCTTACTTGCTCCGCAATTTAGCTTAATTTTGATGAAATTGATGTTTTTTACCCAACAGATGAATGTAGCTGATCAGGCAATTGATAGATTCCATAATTTATTTGTCTATGATGAGATGGTATTTCCAGAAGATTCGGCAAGATTTGATAAGCAAGAAATTGAATTTAAAAATGTTAGCTTTTCTTATGATGGTGAAAAGAAGGTGATTGAAAATATTAATTTGAAGGTGAATAAGGGCGAAACTCTTGCCTTAGTTGGTGCTTCTGGTTCTGGTAAAACAACAATTGCTAGGTTGACAGCACGTTTTTGGGATGTCAGTGAGGGGGAAATCCTGATTGGTTCTAAGAACATTAAGAATTATTCCAAGGAAGTTTTGATGGATAATATATCCTTTGTCTTCCAAAATACAGAACTTTTTAAGACCACTTTACGTGAAAATATTTGTTTTGGTAAAAAAGATATTTCAGCCTCACAAATAGAAGATGCCTTGATAAAGTCGAGGGCAAAAGAAATCATCGATTACTTAGAAGATGGTTTAGACACTGTGATTGGTACAAAGGGAACCTATTTATCTGGGGGTGAAAAACAGCGAATTGCCTTAGCTCGTGCCTTTATAAAAGATGCTCCTATTGTGCTTTTAGATGAGGCAACTGCCTTTAGTGACCCCGAAAATGAGCACTTAATACAAGCTGCCTTAAAAGATTTGAGTAAGGGAAAAACGACAATCATGATAGCGCACCGAATGACAACGGTAATGGATGCTGATAAAATTGCTGTTCTGGATAATGGTCACATTCTCGAGTATGGTAATCACGAAGAACTCATGGCAAAAAATGGTTTATATAGAAAAATGTGGGATGAGTACCAGTCATCAATTCATTGGAATATAAAGAAGGGGGCTTAAAGGATGAAAGAGTATTTAAAAAAGAAATATGCCATGACCGATAAGGGGGCAAGTGATGTCTTGAAGTCCATTATTAGTAGTACTTTGCTTAACCTTTCACTTATTTTACCAATGATGATTTCTTTTATGTTTTTAAGACAGTATATTGATATGCATTTTGGAAAAGTAAGCGATATGGACTTAGGTATCTTTGCCTATATAGGCATTGTGATGGTAACCCTACTTATTATGTTTGTACTAGCTAAGAATGATTATATCAAAAGCTTTGTGCCAATTTATGATGAAAGTGCGAAGACTAGGATAAACCTAGCGGAAAGACTAAAAAAGCTTCCCTTAGCTTACTTTAGCAAAAAGGATGTAGCGGATTTAAGTGCTACCATTATGAGTGACGTGACCGTTTTTGAGCATTTGTTCTCTCACTCTGTACCCAAGTTATACGCAGGTGCCATTAGCATAGTTATTATGGCAATTATGCTCTTTATCTTTGATTATAGACTAGCAATTTCCTTGTTTTGGGTAGCTCCAGTATCTTATTTTACCTTCCGTTTATCCAAGAAGAAAACAGAAAAAGTGTTCAAGGAGAGTTTTGATATTAATAGAGAAATCATTGACGACTTTCAAGAGGGTCTAAACTTAGTCCAAGAAATAAAGGCTTATAATAGAGAAGACTTTTTTATAGAGCAATTAAATAAAAAGTATGACAGGGAAAAAAGTCATAAGAAAAAGTCTGAAATTATCCTAGGTGCTACTATTAACTTTTCTTACGTTCTTTTAAAGATGGGTATGTCTACGGTGGTCTTATATGGTTCCTATCTTTTTGTGAATCACAGGGTGGATTTATTTACCTTCTTTGTATTTTTGATACTTTCTGCTGGGGTATTTAATCCAATGATGAATGCCATGACAAACTTTGCTGAAATTCTCTACCTAGATTCTGTAGTAGAGAGGGTGCGAGAAGTCAATTTTATGCCATATCAAGAGGGTAGTATGGACTTTGAGCCAAAAGGCTATGATATTGTCTTTGACAAAGTTAATTTTTCTTATGAGGATGGCGTCAGTGTTCTAAAAGATGTATCCTTTACTGCCAAACAGGGTGAGGTAACGGCACTAGTTGGGCAATCGGGCTCTGGTAAAACTACAGCGGCTAAACTCGCTGCTAGATTCTGGGATATACAGGGCGGCAAGATTACCTTAGGTGGTATAGATATTTCTACCATAGATCCAGAAACTTTATTGGAAAAATTTTCGATTGTTTTCCAAGATGTCTCTTTATTTAATGCTAGTATTATGGAAAATATTAGGCTTGGTAGAAAAGATGCCAGTGATGAAGAGGTAATGAGAGTTGCTAAAATAGCAAGGTGTGACGAGTTTATAGAAAAGTTACCAGAAGGATACCAGAGCTTGATAGGTGAAAATGGTGAGAAATTATCTGGTGGTGAGCGTCAAAGAATATCGATAGCAAGAGCCTTACTAAAAGATGCCCCTATCATTTTATTAGATGAATCGACTGCCTCATTGGATGCCGAAAATGAAACAAAGATTCAAGCAGGTATTTCAGAGCTGATAAAAGACAAGACGGTCATCATCATTGCTCATCGTATGAGAACGGTCATAGATGCCGATAAAATCATTGTCCTAAAAGATGGTGCAATTGCCGAGTCGGGGACTTCAAAAGACTTGATAGCAAAGGACGGCATATTTTCCTCAATGTATCAAACGCAAGTTGTTCAATAGCTATTCATAAAATTCGCTTTGACAAAGTCATAGAGAAAGAGTATAATGATATAAGAGATCAGGGGTGCATATTGCTGAGATTATACCCTAAAACCTGATTTGGTTAATGCCAACGGAGGGAGTGTCTTTTATATTTTATCTAAAAGATGTCTTCTTTCAAAAATGGAAGGAGTTTTTTTATGTCTAAAACCAAGGCGGCAATGGCAATTCAAGTTTTGCCAAATGTTCCTGAAACAGAACGTTTAATTCAGATTGTGGACAAGGTAATAGCGAATATTGAAAGTAAGGAACTAAAGTATGAAGTTTCTGCTTTTGAAACCACAATAGATGGAGACTTGGATATCTTATTAGCTATTTTAAAAGAGAGTCTAGAAATTTGTATCAAAGAAGGCGCACCAAGCGTTATGTCTTATGTTAAATTTAATTATAGCCCAGAAGGCGGAGTATTAAGTATCGATGAAAAAACAGAAAAGCATAAAAAATAAAATTAGTTCTTACGTTTTAATCATTGCCATTTTAGTGATGTGGCAGGTAGCTTCGGATACGGGCTTTGTACCAAAATATAAATTGCCTTCACCAAGTGACACTGTGTTTGCCTTTATTGACGATTTTGATTTAATCATGCAGCATGCCAAATATACGGTGACAGAGGCAGCTCTTGGTTTATCTCTTGGTGTTTTAAGTGCTTTTATCTTATCGGTTATTATGGATAATAGCAAATTCTTTAGAAATAGCGTTTATCCAATTATTGTAGTAACGCAGACAATTCCAAGTGTAGCATTGGCGCCCTTATTAGTTTTGTGGTTAGGATTCGATATGTTGCCAAAGATAGTCTTAGTTGTCTTAGGAACATTTTTTCCGATTATCATCACTTTATTAGATGCCTATGCCAATGTAGAAAAGGAAAACCTCATGTTATTTAATAGTATGGGAGCTAGTGAACGTCAAATATTGTGGCATTTAAAAATTCCAAGTGCTGCAACGGGCTTCTTTTCCGGTCTAAAAATATCGGTTTCTTATTCTATTATAGGTGCCGTTGTGGCAGAGTGGATTGGTGGTTTTTATGGATTAGGTGTTTATATGACAAGGGTGAGACGTTCTTATGCTTTTGATAAGATGTTTGCCGTTATATTTTTTATCTCGTTTTTATCATTGGTGTCCATTTGGGCAATTAATGTACTTGAAAAAAAGGTAGTTAAGTGGAAGTGATGAAGGAAAGTACTTATGATAGTGAATGAAGTCGAGTGGATTTTACTATTATAAAGTAAATATTACATAATAAACGTTGTGGAAATGAAGAATTTAGGAGGAAGGAATGAAACAATTCAAGTTACAAGCATTCTTATCGTTAATGCTAGTTATGGTCTTGGCATTTACTGCTTGTGGGGATAACAAGGCAAAAAGTGAAGAGCCAAAGGACGAAAACAAACAAACAGAATCAGAAGATACTTCAAAGGATTCTGAAGGGGAAGAAAACAAAGAGGCTACAGAAGGTTCTGAGGAAGAAGCGAACAAGGAATTGAAGCCAATACGAATCGTATTAGATTATGTTCCTAACACAAACCACACAGGCTTATACTGTGCTAAAGAAATGGGCTTATTTGAGGAAGCGGGTTTTGATGTAGAAATCATGCAACCACCTGAGGGTTCAACAACTCAACTAATCGGTAGTGGCGGTGGAGAATTTGGTATCTCTTTCCAAGATTTCTTAGCGCCAAACTTTGCATCAGATAACCCAGTTCCTGTAACAGCTGTTGCGGCTATTTTACAGCACAATACTTCTGGTATCATGGCATTAAAAGAAGCTGGTATCAAGAGCCCTAAGGATATGACTGGTAAAAGATATTCTACTTGGGACTTAGATATAGAAAAAGCAATTATCAAGCAGATGATTAATGATGATGGCGGTAATTATGATGAACTAGAGTTTGTACCATATTCAGAAAATTTAGTAGCATACCTTAAAGAGGGTGCTGACTGTGCATGGGGTTTTTATGCATGGGATGGTGTAAACCTAGAATTAAATGATATGGAGATTGATTACTTGCCAGTTAAGGATTATCTACCATCAGCGGATTACTATACTCCTGTTATTATTGCAAACAATGAGTGGTTAGCAAATAACCCAGAAGATGCGAAGGCTATCATGGCTGCGATTTCTAAAGGTTATGAGTATGCTGCAGAGAATCCTAAAGAAGCAGCGGAGTACTTATTAAAGAATGCTCCAGAATTAACGAAAGAGCTTGCAGTAGCATCTCAAGAGTGGATTTCAAAAGAGTATATTAGCGATGCCAAGCAATTTGGTTATATTGATCCAGCAAGATGGAATGCTTTTTACGCTTGGTTATTTGAAGCGGGCTTAATTCAGAAAGAAATTCCAGCTGATTTTGGATTTACAAACGAATATCTTCCAGAGAAGTAGTTAGAATAAATTAGGAGTTTTGGTGATTTTATGAGCCTGAATATAGAAAATTTAAGCATATCTTATGGTGAAAATAAGGTGCTTAAAGACATCAATATCAATGTCAAAAGTGGTGAAATAATAAGTATTATTGGTAGAAGTGGAGTAGGTAAAACCACGCTTTTTAATGCTGTTACTGGTCTTATTGACTGTGAAAAGGGAAGTATTACTTTAAATGGTAAAGCTGTCGATTCAAAAGAAAATGCAGTTGGTTATATGTTGCAAAAAGACCTCTTACTTCCATTTAAGACGGTGATGGATAATATTATTTTGCCTTTGATTTTGAGCGGGACAGACAGACAAGAGGCTGTAAAGGAAGCATCAAAATATATAGAAGATTTTGGTT
>PDWI01010606.1_pt1 | contig 10282 bp, 8 predicted proteins | sample 1430891 | NCBI WGS metagenome assembly PDWI01 (sample SAMN01162508, study PRJNA174530) | Oral metagenome, whole genome shotgun sequencing project. | biome: Marine environment; feature: Marine mammal; material: Swab sample of the gingival sulcus; isolation source: swab sample of gingival sulcus... | reverse complement strand
TTTTACAACCATATAAGCCGTAAGCCCCGAAACCACTGAGGGCAACAAAACATCATACATGATAGCACCTATAAAAAGCACCTCAACACCAAAAACAGCACCCGCAATTGGCGTTCCGAAAACTGATGCAAAACCAGCACTGATACCGCAAATAACAAGCTTTTTTCTATCGGCATTATTAAATTTAAAAATAGTAGCAAAAAATGAAGCCGCTCCTGCTCCTATTTGAGCACCCGGACCCTCTTTTCCCGCACTTCCTCCGGAAAACAAAGTTATAACGGTAGCGACAAGTTTTACGGGAATGACAGATAGATTTATGTGTCCGTTATTTCTATGAACCGCTTCTATAACTTTTTCGGTTCCATGACCTTCGGCAGTTGGTGCAAATGTTTTTACTAAAAATAGACTCACAACCAAAGCAAAAGGTAAAAACAGAAAATACGGAACCGTACTTTGCTCTTTCAAATCATCCGACAAATGTAAAATCTCTAAAAAAAATCCAACCGCATAGCCAATAACAACGCCAATAGCAACAGATAAAACTATCCATTTTGCAACACTGATAAACATAATGGTATGTTCGGTAAACTCTCTTCGTATCTTATTCATATCGCTCTTCTTAAGTGTAGTATCTTGGTCAATATCGGCAAATTTATATATTTTTATATAGTCATAGATTTACTTTTTACGATTTCTTTCATCTTCTCTTTCTTTAACTTGAAGCATAAAGCCTCTTAAAAGATAAATCGTTAAAAATACAAAACAAACAACTACAAAAAAATCCAACACATCTTTCATCGATTTTCCTCCACTACAAGCTCCATTTTGCCTTTATAAGTAGTGACCCTTACATGTGAAAGATTTAAAAACTCACCATTTTTTATCTTTTTGCTTTTGTCATATAATTTTATCTTACCGTTTTTAGTAAAAAGGTAGCCGTTTTTATATTTTCCACTTATATTTTTTATAACATCGTTTATTTTAACATTTTTTAGGTTAGAAGAATGTAAATAATATCCATTTAAATCATCTATTTTACCAAAATCTTTTAAAACTTCAAGCGCAACTATCTCCCTAACTCCTTTATAATCTTTCATCTTTTTTACTAAAATATCATATTTATGAAATTTTTTCATATTAAAAAGCGGCTTATACACATAAATACCCCGCCCTTTTTGCGACAAAATTACACCGCTTCCTTTTTTATAGATAACAACCGCATCTTTTATCTTTATATCGGTTGAACTTAAACTCATATCATAAAGTTTATCTATTGATACCTCTTTAGCCTTGGCACTTTTTTTTACATGTAAATTTGTTGAAAGAGTAATCTTAATAGGAAAATGGTCTGAATATCCCGCTCCTTGATGACGTCTACTATGCTTTTTCCCACTTGTTTTCCAACGATTTGGATAGCCTTTTTTATCGCTTAAAAATCCCTTTACTGCCCTTAAAGAGTCTCTTTTATATTCGAGTCCTTTTCCATCTATCAACCCTTCACCCATTATAATCCTATCAAGTGCGGATTTTTTACCAAAAAATACTTGGGAATATCTGTTTTCATATGGAACTTCACTCCATGGGTCATAAAAGCCTTTTTTGCGGGCTAATTGCCCAAAAGTATCTTGTAAAATGGATTTTGAAGAGATTTTTGTATTAAAATCCCCTAGAAGTAAAAAATCCCTCTCTTTGGATTTTAAAACCGCCTTTTTTAAAGTCTTTGCAACTTTTAACCTCTTTGCTCTATCGTACTTTTGAGTTGGAAAATGAACGACCCAAAGCCCTAACTTTTTTCCGTCAATATTAACATTTACATGTAAAAAATCCCTTGTCCTTCTAATGCCCGCATTTACGGACTCTTGTGAGACAATAGGGTACTTCGATAAAACCCCTACTCCAACGGGTGAGCGATAGGGCTTAGTAAATGCAAAATATTTAAATCCCGTCTTATTTGCCAAACGCTTTAAAATGGCTTTATTTTCAACCTCTTGCAAAGCTAAAATATCGGCATTTATAAATTTTACAGCCTTTACGGTATTGGCAAATTTTTTCTGCGCCATTTTTTTACTCCAACCGTTTTTACCTAGCTTAAAGTCCCTATACTCGCTTCCTTGATTTAATCCGTCAAAAAGATTTTCCACATTGTATGAAGCTACATGTATCTCTTTTGCAAACAAAGATATACAAAACATTAAAAGTAAAGCTATATATTTCATGAAATAGCCTCTAAAGGTTTGAAACTTAAACTCTCATCATCATAATACTCTAATTTTCCATTTTCTATATAATAATACCAACCGTTGACATTTAATTTTCCCTCATTGACTCTTTTTTCAACCTGCGGATATGTTAAAAGATTTACCAGTTGAAACACAATAGACGATTTTTCAGTTGCTCTTAATTTTTCTTCAAAAGTAGCATTAGGCATTGAAGAAGCTATAAAATCTTTCGCCCTACTTCCAAGTTCCAACCACTTTTTTACATGTAACAAATTTTCATCACCCCTATCATACGCATAAAGCCCGTTTATCGCCCCACAATGGGAATGTCCACACACTATGATATCGCTAACCTCTAAGATGGAAACTGCATATTCGATAGCGGCTGCGGTTGAGTGATAGTCATTATCCGGAGAATATGGAGCAACCATATTTCCAATATTTCTCACTATAAACATATCGCCGGGATTTGTGCTTGTAAGCAAGCTTGGTACAACCCTTGAATCACAACACGCTATAAATAAAACTTTTGGATTTTGTCCCTGCTTGGCTAACTCTGAAAAATGCTCTTTATAATGCTTAAACTTTTTTTGCTTAAACTTCCCATAGCCTTCAATAATAGTATCTATACCCATACTTCACCCTTTATAAACGTAAAATTACAAAAAACTTCTTGTAAATAATTTTACCACCATAAAAACAACAAAGATTAAAATTTGTAAAAAAAGTAGTTAAAACGAAGATAAAACTCTTTTTTTAAAGTTTTACTTAGCTCTTTTATAAGCCTTTTCCATAGCTTTTATAAAAGCACTTCTTACTTTTGCGCCCTCTAAAACTTTATTTCCCGCTATGGTTGTGCCTTTAGGAGAAGTTACTTTATCTTTTAAAATAGCCGGGTGTTCATCTTGTAAAACCGCTCCAACTCCTTCAAACAGAGTACTTATCATCTCATAACTCACATCTCTTTTAAGACCTAAATTCACAGCCCCGTCACTTAAGGCTTCAGCTACAAGTGCAAGCCACGCTGGTGCGCAACCCACTAAACCCATGGCAACATCAAGCTCTTTTTCACTTTGAAGCCAAAAACATCTCCCGATGCTACTTAAAATTTCAATCGACTCTTTTTTAAGACTTTCATCTCCACATAAAGCAGTGGCAGATTTTTGTTTAAGTGCTGCCATATTTGGCATAGCTCTTACATAACTTTTAGCATTTATCTTCTGTTTCAATCTCTCAAGTGTTACACCCGCAAGTATGGATATAAGCCCTTTCGCACAACCTTTTGTTTGCAAAAACTCCAAAGAATTAGGCTTTATAGCTAATATAACAATATAATCATCAAGCAAAGGAATTTCGCTTAAAATATTAATATTTGGATATAATTTTTTTAATTTAGATTTTTGGTTTTTATTTTTCTCAACCACATCAACATTATAACTTTGCAATCCTTTAAGCATAGCCCCGCCCATGCTACCTGCGCCAATCAATAACACTTTCATCTTATTTCCTTATGTAAAAATAACTTTATATTTTATATATAATTTATAAAGTTAAACTAATTTTACCTTTACATGTAAACTTTAAACCTTAAACTTACCCAACTCTTTATCTAACATAGATGTCATTTGAGATAGATGCTCGCTAGCATTTGTAACCTCTTCCACACTTTTAGAGTTTGTATTTGCTATATCTTTTATCTTATCTATTTGCGCAATTATATTATTGACCGCTTTTGAAACTTCTTGATACTCTTTTGTGTTTTGAACATTTGCACTTATGGACGATTGTATTATTTGAGAATTTTCATCTACTACACTAAGTAAACTCTCCGATACCCGCGAAGTCTCGTCTATATCTTTTGCAGTAGTATTCAGATCCAAACTCACATCATTTACTGATTGGACAACTACATTTATAGTGGTATTTATTTCTGCTAATGATTTTTGAGTACGTTCGGCTAGTTTTCTTACTTCATCTGCAACAACCGCAAAGCCACGCCCATGCTCACCAGCCCTTGCTGCTTCAATGGCTGCATTAAGTGCAAGAAGATTTGTTTGATCAGCTATATCGTTTATAACAGTTAATACCTCTTTTACTTCAGCTGTGTTTTGGCTGGTTTGATTTAGTTTATCGCTAAGTTCTATTCCTTGTTGTGATGCTTGATTTAAAAGTCCGTTTAACTTGCTCATCTCTTTTTGTATAGTATCTAAATTTGCGCCGGCATTTGTTAGGTTTTTACTATTTGTTTGAGCAGCATTTACAGTTTTACTCACATCTTCAACTATTTGTGAACCCATATTTACGGTTTTACCAACAAGAACTGTCTCTTCCTCAACCCTTTTACCAACGCTAAGAGCTGTTGAGCTAAGCTCTTTTGCTACATTTAGATTTTCCATACTTGTTTGTTTAGAATCATTTATCAAAGCTTGAATTTTTTCTATAAAAACATTTACATCTTGTCCGATGGTAGCTATCTCATCCTTTCCTTTAATATCAACTCTTTTTGTCAAATCTCCTTCACCCTTTGCCAAATCTTTTACCATCTCACCTAAACGATTTAAAGGTTTAAAAAGATAAGATAGAAGCAATACGGTTACTATAAGAGTCAATATGGTAAAAACAGCGCTTACAGCAATGGATGTTTTTAATTGTTTATTAACAGGCGCATATACATCTTGTTTTTGGATAAAAGCTAAAACTTTCCATTCTAAAGATGGTATAGTTTGAAGTACAGCTACTTTTTCAACACCTCCTAATTCATACTCTATGATACCGCTTTTTTTAGAAAACACCTCTTTTTCAAGATTTTTTAATGCAGGAGATATTTGAGACATAGTTTTTCCAATAAAATCATCTTTTTTGTGTCCAATTACTATTTTTTGGTTATTAACTACTGAGAGTGTTCCGTATTTTAAATGTGCGGATTTTATTTTTGCATTTAATTCATCTAATGATAGATCAGCCCCTACAACTCCTAACAAATTTCCATTTTTATCAATGATTGGAGTTGCTAAGGATATAACAGGTTTTTTAGTTGAAGCATCTATGTAAAAATCAGTTACAATTGCTTTTTTTTCTTTTTTTGCTTTGATATACCAAGGTCTCTCCAGAGGATTATAACCGGGTTCAGGAGTCCAATCAGAATCTAAATAAAAACCATCTGATAAACTAAAATACATAGAAAATGTACCGTTAGTTTTTTTAGCTCCCCTAAGAATAGACAAAACTTGTTCTTTGTTTTCTAAACTCGGAGAAATATCAGCCAATACATCGGCTGTTCCTTTCATGGATTCTAATTTATCATGTATATATAAATTAAGATATTCGGTATAGTCATTTACAGTATTTTCAAGACTATTTTCTATCTGTATTAAAATCTCCTTTTTGCCATTGTTATAGTTTACAAAAGTAAACATACCGTAACCTAAAATCAACAATAAAGCCAGTGTCATATAAAATTTTGCCTTAAAACCCACACAATCTCCCTTATAAAAAAATTAAACAATTATTATACAATTTTTAAGGTTAAAAAGCATTAAATAAATTATGTTAAATCTTAAGATAACTACGCTTTTAACAATTGCCGTAAAACAACAGTAGCGTATGAACCTTTTTGCAGAGTAAAATTCATCTCAAACCAAGCATCCTCTTCTACATAACGATACTCTAAATTTTCCAAAAAACTCCATGCAAAACGGCGAGAACCTGTCATTTGGTAAAGATAAGGCAAAGCATCTTTAAAAAATGGCTCTTCTATCTCTTTAGCAATTCCTTCACTTTGCATCGCCCTACTTCCTATAAGCCATCCTGTGAGAGTAGTTTGCCTTTTCATAAATCTATCCACTTCATCTTCCAAATCTTTACATGTAAAAGCTTTACCATGCGGATAGTGATGCATTACATCACCTTGAAATATCTTTAAAAATTGTTTTTGGTTTTTTAAATTTTTTATGCTTTCATCATCTAATTTTAGTATATTTTTAATCTCTTTTACACTAAAATTTTCTACTAAATGGGATAGTTCAATTCGGTGATTTAACCAAAGATTAAAAAGTTCGCTTTGATATGCGGAGATTAGAAATTTTTTCATCTTTTTATTTTTTATCTTCATTTCACCTGATAAAATTTTTAATCCATCACTAGAGTTATTTTGCTCTTTACCAAATCTTTGATATCCAAAAAAGTTCGGATATCCGTTTTCGTTTATAAATCTAAGTCCATCTTCAAGCTTTTTTGCATCAATTTTAGAAACTTTTTTCAATCTCATAAAAAAACGATTCGACTTTAAGTGCCCTATTTTTATCTTGTTTTTATGGTAAGTTTTTTGAATGATTTTAATCTTATCATGAAAAAAATTTTCAAATGAACTCTCATATTTTTTCAAGATACTTATGTATTGAATGGTCATTCCATCTTTATCTTTCAATCCCGCATAACCAAAATCTCTAGCTTTTGCCCCACTTACCTCACTTAAAACTTTTATCATATCCCAAGTTGTAATATCTTTTTTTCTTACATGTAAAATCAAATGTTCGCCTTCACCCGTAAAATCGTAAAGGGGAATTTCACTTACCGTAAAATCATTGGAATTTTTTGTAAAATGTACTTGAGTAATTGGAGAGTGTTTTAATACGTACGCTGTTTTCATTGCTATTAATATTTATCTTAAAATTTAAATTTAAAAAAATAGCTCCATATAAGCATTTACACGAAGCTATTTGTGTTTTATTTTTTTGGTGCAGACTTACTTTTTTTCGAAGTCTTCTTTTTTGGTGTCTTCTTTTTTGAACTTTTCTTTTTGGCGTCTGTTTTTTTGGTTTTGCTCTTTTTTGCACTCTTAGTTGACTTGGTCTTTTTGGAACCCTTGCTACTTTTTATATCTTTTTTATCTGTTGCTTTTTTTGCACTACTTTTAGTGGGCTTAGCTTTAGATTTTCTTTTTTTAGATGCTTTTTTAGTACTTTTTTCACCATTTTTTATATCATTTTTGATATTGTATATGATTGTTTCACCTATACCTTTAACATTTGCCAAATCATCCATACTCTTAAATTTACCATTAGTTTTTCGATACTTGATAATAGCAGCTGCTTTTTTCTCTCCTATGCCTTTAATGCTTGTTAGCTCGTCAATGCCTGCTGTATTTATGTCAATCTTTGCAAACAAAGACACCGCCAAAATAGTTAAAATTAAAAGTATTTTTTTCATTTAATCTCCTTATAAAAAATTTAACTTTATTGTAACTAAATTTGGTTAATATGTAAAGACTGAAATTTTACGGAAGTTTTTACATGTAAAGTTTTTACATGTAAAAAATGTAAATTGGGAGTTACGAAAAGAATACTAAGTAAAAACTACTTAGTATTCTTTTTTTTATACTTTAAACTTTAAACTTTCCAAGTTCACTATCTAGCTGATTTGCCATATCTGAAAGATTTTTACTTGAATTTGCAACTTCACCAACACTCTTTGCATTTGCATTGGCTATTTCATTTATTTTCTTAACTTGCTCAATTATCTCATCAACTGATTTTGAAACTTCTTGATACTCTTTTGTATTTTGTAAGTTTGCATCTATACTTTTATTGATTATTTGAGCATTTTCATCTACAACATTTCTTAGTTTTTCAGATACTTGTGAAGTCTCTTCTATACCCTTAGCAGCTTGATTTAGGTCTGAACTCACATCATTTACCGATTGAACAACGACATTTATGGTTGTATTGATTTCAGCTAAGGATTTTTGAGTACGTTCAGCTAGTTTTCTTACTTCATCGGCAACAACTGCAAAGCCACGTCCATGTTCTCCTGCCCTTGCTGCTTCAATGGCTGCATTGAGTGCAAGAAGATTTGTTTGATCAGCTATATCGTTTATAACTGTTAATACCTCTTTTACTTCTGCTGTATTTTGAGAAGTTTGACTAAGTTTATCACTAAGTTCTAAGCTTTGGACAGCAGTTTGATTTAGCATTTGATTTAGTTTACTCATCTCTTGTTGAATAGTACTTAAGTTTTCTCCTGCATTTTCTAAGTTTTTACTATTTGTTTGAGCTGATGATAGAGTTGATGATACATCTTTTACTATCATCTCTCCTTTTGTTACGGTATCGTTAACTAAAGAGCTTGCTTTTCCTGCTCCTTGTTTAATAGATGTAGATGTAGTATTTAACTCTTGTGCAACACTTGCATTTTGAGTACTTGTTTTTTTGGAGTTTGATACAAGAGCTTGAATTTTTTCTATAAATGTATTTACATCTTTACTTATCTTTGCTATCTCATCTTTACCGTTAACATCTAAACGCTTTGTTAAATCTCCTTCTCCTTCGGCTAAATCATTTACCATTTCACCTAAACGGTTTAGGGGTTTGAAAAGGTAAGATAATAGTAAAACAATAATAACAATGGTCAAAACTATCGCTATAGAAGCAATAACAACATTTTGAATCAATTGTGCAGTAACATCTTTGTATGCCACATCTTTTTCCACTGAGGCTACTACTTTCCACCCCATTTCCGGTGAGGTACTAAAAAACATAAGCTTATCTTTACCGCCTTTTGAATAATGAAGAATACCATCTTTATTTTTATATATATCATCTATAATCTTCAATCCATCAGGAATTGCCTTTTTTACATCTCTTACATTTTTGCCTATAAGCTCTTCGGATTTGTGACCAACAATGACTCCTGTTGCATCCAAATACTCTATACTTCCACCTTCTATATCAGCCTCTTCAGCCATTTCAATAAAAACATCCAAAGAAACATCTCCGCCAATTACACCTTTAAAAACATCATCTTTAATTATGGGGACAGCAAAGGTAACTAAAGGTTTTTTGGTAGCTACATCCGTATAAACATTTGTTACAAAAGATTTTTTCGCTTTTTTTGCACCTTTATACCATGGTCTTTCAAGAGGACTAAACTCAGCCGGTGGAGTCCAGCCACTTCCATCATAATACCTACCGTTTTCCAAAGCAACGTATATATCACCCATGCCTGTCATTCTCATAGCACCTTTTAAAATGGCAAGAATATTTTCCTTGTCATCCAAGTCGTATTGTGAAACCATATATGATATGCCTTCTAAAATCTTAGAGTTTCCCTTACTCCAATGATGCATATGTTCCGCACCCTCTTCTGCAACACTAGCTAAATTTTGTTCTGACTTTTTCATAATAATCTCTTCACTTTTAATATATGTTGCAAAAGTAAACAAGCTATATCCAACCAGTAAAGATATACCTAAAACTGTATAAATTTTTGTCTTAAACCCCATTTTTGTATCCTTTTTGATTCTAAAACCTATAGACACAATATGTCTAATGTTTTAGTAATTGTGTTTTAAACAGCCCAATATTACGCATGAAAAACCCAAATGCACAACAAAACCAAACTGTCTTTGAATGTATATCGACAATTTTACAAATAACAATATAGTTTTTATAAAAAAATTTTAAAAATTAAACAAATAAATGAAAAAATATAGTTTCTTATAAGTAATTAAAAACTATTTACATGTAAATTTGCACTATGATATAATAAAAAACGAAAAAAATGTTGCAAAAGGTGAGCACATGAAAGAAAGCAGACTATTTTCGATGATTTATTATATTTTAGAAAAAGAAAAAGTTACGGCAAAAGAGCTTGCTGAAAAATTTGAAGTCTCCGTTAGAACTATTTATAGGGATATTGACTGGATTAGTAGTGTTGGAATTCCCATTTTTACAACTCAAGGCAAAAGTGGTGGCATAGAGATAGATAGTGATTTTGTACTAAGCAAATCCATATTAACAAAAGATGAAAAAGAGCAAATCTTAAGTGCACTCAACAGCCTTGAACATACAAGCGAACTTTATAAAAATGACCTTATAACCAAACTATCTGCACTTTTTAAAATAAAAAATGAAAATTGGATAGAAGTTGATTTTACCTCTTGGCAATTTAATAAATCCAATCAAAATCTTTTTAGCAAATTAAAATTTGCCATTATAAATAAAAAAATAGTCTCTTTTGATTATTTTAGTGCTCACCTAGAAAAAACAACCAGAGAAGTTAAGCCT
>PDWI01016355.1_pt1 | contig 10283 bp, 20 predicted proteins | sample 1430891 | NCBI WGS metagenome assembly PDWI01 (sample SAMN01162508, study PRJNA174530) | Oral metagenome, whole genome shotgun sequencing project. | biome: Marine environment; feature: Marine mammal; material: Swab sample of the gingival sulcus; isolation source: swab sample of gingival sulcus... | reverse complement strand
CCCTAAGAAAGAAAAATAAGCCTATTATATAAAATATAAAACCAAACTCTTAAAAAAAATGACAACTTATACCCTTGATGAATAATGCGGGTTAAGCGGGATTTTGCTATTTGCCAAAAGCCTTGAAATCGCAAAGAATGCACTCGCAGCAAACAAGCTCGAGCGTTTTTTCTTCCGACTTTTGCATCTTCTATAAGGATAAAGTCAGCTATTTGGTTTTACCTTCTAAAAAAGTCTCGAAATACGGCTTAATACCGGAGAAGCATATAGGCTTTAAAATAAAACTGCGCTAATTGTGCCGGGAAATATAAATTCTTATTAAGATGTTTTTATGGTATCTATGTTGCAGGTTTCATTTAAGCTTGCGTTTTATGGTTGTTTATAATAGTTTAAACTCAATAAACTTTGAATAATCTATTTGCTCTCTTAATATATTACCCTCCGGGTATCCAATATATTCTTTACCGTCTTTATCTATATCATATAAGTAAGAGCCTATAATACCCTGTTCATAATTAATGAAAAATGTGCCTTCATACTCATCAGCCATATAACAATAAAGTCCGGAAACCCTAAAAATAAAAATATTCTTATTGTCTTTTGTTGTTGCAATTTGCTTCATTTGTACGAATAATTCATCTTGTATCTGTATATTACTCGTATCTAACAAGATTATATTTACAGTATAATCTTTTCTTTTTGTCAAATCAAAAAGAGGGAAATATTTTGTTCTTGGTTTTTCAATAATTTTATAATAAAAAACACTGTCTTTAACAAACATTTTACCTTTAAAGTCAATCTTATCTTTGCCACAACATATTGGAATTGTCGTGAAATAATTACATTCATCAGAATTGAAATCAACAGAGTCTATTGTTAATCCAAGTTTACAGAGATTTTCAGAATAATTTGATAAACAATGATTTTTCTCTTTACAAGAATAGAGAAATATAATAAATATTAATAAAACTATTTTTGATTTTGCCATACAATTGTTGTTCTATATTTATTTTTATAGTTTCTTCAATTTCCTCAATCGGCATTATTACCTTCGGTTATCAATAAATTATAAGTCTATCAGCATATACGCTCTAAAATAAAACTGCACTAATTGTGCAGGGAAAATATAAATTTGCTTATAAATCAAAAAGCTCTGTTTAAAAAAGTTGTAACCCGTAGATTCAACTACCAAATTCGGGTTAATATTTACTGAAGTTTTTCTTCTATCTTATTAATTATTGGTAAATATTTTCGTTTCTGTATTTTTTTGAGTTCTTTTCTAATTTTTTCTTTATCTGTATTTTTGTCAATAATTTTTAATTTACTAATACATTTATTTGTATCCCTTTTTGTTTTTTTTGCCAGCACTCAGACAAACGATGTAGGATTTTCTACGGCAACCTTGGGAATTACTCGGGTACCGTAATATTGCGAAAGTTCTGCATTGTTTATATTAATAAGATACAACTCAACTAATAGTTTCATTGCTTTGTCATCTGTCTTTATGTTCTTTAAAAGTATGCTGTCTCCAAGATACAAATATAACTTCACATCTTTTCCGTTACCGGAAAAATAGCAATCATTATGAGACTTATTAATTTTTGTGAAAGCTTTTATAAACTTTTTTTTTATAGATTGCTTTATCATTATAATTTATATAATTCTCTATTTTATTTCTAATTTCAGCAGTAATTACACATGAATCCGACTGTGCATACCCTTGGCAATTTAAAAAGTATAATAACATTAAGCTTATTAGAAAAAAAAGGAATTTGTTCATTTGATAAATATTATTGTTTTTAATGTCTTAACCCGGTATTACCCTTCTATTTCGGTCAGTATCTGAGTCAAAACAAGACACTTCGCTTGATAAGGCTCATTCACCATATCACAGGATATGCCTTCGCCTTATCTCTTATTTTATTGTATATGCAGTCCTCACTACAAAAATTGATGACCACGAAGTAGCCGAAGATAATTATTCGGGTTAAACTGTTCTCGTTGATGTTTTTTTACGAAAATAGCAAGCTAAAAATTTTATTGTTCTGTTGTTTTGTAATGACACTATGCTTATTGGATATACAAAAACAATACCCGTAAACCCTAAACCAATTGATTATTTATTTTAAACAAGTAAATTTTTATAAGTTGAAAAATAAAATAGTAAACTTTTTTGGGTGGTATTATTTTACATATTAATTCTATCCAATTCCATTTTAATTTCTTCAATTTCTTTATCTATATATGTATTATTTAATTTTTTTTTATTAGCCATAACCCATTTATATACATCTGAACTTAAAAATATTTCTGTTCCATATTCTTTACTAAATTCTGAAAAATATTCGATAATAATACCTTCATCAGATACTTTGTAATCATTTAGATTATAGCTCTGATTACAACATTTTAATTCGCATTTATAAATCTTTAATAAAAGTAATATAACAAAATCATTAACCTCATTGTCCCTAGAATTTAGAACCTTATAAATTAGAACAGGAGGAATAGTATCAGGAAGAGAGAAGTCTTGATGCACAGTTCCACATTCATAATTTTGGACAAATAGTTTAAATTCAGAAATTGAGTTTTTTAAAGAAAGTTTACTCTTTTCTTTTAATTTTTTAATTGTTTTTAATGGTATTTCATTTCCATTTGAAATTTCAATGTATATTGTATCCTTACCAACTTGTTTTTTTAATTCTGAACTATCTCCATTATTACATGATAAAAATAGAACACTATTGAACAAAAATAATAAAAATATGTTTCTCATTTACCAATTATTTTTGCGGGATTAATAACTTTATCTAAGTTTTCTTTTTTTACTGTTGTACTTGTATTTACTTGTGTTGGCATAAAACCATCTTTAAATTTAAAATCACTTAGATAAGTATAGGTTGTTTGTCTTGTATATTTATAAAGTTCCTTTTCCCCATGTTTGTATTTTACCTGTTTCTTTTCCATTTTTAATTACAGGTGCAATTTTCCATGTTGAGCCAATTGATGTTACACCTGTTTTTGTTGTCAAGCTTTCTGCAACACTAGCATTTTTATAAAACTTCGGGCTAGTGTACATAAATGTTTCTGTCTCGTTCTGCACATGATCTTAAACATGGATAATCTTTTTTTATTTTTTTATTTTTTTTCTTTCTGATATAATATTCATTTAAACATTCAAGGTCAAGGTCTTCAACGTATGCTAAACCAAGAAAAATATAATTTTTTAGAGAGTTAGAATACAAATAAGAGTTTTTATCTAAGTAATCCATCAATTCAGGAAAATCATTTTTACGGAAACCTTTTAACTTATAAAAAAAACCTGTTGAAGGTACGTATGCAACTATATAATCACATGAAAAGTAAATATAATTTTTTTTAAACGCTTCCTTTTTATTTTTAATGAAAGTAGAGTCTAAAGATTTTGATCTTTTTTCAATTAAAATAAATTTTGTATCATCAAACCCTTTTGATTTTAGGAACCGAGAGGTAAATTTACTTTCTATATAATCTTCTAACTTTTTAATATTACTAAATAAAATTGCTTCAGATTCTAAAACTTGAAATTTTGCAGTATATAGTATTTTTGTTGAATCAATTTTAATATTTTGTGAAAAAAGATTAATAATTAAAATCTGAACTAATAATAAGATTAATATTTTTTTCATTTGTTATTCTTTTTATATATTCTGTATGATTTATAAAATCTTTTCATTACTACATCAACCATTTGACCGCTTTTATTTTATAAATCTGCACAATTATTATATAAAACATGATAGTCTTCCTTTGCTTTGTTTAATATAACTTTTAAAATCTTTTTATCTTCATCTTCAGTTGTTTCAATATCTAAAACTGTTTCGTATGAAGAAAGTTCATCAGGCGTGTTAAAAATAATTTTTAATACACTATATTCTCATCCAAATAGTATAGTACCATCTTTCTCTCCCGTTTCCGGGTTTATTTTTTGTCCTTCTTTTGACACAAAAGTCCAATCATTTTTGTCATTTCCAGTAATAGATGCCATATGTCTAAAACCTTTAGCCCCTTCTTTATTGTTCAATACAATTAAACTATCTCCATTAATATAAATATTAACTAGGATTATTCGCACCATATTGATAAGGCGACATTGAAAAATATTTTTCTGCAAATCTGTCTTGCGTATGAAACCTCCCCAATTGCGGGTCATAGAACCTTGCGCCGTAGTCGTACCAATCTAAGCCCAAATCAGTTTGCAGTTCTTTGCCCTTGTAGAGGTAAAAATTGCCTTGCTCAGAACTTCCGGAGAGGTAACTCATTGCGGTTTGTCTCATACCAAAGGGATAGCAGCTGTATGCTATTGCTTTTATAAAAAACATACTTTGGCAAATATACAAAAACAATATGGTTACAAGTTATATTGATAGCTTTTTTTTATTGAAATTGGACACAGTTTTTTAGTGGTATCGTTTGTCTGTAAAAAGTTTGAAGACTTCTTTAATAAGAATATTGCTCTATTATAAAATAAAAAAATGCAGCCGGATGGGTTGCGGTTTTTTATAATTCGATATTGTATTTAATCTATTCTTTTCAATATTACTTGATTATATTTTAATTTGTTTCTATTAATAATTTCTATTTTATTTTCTCTTTTAGCCATATAACCGGTACTTAAAGCTTCAAGAATATTTTTTACTTCATTACATTTAAGTAATATCGTATCTCTCCCAAGTAGCTGCCATCTTCCTTCACATTGAGGATTAAAATCTTGAACCTTTATATTGAAAGTAAATGAACTATCTTTTTCTAATACTAAACTACATGTATAGTCTTTTCCTCTTTTATAAAATTTACCTGTAATATCATTCTGCATTACGATGGTTTTGCAAGAAAATAATGATATGATCAAAGTGATTAATAATAAAATATTTTTCATGGTCTTTTAAAAATTACATCCGGTTGGGTTCTTAAACTAAAGTTTTTGCAACATTTCTAATAACAACACTATCCGGATAAGCTCTGATAAAGTCAGCTCTGTTAGAATTTACATCTATGGGGGATACCCCAACATTGAATGCTCCCCCGAGTGTATAAGGCTGTCTGCCGGTTGTAAGTGTAATTCTTTGCACCCATGTCGGGGTGATATCTCCAAACCTATTTACATTTGAAGTTGATCGGGTATAATTTATCACAATATTTCCTGTTCCATTATCATATGACAGTCCTCCAACTTCACACCCCTTATTATTTAAACTATAAACTTGGTCGCTGTTTTCTATATCTGTAAAAGGGACAATACTACGGTTAAGACTACCAATTTGTTCATTTTTATTTCCAATTTTATTAGCTGGCTTTTCAGTGCTCCATCCTTTTTTAGCCGCCATTGCATTTAAATTATTAACTTTATTCTGTAATTTATCTCGTTTGTTAATTACATTTTGCTTTTGTTCATCCCATTCTTCTTGACTTGCAGAATCTATCTCCATTCCGTTGGGGGCAATAAATCTTATAGGATTATTATATGTATAGTGGTATGGAGACCAACTGTAGTATTGTCCCGCCATCAGATCCGCCGTATGAAACCTCCCCAATTGCGGGTCATAGAACCTTGTGCCGTAGTCGTACCAGTTTACGTCAAAGTCGGTTTGCAGTTCTTTGCCCTTGTAAAGGTGAAAATTGCGTTGCTCTGAACTTCCGGAGAGGTAACTCATTGCACTTTGTCTCATGCCAAAGGGAGCATAGCTGTATGATATTTCTTTTATTAGAAACATGCTTTGGCAAATATACAAAAAACAAAATTTTTCAAATGTATATTAACTGTTATTTTTAATTAAAATTGGATACAGTTTTTTTTTGGTGGTATCGCTTGCCAATAAAAAGTTTAAAGACTTTTTTAATAAAAACATTGCTACTTTGTAAAATCAAAATACCGCAACTCATAAAACCACGGTTTATTTAAAATATTTTATTTTTAGGCAACTAAAACTATTGTTTAATGTAAAAATGATTTATATCTCTAAATAAAATGATTTTTGGCTTTCCAAACCAATCTCTTTTTATAAATGTATTTCGCCCTGAACTCTTATAACTCATATCAATTTTTGTACCACTGAAACTGTAAGATAAATGATATGTCCCTTTGCCATAGTAACGACTATAAAAACTATTATCTTCATATATATATAATGTGTCTGTTCTCTTTGCCGTCTCAACAGCAGGAGAATTTTCATAGTTAATATTGACATAAGTTCCAGTCAACATTTTTTTAGAAAAAAAGTTATTATAAGAATATATTAATACAAAGAATATAAAAAAAATACCAACTATTAACTTTGTTCTTTTCATTTAGTCTAAAAATAAATATGTTTGATAAGTATTTGCTTCTAAATTATGAATTGGATCACCATTTCTGGAATTATTAGTTTTAACAAGACGATAATAAAATGAAGACTTTGATTAGAAGCTTGAATTTTGTAAGTTTTTTTTGTTAATCCTTTATTCAAAAAACTAGCACTTTTAAACTTTTCCAAAGCGTCTTTATATGAAAAATTATCTTTAATTAATAGGTTTGAAAGGTGATTACCTTCAAAGTAACTGTTTTCAGGTCTTGTATTCATCAAATATATCTAACCAGTTAGCTTCATTATCTCTTATTTCTCCCTTTAATGCGTCTCTTCCTCCTGAAATAGCATTCATATTTCCTTCTTTATCAAATACGAGAGTTTCCTGAATTTCGTTTCCTTCTGCATCTTCAAAGTCCATATGATAGAAATCAATTCCATAAGTATCTCCTTTATTTGATACTTTTGGCCAATTACCTTCTTCATCCTTTTCATATTCTCCTGCATTTTCACCATTAACATCAATGAACTTAATCGGATTATTTGCAGCATATAAATAAGGAGATTTAAATTCTTCTGCTTTCGGGTCTAAGAGATGAAACCTCCCCAACTGCGGCTCATAAACCTTGAGCCGTAGTTGTACCGCTTACTATACTAAAAACAGCGTTTAAAATTTTTTTTTAGTTGCTTCAAGGAAGCTTCATTTTTTATAGAACTGCCGTAAAAGTAGCTTTTTTTTCTTGAGGTTGAAACTTTTTTTAAGATATGGAAAGCATAAATCCGGGTTTTAAAAAATATATTGTTTTCTGTTTAAGCTATTCTACGAGTTAGAGAAATAATTTAGTTCTAATTTTATATAAAGTAAATTTTGATACAAAAAAATATCCGATTATTATTACTGACCCAAAACCAATTAAAAACCAATTAAATATTTTATAATTTCCATTAAATTCACACCAAAGTGTATAAATAAATGGTAAAAAAGAAAAAATCACTGCATCAAAATAGAAAGTTACATCTGTTGAAATTAGCAAAAAGCTAAACACAAGCCATAATGTAGCAAATATGAAAATACCTCTTTTAAAAAACAGAAAATGATATAAGATAAAACAAAATACAATGTCAAAACTCACGAAACAAAATGCAATAGTATTTATTAATATCATATAGATAAGCATAATTAATGTAATACTAATGTTCGTTTTTTCTTTAATTAAAGTTTTAATCATTTTTGAGTTTTTTTGATTGCCGGCTCGCGCAAGTTTTTAAGTCTATACAAGATTTATTCAGCCGCTGGTCAAATCAAGCTTATTCAACAACTGAACGAAAAGGATAAAGACATTATTTCTCGTATTATTGACAGTATGCTTACCAAAAAAGAATGAAAAGACCTACTGGGTGGTAAAGCTAAATTTTAAAACATTAAAAAAAGCTCCTGATTTCTCAGTGGCTCTTAGTTATTTATCTCTCAACAACTTTACTGTCTTTTAAAATCCAATCACAACCCTCTTTTTTAAAAACAGCATCACACTTTATTCCTTGGGTAGAATAAAGAAGTGTAATTGTTGCTAGATCATTTTTCACCTCAACTTCTTTAAAATTCAAATAAGCATTTATTTTCTTGTTACTAATTTCCTCCTCTGTGGCAAACAAAACTTTCTTATTGTATTTGTACAAATCATAATACTTAGATACTTGCTCGTTAATCATAAGAACTAAGTAACCTCTACTTTTCACTTCATCTACAGGATAATATTGCTGTAAACTTTTAATATCTAAAGTCTTTTGCAACAATTTACCCATAAGAATACTATCACTGCATATTACATTTTCTTTTGTAACCGTAGAGCTTTTGTTTCTCTTATCTTTCGCATTATTACAGGAAAATAAAAGAAATACAGCAACAAGAATATTTAAAATCATCTTAATCATTCTTTTTAGGTGCTGTGATTATTATTTCTTCTAACTCAATAGTATTAGACTTTGTAGAACACTGCTTTTTAATACCATTTCTTTTGTTGTATTCATTCAATACTTCTTTGGCATCATTTAAGTTATTAATATCTCTACCATCACTGGCTTCTTCAAATGCCTTTCCTTCTTCTCCGTGTCCCTCAGTATAGGCAACTCCATCTTGGTCATCTCCGTAATGGATAAATTCGTGAAGAATTGTACTTGCTACAAGTAGTAGAGCCGCATCTCTATCTTCACCAGTTGCATTTTCTAATTGCTCTACAATATCAATATTAATTCGTAGTTCTTTAGAATTGCTATTTGATGTAGATTCTCCGTTTGCTCCACTTAATTTAGTTACATTTATTGATGGATTTTTACCCCATTCCAAAGCACTCTTAATCTGTTTAGCTGTCAGCTGCCCATATTTCTTTAAAGCAGCTACGATAGTTTTATTATTAGCAATTTCTTGAACTCCATTTTTTAAATAATGTGCTAGCCTTTGATATTTTTTCGCTTGAGCAGCTGGTAATTCAGATTGGTCATCCGGATCAACATACATTATAGGATTATTAAAGAAAGTTCGGTATGGTGTCCAGCTTGGAGCTTTATTACTCATCGCATCCGGCACGTGCCACCTCCCCAATTGCGGGTCATAGAACCTTGCGCCGTAGTCGTACCAATCTATGTCAAAGTCGGTTTGCAGTTCTTTGCCCTTGTAATGGTAAAAATTGCGTTGCTCTGAACTTCCGGAGAGGTAACTCATTGCGCTTTGTCTCATGCCAAAGGGAGCGTAGCTGTATGATATTTCTTTTATTAGAAACATGCTTTGGCAAATATACAAAAAACAAAATTTTTCAAATGTATATTAACTGTTATTTTTAATTGAAATTGGACACAGTTTTTTGAATAGTACCTACAAAGTTTAAGTACTTCTTTAATAAGAATATTGTCTCTTTGCAAAATATAAAAAAAGTAGCCGAATAGCTTCTTCGGCTTATCGCTCAAATACATTTGTATATATTAGCTCCCAGTCACATTCTTCTTTCTTTCTCAAAATAGCAAAGCATTCCATGCCTTGAGCTTCATATACTAAATTTATATACACTTTATTAGGTAGTCTGCCTTTTTTTGTTATTAATTTAGGTATATCGTTATCATAGTATATTGAATCTGAGGGGGTAGAATAATAAACGTTTAGGTAATGAACTGCTTCATCTTTCAACAATTTTTCTCTACTAACAATATTTACTTTTTGTCCATATTTAAACAGATTAAGATTGTCATCTATTAGATCACTTTTTTCAATAAACAAGCCCTCTTTCTCAATTTTATTCTTATAGTAAAACTGTTCGATATCTGGAATGTCAATAACTCTCTGAAGTAAGTTTTCTTTTTCTTCCATAGTAGAACAACTTCTTTTTTTCGAACTATTATCATTCCTAACAGAAGCAGTACAGCTAAACAATAGTACAAAGAATAAAATATTAATAATCTCTATTATTGTTTTCATTATTGTTTTCATTTTCATTTTCTTGTTTTGGAGACTTGATGATTATTTTCGGTAATTCAACTGTTCCCGGATAATTATATTGTTTATTAATACCATTTCTTTTATTATATTCGTTCAGAACATCAGTTGCGTCAAACAAATCTTTAATATTTTTGCCATAGGCTTCTATTTCAAAAGCATTACCTTCTTCGCCACTTCCAACAATTACTTTGTAATCAACACCATCTTGGGAATCAACCAAATGAACGTACTCATGAAGAATAGTTTTTGCTGCTTGGAACAGAATAATATCACGATCATCACCTGTATCTGATTCAAGATTTTCTACTAAATCAACATCAATATTTAAAGTGTTTGCTCCATATTTTTTAGGCGAATACAACCCCGCTCTATCACCTAAACTTGTTTTACTCTTGCCTAATTGTGTAACATTTCATCTTAAGGCACCTTGTATTTGCTTTTCTGTAAATTGCCCATATTTCTTTAAAGCAGCT
>PDWI01010605.1_pt1 | contig 10283 bp, 6 predicted proteins | sample 1430891 | NCBI WGS metagenome assembly PDWI01 (sample SAMN01162508, study PRJNA174530) | Oral metagenome, whole genome shotgun sequencing project. | biome: Marine environment; feature: Marine mammal; material: Swab sample of the gingival sulcus; isolation source: swab sample of gingival sulcus... | reverse complement strand
ATCCAAAGCTTATAGCAGGAACTTCATCGATGTGCCCTTTAGCGGATTTTTAGCCCCGCCTTCAGAGTAAATCTTGTCGACTAGAATACTGCACCACTAGCTTAATCATAATACAAAAGCTAGTAAAAAGCAATTAGTTTATCATTATAAATCATCACCATCTACTCTATTCACATCGTTTTCATCTTCACTATTGTCTTCTTCATCATCAGACAATAAGTTGTCATTACTTCCGTCCTTAATCTTAAAAGGATTATACTTTGGACCATCTGGATTATGTTTAAAGGATTTTATTTGCCATGGATATACTGCAACACCTTCTGGTGTAACAATCGCACCAGATTCATATATTTCAGAGCCAGCATCTACTGTAACATCTTCTCCATAATGCCTTGTTATAATAATAGACTGGGTGATAATCTTACCGCCACCTATTTTATTAATCGTTCTAACACCAACCAAAATATCAGAAGTTAATTCATCTGTTCTATCCTCGCCTGTATGAACATAACAATATGGATCTTCTAAACCTAACTTAGCCATTTCAATATAGTCTATATCATCAGTTCCCTGTATTTGACCTTCCTCAAGCGATTCACCAGCATTTTTTACTAATTCTATAATTTCATCCGGTGCAATTTCTTCAGAATCTTTTATACCAATTCCCTTGCCTCTTTCCGGCACTTCTTCTATCCTTTTACGGTAAATTTTTAACTCTTTATTCTGGCTTGGACAATAAGGACTGGCAATCTTACCTGAAGTCTTACACACAGCCACCGTAAATCGATTATCATCTACTTTTTTAGGCTGATTACCTGGAATAAACCAATCTGTAATTACACCATTTCCACTAGGGTCTTTATAACTCAAAGTCGATGGCAACATACCAGACTTTGCATCAACAGCTACTCTTATTAAGCCCAAGTCACTAGCAGACTTAAAGTTCTTATTCTCTAAGCCTTCGTGCATCATTGAATTAATCTTCTTCCAATATTTAGCGGCTGTAATTGAGCCATCGGATAATTCCAAATTAATATCACTACCCATCCATACAGAAGAGGCATAATAAGGTGTATAACCACAATACCATATATCATACTTATTCGACGTCGTACCCGTTTTACCAACAACAGGGATACCTGTGTTACCACTTCTAATAGCTGATAAACCGTTCATGAATCCACCATTTGCTGTAGAGTATAGAATATCCTGCATAAGCCATGCTACCTGTTCGCTAACAACAAAAGTTTCTTTAGGTGTATTTTCAAATACCACCTTACCATTCTTATCCGTAATTTTGGTAAATGTGATAGTCTCTTCTCTAATACCACCATTAGCTATAGCACCAAAGGCACCAGTCATATCTAAGTTTGTAGCACCTCTAGACATACCACCTAGTGCAACCGCTGAAACGTTAATATCATTGACATCACCCTCTAAATCAAGAGTTGAAATACCAAACTTTTTAAGATATTCTAAGCCTTTTTCTTCTCCAATAAGTCTTAAAAACTTAACAGCTGCAACGTTACCCGATTTCACAACAGATTCTCTAAGAGTAGTTGAACCGTGATACGCATGATACCAGTTTTCTGGCCATAGGGCGCCACTACTTGTGTATGTTGGAATATCTTCAATGACAGAGGCAGGACTGAATCCATTATCTAAACAAGGAACATAAACACCTAGCGGTTTAATAGAAGAACCAGGCTGTCTAGGGTTAATAGCCCTGTTAAATATCATTTGACCTTCTACGTTTCTTCCACCAGCTATCGCCTTTAATTGTCCTGTTCTATAATCAATAATAGACATAGATGCCTGTGGTTGTATGATACCTTGGGTCTTCATAATATAATAATCTTTTTGAACGTATAGGGTTCCATCATCTTCCATTGTCATAATCTCTGGATGCTCATCTAAAAATCTTTTTGAAAGAACGTATTCTCCCTTATCATTTTCTGTCTTATATTCCGGTGGAATTTGTACTTTATTCCCATTATAGATGTACATTTCTGGAATAGATACTTTTTGGGCATAAAACTGAGACCCACCATAGAGTGAAACCACAGAGTCTTCATGACATTTATAAGCATTTTTTATATGAAGCTCTAATTCTTTTTTATCACTACCAGGATTTAAGATAGGATAAAAATTAAACATTTTACCCATTTTAAATACGATATCACCACTATCATTTTTATAATAATTATCTGGACTAATAATTAGCCTACCATCAGCGCCTATGATATTATAGTAATAATTTAACATCACGCTAGAACCCGTTACTTGCTTCCATCTATTTTCATCTAATTTAAGAATATTTTTATTTCCATCTCTATACGCTTGTAAACTTGGCATATTTGGGTGTTTACGATAGAGTAAGCCCCTCTTTTCAAGTGCTTGCTTTAAGACTAAGACATCTTCAGATTCACTACCCATGGCAAAGGATTCAACACTTATTTCCCCTTGTCTTAAAACGCCTTCTTCAATCATTTTTTTCAAAGTACCAGGCCCAGCTATACCATCAGCCTCTAAGCCATATCTTTTTTGAAAATCACTAACGGCATTTTTAGTAGCCTTATCATAGACATTGTTAAATGCCTCGCCATCAAATATAGTATCTAGTTTGCGTTGCATAGCACTATCCATAGTAGAATATATTTTTATTCCACCTCTATATAATTGATTTTCAGCATCGCCCTTTGTCATCCCTTTTTTCTCCATAAACTGACGAACTACTTCTTTTTTTACCATATCTGTAAAATAAGAAGACAATTCAGAAGTTTGTAAAGGTGTAGGCTTAAGTTTTTCTCTTATATCAAAGTTTTTTGCGTATTCATATTCTTCTTTTGTGATTGCCCCGTTATTATACATAACCTGCAATACAATTTTATATCTTTTCAAACAAGTTTCATTAAAGACAATTGTTCTGTCATCAGAATCTTGACCTAGAACATAGTCTTCTGGTTTCAAATCTTGAGTATTCACTATTCTAAATGGTGAATATGCAGTATTTGCCTGAGGGATACCTGCTAATATGGCAGCTTCAATGTAATCAATATCATCCGAATTTTTTGAGAAATATCTAGTAGTTGCCGCTTGTATTCCCTTGGTATTAGTACCAAATTCAATAGTATTTAGATAAGCACTTAAAATATCCTCTTTTGATAGATTTTTTTCAAGTTCTACCGCATAATATGCTTCCTGCACCTTTCTTCTATATCCAGCAGCACCCGATGAAAACCTTGTTTCTGGTAAATACATATTTCTTGCGTACTGTTGAGTAAGAGTCGATGTACCCTTTGGCTCTTTACCACTTGATAAACTTTCCAATACAGCACCCACTAAACGTACATAGTTAAAACCGTGGTGTTCCCAAAAAGTCTTGTCCTCTACCGCAACAATTGCCTTTCTGATATCTTCATCAATTTTATCATAAGGTACAACAGTTCGCAGCCCACCATCCTCTACTTTTTCAATAAGATTTCCTTCACTATCATAAATATAAGAATTTTCAGATAAGAGGACATTGATATCATAGACTTCAATTTCGGGTGTTTCCGCTAAAATATCGCTGACATACTTATAGATAATCCCTAATGCAATAAGTCCTATAATAAAACCAAATATAAAAATATAAAGTAAGATTCTTCCAAACCCTTTTTTAGACTTATTTTTTTGTTTTTGATTATTTTTTCTTCTCATTGATGCCCCCAAGTATATTTACACAAAAAAAATTAACTAAATCAACTATAACATTATATATCTGCATAGTGATTTAGTCAATTTATATTACAACATTGATAAGAGACTTATTATGAATTATTCTTCTCTAAAATAGTAACCTTGACCCCATCTAGTAATCACATAGAATGGTTTTGAAGGGTCTCTTTCAATTTTCTTTCTTAGGCGTCTAATATGAACATCCACTGTTCTTAAGTCAGCAAAGTATTCATCATAGCCCCAGATTTTATCTAATAAAATTTCTCTAGAAAATACTTGACCTCGGTTTGTAGCAAGCAAGATTAATAAATCAAATTCTTTAGCTGTTAAATTGATTGTCTTATCACCAACTTCAACTACTCTACCCAAAGTGTTGATTCTAAGATCTTCAACTTCTATTACAGACTTTTCTAAGAAATGTTTTTGGCAATTTTCTCTGCGTCTTAAAATTGCATCTACTCTTGCTCTTAATTCATTTTCATGAAAGGGTTTAGTCATATAATCATCAGCCCCACTGTCTAGTGCTAATACCTTAGTATCTTCATCCGTATTAGAACTTAGAAACATGATAGGACACTCGGAATATTTTCTTATCTTATCACAAAGTATAATACCACTTATCTTTGGTAAATCAACTTCTGAAATAAATATATCGTATTCTTCATCTTTCATTTTCTTTTCTGCTATCTCACCATTCTTAGCATAATCAACATTATAGTCATTTTGCTCTAAAAAGTCGCGCAAAATCCTATAATCTTTCATTGATTCATCTGCTATTAAAACTTTTCTATACATGTTACCTCCTCAATTTCTTTATTTAATAAAACACCTTCAACCTCAGTATTACTCAAAAATGAAAAAGTCCCAGATGTTAAATCAACCATAACCTTCTTGAAAGAATCGACTTGATTATGTGGTAAATAATATGAATAGTTAATTAGATCAGCGTATCGCACGTCTTTTTCATAATAAACAAAATTATTTTCTAAAGTATATAGAAATTTACTCTGCAAACTATAATCCAACTCAAACTCTACTAAATTTAGTTGTAAAACCTCACTGAGCTTCGATGCTTCTAAGCCCAATTTAGCAGAACTTGTATATGCTCTTACCAATCCTCCCTTACCTAATTTTATGCCTCCAAAATACCTTGTCACGACAATAACTAAATTCGACACTTCCTCATTTATCAACATTCTTAAAATAGGAAGTCCCGCTGTGCCTGTTGGCTCACCATCATCAGAATACTTTTGGATTTCATAATTAGAACCTATTAAGTAGACTGGAACATTATGAGTAGCTTTCCGATGTTCCTTTCTTATGGTACTTATAAAATCTTTAGCATCATCTTCACTACTTACAGGCTTCACGTGGCAGATAAATTTAGATTTTTTTATTTCTATTTCTGTTTTCGATTCATTTAATATGATTCTCAATATATTAGTACCCCTTTTTCCACATAATAAATACTTATTTCTCTATATATTCATATATTAAGTATTTAAGAGACTTATTTTCGGCTATTTCTATGCTTAAAACAGTCCCATCTTCAGTATATTCTGTAGCCAAAACAGTTGAAATATCAATCAATTCTTGAAGTACACCCCCTTCACTGTATGGGATTAAAACTTTTAGAAAAATAATTTTCCCAAAAAGTCTCTTTTCTATCTCTTTTTTCAATTCATTGAATCCTTCTCCTGTTATTGACGAAAGATAAAATATATCATAGTCGATGCCTGCCTTAGCTAAACAGTCATCAACCGCTTTTTGTAAATTTGAATTATCATTAATTAGGTCAACTTTATTAAACACTAAAATTCTATTATCTTTTTCTTCACTTAATTCATTTAATATCTCTTCTGATGTAAGCATCTGATCCAAAAAGTCATCATTTGCCAAATCCACTACGTGCAAAATTAAATCAGCCTCAGTAACTTCCTCTAGAGTTGAGGAAAAAGCCTTTACCAAAGAATGTGGTAAGTCTGAGACAAAACCGACTGTATCAGATAAGACAAAAGAACGCTTATTTTCTAAATTAATCCTCCTATGATAGGTTTCCAACGTAGCAAATAACATATCTTTTACAAACACAGCCTGTTCTTCTGAATCTCCTGGATACTTTTCTACAAAAAGATTCATTAATGAAGACTTTCCAGCATTGGTATAACCTAATAAACTAACTGTTTTCACGCCACTTTTTTGCCTGCTTTTTTTCGTGACTTCTCTCTTTTTCTCGGCTTCCTTCAGTCTCATCTCATAATCATGTACTTTATCATGGATTTTTCGTCTATCAAGCTCTAATTTTTGTTCTCCTGGTCCCCTAGTACCAATGCCCGCTCCCGTGCTGCTCATTTCACTACCATAGCCTTTTAATCGCGGCAACAAATACTTATACTGAGCAAGTTCCACCTGCAATTTAGCAACTGAACTCTTTGCTCTTCTAGCAAAAATATCTAGAATAAGTGCGGTTCTGTCAATTACTCGCACTCCAGTTATATCACTGATGTTCTTAATTTGTGCACCAGATAATTCCACATTTAATATCAGAGTCGCCGCATCTTCCTCCTTACAAATAATAGCAAGTTCATCAAGCTTACCGCTACCAATATATGTAGCTGCCTCAATTTTATCTTTTCTCTGAAGAGTAACATGGCAAACTTCAAGTAATGCTGCACTTGCTAAAGCTTTAAATTCTTCAATTTTATAAGCTATTTCTTCTTCGCTAACAGAGGTTTTAAAAAAATTCATTAAAACACAGCGATTATTTTCATCTATCTTATTTATATTATTCTGCATTCATCTCTCCATTAATAAATAGCTTTTACCGCAAAAGCTCTCAAACCTTTATCCTTAAAATAGCCTTCTGCCTTTAATGCAAGATCATAGTGTTCAAAAACGCCATACATACTGGGACCAGAGCCACTCATCAAAGACTGTAATGCCCCCAGTTCCATAAATTCAGACTGGATGCTAGCTAATTCATTACATAAGTTGAAACTGACAGTTTCTAAATCATTATGCATATATTTTAAGGCATCAATATAATTTTCATTTTTTAAAGCAGAATAAAGTTTTTCTGTATATAAGATTGTCTTATTCTTTACTTGATACCTAGTAAATACATCCTTGGTACTTAATGAAAGTTTAGGTTTTACTATAGTAAAATAGTAATTATGTTTCAAATCAAGTCGTTCTACGCTTTCACCAATCCCTTTTACCCTAGATAAACCAGAAATAATCGAATAAGGCAATTCTGCGCCTATTTTTAAACCTATATCAAACAATTTTTCATCTTCTACTCTAAGATTTTCTAAACTGACAATAGCATTTATCACAGCAGCAGCATCACTAGAACCGCCCCCTAATCCAGCCTCAATCGGTATCTTTTTATCGATATATATATTGTAACCAGAGTCTAAAGAAAAGGCCTTTTTCATCAAATAAGCTGCCTTAAAAGCATCATTTTTTATATCCATTGGCAATGACTTATCATTAGAATCCAAATATATTTTTCCGCTCGTATTTTTTTCTATTCGAACAATATCATATAAACTAACTGATTGTATCAGCATATCTAATTCATGATAAGCATCACTTCTTTTTGCTAAGACATCAATACTTAAATTTATCTTAGCATAGGCTTTTTTTACTATTTGCATTTCCCTTCCTTTTTGTCAATATTTCATAATATTCTATCTTCTTGCTGACCAGATAGTTGAGACTTATAGACACGCTTGTTACTATACATTCTAACATCGGCAATATCTATCAACTCTTCAGCTGTAAAATCAGGATGTTTATCCATTGAAGCAAAACCTGCACTAACGCTAATTCTATAAGGTTTTTCTAGTCGGTAATTAATCATTTCAAACTTAGCTCGAATTCGTTTCCAAGCGTTCTTAGCATCTTTGATTGAACAGTTTTGGAAGATAACAATAAATTCGTCACCACCATATCTAACCATAAAATCAATATTTCTTAAGCTGTTTTTCACAATACCAGCTACCGTCTTAATTAACTCATCACCTTCTGGGTGCCCAAATCTATCCTTGACAAGCTTTAAATTATTCACATCTAAAAAACAAACAACTAAGTTATTCTTAAACAATTTATTCTGTGAATATAAATCTTTAATTTTTCTCATACCAGACTTTCTATTATAAACTTGGGTGAGTTCGTCATACTCCGCCTCACTTAATATCTTAGAAAACTTCTTTCTAGATAAGAGAAAAATATTCATCACGTAAATATACATAAAACTCATTATAATAAAAATACACAAAAATATCAAAAAAATTATGCTTAATCCTTCAATCTGAAATATTTCAGCCGCATGAAACTTCACATAACGATAAATATAGTTCAAAGCAAAGAGTATTGGCAATAAAATAACAGAATCTATGACGATTAAACGAGTATAGTAAGTATTGCTTACAAAATAGTGTTGCTTAATTCGATAATTGATATGCCTGCCAATAAAAATAATTAATAAAAAGGTAAAGATTTGCATAGTAATTAACTTAATCAAAATAGAATTATTGATTAAAAATTGAGTATTAAGTAGTATAAACTGAATACTTACCACTATTTGGCTAATCATCATAATGGATATAATGATTCCCGTATTTAAAACAGATTTAAAATTGCTATTTTTTAAGGCTAATAATTCAATTAAAAAAGTATAAATTACAAGGGTCAAGAAACCTAAATAGCCCTTATGAAAAATAAAAATATCTAAAATCACAAATAAAACAAAAGAAAGTGAAAAGAATTTTTTCCGTTCCACCTTTAGATTATTTTGAACAAGTATGCTAGCTAAAAAAAATCCAAGCGACCTTAGCATAGACGTAAATACAATCATTATTATCTCCCTCTATTGGTATTCTAAAGCAGTTCGCTCTTCATTTTTTTCTTTATAATTTCAGTGCTCTCAATTAATTTTTTTGATTCTTTTTTTAATTCCACTGAATCATTTCCGGTACTAATCAATCGATATACTTCTTCAGCTCGTTCATCCTTACTAAGTTTTCTAAACTGAGTTTCAGTCAGGTCATTTAAATCCATTTTTTCTATCAAATAATGGGAGTCACCATATAAAGCAACTTGTAATAGATGTGTGACGACAACCAATTGATGGGTACAAGCAACTCCATAGAGCTTCTTTGCTAATGCGTTAGCCGCCCTACCACTGATACCAGTGTCTATCTCATCGAATATTAATACTGGTATATTGTATTCTTCTGCAATACTTTCCTGAATCGCAAGCATGATTCGAGAAAGTTCCCCACCAGATGCCACCTTTTTTAGACTAGCAAAATCAGAACCGGCATTAATCTTCACCATAAAATCTACTTTATCGATACCATCTATACCAAACTTATCGACAGCAGCGAAGTCAATCTTAAACTCTGCAGATTTAAAATCTAATTCTTTTAAACTCAAAGTAATACTCTTAGATAGTTCATTTGCTTTTTCCTGTCTTAACTTACTAAGTTGCTTAGCCTTTTTTAAGTAATTATTTTTTACTTTTACAATATCTTCTTCAATTTTTTCACGCCTGCTATATACAGAATCTAAATCCTCTAATTTATAATCTAACTCAGATCTAAAATTTTTGATATCTTCAATGTTTGAACCATATTTCTTTTTTAATAAATTTATTTCATCCAAGCGCTTTTCTAATTCATAAATTGCTTGAGGATCAATAGCTAGAGAATCTAGTTGCTCACTTAAAAAATCTTTAATATCATTGATGTTATAACGAATATCCTCTAAATTTTCAATAATTTTTTCATAGTCCTTATCGTATTCAGTAATCGAAAAGACGGTGTTGATAAGTAAGGCTAAGAGTCCTAGAATTGATTGTTTCTCATCATTCTCAATATAATACAAAGAAGTAGAGATACTATCTAAGATATGTTTAGAATTTTTAGCCTTTTGAAAACTTTCTTCAATAAATTCGTCTTCTTCTCGAATATTTGCATTATCAATATCCTTCATCTGATACTCTATCAATTCTCTTTCTCTTTCAATAGAAGAATCATCGTTAAACTGAAGTTTTTCTCTCTCGATACATAATTTTTTATACTCTATGGATAAAGACTTTATTTCATCAAAAATCTGTTTATTTTCAGGCACCACAAAACGATCTAAAATGCCTAGCTGCTCTTTATCATCAAATAATTTAACTTTGTCATGTTGACCAAAAACAGATATCAAATTAGAACTTACATCTCTTAATACTTGATTGCTTACCATAAGACCATTAATTTTAGCTACGCTTTTACCACTTCTATGTAGTTCTCTTGTAATAATAATTTCACCAGAACCATCGGAATCCAAACCATATTCATCCTTTAAAAGAGACTCTTTTAATAAAAACTGCGCTTGAATAATAGCCCTATCGCAATCCTTTTTTATTAGACTTTGAGACATTCTAGCACCAGCAACCTGGAGGATTGCACCAATAATAAGTGACTTACCCGCACCGGTCTCACCAGTAATAACATTAAAACCGTCTTCAAAGTCTAATTCTATTTCATCAATAATTACGAAATTTTTTA
>PDWI01010604.1_pt1 | contig 10284 bp, 11 predicted proteins | sample 1430891 | NCBI WGS metagenome assembly PDWI01 (sample SAMN01162508, study PRJNA174530) | Oral metagenome, whole genome shotgun sequencing project. | biome: Marine environment; feature: Marine mammal; material: Swab sample of the gingival sulcus; isolation source: swab sample of gingival sulcus... | reverse complement strand
CGCCGTCAATATATTCATAAAATCAATATTCATAAATCACCTATACCAATCCCACGAAACCTAGGAAGGAAATCGACATAAGCCCTGCTGTTACAAGAGCAATCGGGAATCCTTGGAATGGTTTCGGAATGTCGGACAAAAGCAATTTCTCTCTGATACCTGCAAAAAGTACAATCGCAAGCGAGAAACCAACCGCTGCCGAAAACGAGTGAACTACCGTACGAATTAAGCCAAACTTATATTGAATATTTAGAAGCGCAAGTCCTAGCACCGCACAGTTTGTTGTGATAAGTGGTAAGAACACACCTAGTGCCTTATAAAGTGCAGGAGCGATTTTTTGAAGCGCCACCTCTACAAACTGTACTAGCGATGCGATAACGAGAATAAACGCCGCAGTCTGCAAATATCCAATCCCTAATTTTTCAAGCAATATATTTACAAAATATGTCATAATACCTGCCATGGTCATAACGAATGTAACCGCCATACCCATACCAAAGGCAGTGTCCACTTTCTTTGATACCCCTAGAAATGGACAAATCCCTAGGAATCTAGACAACACGAAGTTATTAACAAGGATCGCGCTGACCATAATTACGAAAATATTAGCACCTTCCATCTATGCAGCCGCCTCCTTTTGTTCTAATTTAGCTTTCTCAGCCGCTTTTTGCGCCATACGAAGCTCTTGCTCTTTTTTCTTACGAGCTTTCTCTTTTGCCTTTTGTCTTTTCTTCTGATTTTCAGTGTGAATATTATAAATCACAAGAAGCAGACCCAACATAATAAACGCCCCTGGAGGAAGTCCAAACACACCAATCGGCTTTAAGCCAAACGGTAGTGGAATGACATTTCCAAAGAATTTACCTTTTCCAATTACTTCTCTAAATGTTGCTAGAACAGTAAGACCAAGTGTAAAACCAAGTCCCATTCCAAGTCCATCAAGAAGGGAATCAAGCACAGAGTTTTTCGATGCGAATGACTCCGCACGTGCAAGGATAATACAGTTAACAACAATTAGCGGTATAAATAGACCCAGTGCTTCATAAAGTCCTTGTGCAAACGCCTCCATAAGCATTCCTACAATGGTAACGAATGTCGAAATAACAACAACGTATACTGGAATACGTACAGTGCTTGGCACCAAATTTTTAATTAACGCAATAACCACGTTCGAACAAACAAGAACGGCTGTCGTTGCCAGCCCCATTCCAAGTCCATTCATAGAAGAGGTTGTAACCGCAAGTGTCGGACACATACCCAAAAGCTGAACAAAGGTTGGGTTATTCTTTATCAAACCGTCAGTAAAACTAGCTATCTTCACTGTGAACCTCCTTTGCTTTTAAATGTTTCCATCGCTTCGTTAACACCCGATGTCATACCTTTCGAAGTGATTGTCGCACCAGAAATCGCAACGATTTCGTTGCCACTTGGTGTGCCTACTTTGATGACATTTACAGGTTCCTCAGCACTAAGCCCGTCATACTGTTTGTAGAAATCAGGTTCTCCGCCTCTTGAACCAAGATCTGGTGTTTCCTGATGGCTACCCATACGAACGCCTTTAATTGTCTTATCAAATCCGATTCCAACGATGGTCTCTACTGGTCCACCAAATCCATTTGGATACGCAAACACAATACCACCGATTTTATCGCCACCTTCGCCGATTGCCCAGAAGAACTTTCCGGTACCATCGTCTTCAAAACTTGCAGCTTCTGGAATAATATCCGCCATCGCTGCATCTCTTTTTGCTTTTCTTTGTGCTTCAATCTGATCTTTTGTTACTTCATTTGTAAAACCTAGTGCAGCAGCGGCAAGAACGCCAACTATGAATAGCACTAAGCCTGGTTTCATAAATTTCAACATTATTTCTTACCTCCCGCTTGTGCTTTTTTCTTAAATGTACCAAATACTCTAGGTCTCATATACTTATCAGCAAGTGGTGATACCACGTTCATAATGATAATTGCGAATGAAACACCCTCTGGGTAACCACCGAAGAATCTTATGATCGCAATGAGCAAACCAATACTAATTGCATATACCGTCTGTGCTTTCGGATTCATTGGAGAAGACGCATAGTCTGTCGCCATAAAAATTGCACCTAAGAACAATCCACCTGAGAAAACATGATAGATTGTAGCCGTTACATCGAATCCTGAGAATAGGAACGACAGCACAGCTGTTGTACCAATAATAATTGCCGGCATTTTGAAACTAATTACTTGTCTATATAAAAGATATAATCCACCAATCAATAGTAGGATTGCCGAAGTCTCTCCGATACATCCACCTACATTACCTAAAATAATGTCTGTCATTCCCGGTACAGGGTCGCCGACTTTCATCGCAGCAAGCGGTGTTGCCCCTGTAATCATATCTGGCACATACTTCTCAAATGGTGCTGGCCACGTTGTCATCGCTACCGGCCAAGAAGCCACCAAGAACACCCTTGCACCAAGTGCAGGGTTCATAAAGTTGTGACCCAGTCCACCAAATGCCTGTTTTACAATTCCAATCGCAAAGATACTACCAATTACAGGCATCCAATACGGAACCGCAGAGGATACGTTCATTCCAAGTAGCAAACCTGTTACGACTGCTGAATAATCATTAATTGTTATTTTTTGTTTTCTTACTTTTTGACACGCCCACTCCGTAAGCACTGCACTAGCGACACTGAGTATAAGAATAATCGCCGCACGAATACCAAATAGGTACACACCGTACGCTGCAGCTGGAAGAAGCGCAATCACCACATCTCTCATAATTGCTTGAGTTGTAAATTTACCCCTAATATGAGGAGATGATGCAACCACTAATTTACTTGGCATTTTTCTTCCTCCTCTTCACAATTTGTTTCTTACCTTTTCGAATGGCAGGTAAGAGTCCACGTTTTGCAGGGCAAATAAACGAGCACGAACCACACTCTATGCAGTCCATGATATTATATGCTTCCGCCTCATCAAACATTCTAAGATTTGAATATGCTGAAATTTGTACTGGTTGAAGTGACATTGGGCAAACCCCTTGGCACTTACCACATTTAATACAGTTGTTGTCTAAATCCTCAACAACATCTTCCTTGCGGAAAACCAATATTGAAGAAGTATTTTTAATCGCTTGAATCTGATCGGTCTTTTGAGTAATACCCATCATCGGTCCACCGGTGATAACCTTTCCAATCTCTTCTGGATCCACGCTGTAACCACCGCAATAATCAATCATATCGCGTAGTGTAACACCGATTCTAAATCGAAGGTTTTTAGGATTTTTTGTACCAGGACCTGTAACCGTACAGCATCTTGAAATTAGCGGCATTCCGCTTGTAAATACTTCTGCAATCGCAAACGAAGTTGATACATTAGCAACCACTACCCCCGCATCCATAGGCAAACCACCACTTGGAACTTCTCTTCCAGTGGTCGCATAAATGAGCTGTTTCTCTGCTCCTTGCGGATACTTGGTTTTTAATGAGGCAACTTCTATTCCTGTTCCCTTAACCGCTTCACGCATCGCTTTAATAGCGTCTGGTTTATTGTCTTCAATACCAATATAACCAGTCTTGACATCCAAAGCATACATCATAATCTGTAAACCTTTTACAATCATGGATGTCTTTTCGAGCATCAGTCTGTGGTCACAAGTTATGTATGGTTCACACTCAACACCATTTAGCACAATTACATCAATTGGCTTATCTGGCGGAGTTGTTAGCTTTACATGTGTTGGGAAAGCTGCACCACCCATACCTACAATACCAGCTTCTTGCACTAGCGCGATAATCTCTTTACCGCTAAGCGTCTTATAGTCTGCTGGAACCTTGACCGTATCACTTACTGTGTACTGATCGTCATTCTCGATTACAATAACCTTGTCAAAGCCGTATGCGGTTTCTGTATCCTTAATTTCAAGGACTTTACCCGATACGGATGCGTGAATATTAGCCGATACGAACCCACCTGCTTTCGCTATGAGTTGACCGACTTTGACTTCATCGCCTTCTTCCACCACAATCTCTGTTGGTGCACCAATATGTTGACGCACCGGAATCTGCACTATACCCGGTGTAGGAAAATCCTCAATAGGTAAGTGTTCCGTTGCTTTCTTTGAATGTGGTGGATGAATACCCCCTCTAAAATTAAATATATTCATCTCACTCCCTTGCACCTATTATACTGATAAATGCAACAAATTTCAAATAAGTTCACAAAATAATTTAATTTTTCACGTTTTTTTATATTAATAATAATTATCAATAAGGCGCGCTCAATTCAAAACCTATATAGTTTTGAATTTTATAACTAAATAAAAGCTCCCCCATTTATATTAATAACTTCCCCCGTGATGTAGTCCGCTGCATCAGAGAGCAAAAACTTAATCGTTTCAGCAATTTCCTCCGGTCTTGCAAGGCGCTGAGCAGGAATTTCTGACACAAAATCCCGAATTTGCTCCTCCGTCAAATCAGCGAGCATATCCGTGTTACACCCCCCTGGGGCAACTGTATTTACAGTAATACCGCTATAACCAAGTTCTTTCGCAAGTGCCCTATTCATCGCAATAAGTGCTCCTTTTGTCGCAGAGTAATGCGTTTCTAGTGCACCGCCTGTCACGCCCCAAATCGAACTGACCGAAATAATTTTGCCTCGCTTCACCTCAAGCATTTTCTTAACCGCTCTCTTCGAACAGCGATACGCTCCGTGCACGTTGACATTAAAAATATCGAGCCACGCCTCTTCGTCAATATCTTGAAAAAAAGCAGTACTAGTGATTCCTGCATTGTTAATGAGGGCATCCACTCTACCGAGCTTCGCTTCCACTTCATCAAACATCGTGTCCACCGCATCCGAACTCCGGACATCCGCTTTTATCAAAAGACTATTGGGACTATCCTTTAAAACATCTTTATAGACCGCCCTCGCCGCCACATCATTTTTTTCGTAATTCATCACAACCGTATATCCGCTTTTTGCCAAAAGCCTAGCTGTCGCCGCACCAATTCCACGCGACGCTCCCGTAATCAAGACCACATCACTCATTTTGGAGCGTCCTACACACATTATCTACTTGGAAACGAAGCAAATCAAAATTACTTCCATTATCCACTTTGAAAACCCTCTTTCCAAGTTCCCCATACTTCGCCTCTTCAAACGCCTTATCAATCTCTTCTAACTGCATATCATACAAACTCGAACGTTTCTCCTCACTCCATCCGTGATTTCGTTTTTCCAATCTCGCCATCGCGACATCCTTTTCAAGAACAACTTGAATCGCCCCATCAAACTGCTCAAACACCCACTTGCTAGGAGAGGTTATTTCAGCAAAATAAAACCCTTCTGCCTCATATTCTTCAGGGGTTTTATTTGAGTTTGCTACCGTTTTCTGTTTTTCACGACCAAAATTTCCATGCGCCTTACTTTCAGCTTGCAAATCGTCTCCCTCTGAATCTTCCTCCATTAAAAAAGCATCCATTTCCCGCTTTAAAGCATCCATACTACTGGACTGCTCATCTTTCGCCTCAACCGATTTTTTATAATCACCAATTCCTTTTTTAAATCGGTCTTTCATAATTTGGATAACCTCTTTATTCACTAAATTTCCGACGAATTTCCTAGCTTCGGCACTTCCAAACAAGACATCCGAAAAGGCGTTTTTGTCAAGTTCTTCGCCATTGAAAATCGCGTCGCCAAAATGCTGTCTAAGCTCTCCTAACTTTCCCTCTATCACTTCCGCTGCAATCTTATCCGCATTTTGCACTAAATATTTTTCAGCCAGTATCTCTGAAAGCGTAGACTTCCCACATCCCACAGCACCGACAATACATATTAATTTACTCATATCCCTTCCATTTTAAATAATTTTTCTTCTCAGCAATAAAGTTATCAAAATCCAAGTTCCGCTCTCTCGCCAACTTTCTTCCTACTTCGCATCGTACCACGACTTCGCGACATTCATATCCACTTTAAGCGGCACACGGAGTTTATAAGCATCTTCCATCGCCTCTTTCAAGAGAATTTTCACGTCATCAAGTTCGCCCTCTGGCACATTCAGTATCAATTCATCGTGAATTTGAAGAATAATTTTTGCTTTAAAACCTTTTTCGCGCAAACGATCGTAAAGCCGCATCATCGCAATTTTAATAATATCCGCTGCGCTACCTTGAATTACAGTATTTCTCGCCATACGAGTACCATGAGCTTGTACATTTTTATTTCTAGCAAACAATTCTGGAATCGTACGTTTTCTTCCTAAAATAGTTTCCACAAAACGGTGTTCCCTTGCGCCCTCGACAACACCCTCCATATACGTTTTCACCTTACCATAGGTGTCAAAATACGCTTCTATATAATTTCGCGCTTCAAACACAGAAATTCCAAGCGATTCCGATAACCTAAAATCGCCCATTCCATATATAATACCAAAATTTACTTCCTTTGCATGAGAGCGCTGAGTAGTGGTAACCTCTTCTGGCGAAACGCCAAAAACTTCACTTGCCGTTGCACGATGAACATCCGCACCCTCATTAAACGCCTTTATCAGCTTCGAATCTTCCGAAAGATGTGCAAGCACACGAAGTTCAATCTGCGAATAGTCTGCACCCACTAGCATGCAACCCTCATCCGCCAAAAACGCCTTGCGAATAAGCCGACCCTCTTCCAAACGAATCGGAATATTCTGAAGATTCGGCTCCGTCGAACTCAGTCGCCCCGTCACTGCAATTTTCTGATTGAGCGATGTGTGAATTTTTCCGTCTTTTACAAGCGATAGAAGCGAATCCACATAACTCGACTTTAATTTGGTATAACTTCGATATTCTACAACAAGACCTGCAATTTCGTATTCACCAGCCAGTTTATCAAGAATTTCCTTATTCGTAGAATACCCTGTTTTTGTCTTTTTGCCATGAGGAAGTCCCAACTTTTCAAATAAAATCACTGAAAGTTGCTTTGGCGACGAAATATTAAACGCCTCCCCAGCAAGCTCATGTACCCTTTTTTCTAATGTCGCAATTTTATCCTCAATCCCCTTGCCAATTTCCCTAAGAATATCGCTATCCATTCGAAATCCGGTATGCTCAATATCGGCGAGCACCTTAACCAGCGGAAGCTCTGTTTCATCGTAGAGCGCCGTCATTCCACTACACGCCAGACCCTTCTCCAATATCTGAGTAAGACGCTCTGTCACAGCTGCCTTATAGCGTAGTTCACCGTCTATCCCATCAGTAGAATCATCTTCCCCATTATGTTCTCCAATATTCTCACCAAGCGTACTGTTTCCATCCATTCCCCCATCTAATAATGAAAGCTGTTTCGCTGGAGAAAACTTGTACTCGTGACCAAAATCCCTTGAAATTTCAGCAATACCATACTCTTTTCGACTAGGATTTAAAAGATATGCCGCGACAGTCACATCAAAAACAACACCACAGAGGTCTATCCCGTGTTCAAAACAGAATAAATACAGTTTTTTGGAAGAAAATGTTTTCTTTTTAATCGCCCGATTTTCCAATAGCGGTTTTAGTGCCAAAAAATCTTCCAGCGTTTTTATACCATAAAACAAACCGTTATGCAGAATATAAAAAGACTCGAACTCTCCGTCAGAAAGCGCTAATCCCACATATATTTCAGACTGGTCATCATTTTTCTTTTTATCGCTTCCAAGCTCTTTCGAGTGATTTTCAGATTCTAAATCACAAGTAGAACCTGATGCAAACTTAGACAAGATGTCGTTTATATCAGTTCGCACAATATTCGGCAGTTTTACCTCACCAAACACTTCCTGAAATTCTGCACCTGCAAAGGGAGCCGATTGAGCAAAGCTTGCCCCAGCGCTATTACTCCTGCTACTAGATAAACTACCGCTAAGTGTAGCAGCTGTCTTTCGGTTTGCTCTTGAAGAAGTACTAGGTTTTGAATCATCTGCCACACTAGCCTCAGCACCATCAATCAATCCTGCTTTCTGGTATTTTTTAATCAACGACGCAAACCCATATTTTCTGAAAAATGCGATTACTTCTGCACTTTGGAACTCGCCCATCGAAATATCATCAAGAGAAACTGGCGCTTCCACAGAAATCGTTGCAAGCTCTTTCGAGAGCATCACAATATCCTTACTCTCCGCTAAAATTTTCCCAATACGCGGTGGCTTCACTTCTTCTGCATGTGCCAAAATATTCTCTGTCGTTCCATACTCCGTAATCAGCTTAATAGCAGTCTTATCGCCAATTCCTTTCGCGCCAGGGATATTATCCGACGTATCGCCTTTTAAGGATTTATAGTCCACGACCTGATCTGGACGAACACCCATTTTTTCAACAACTTTCGCTTCATCGTAACACTCTGTACTACTCACTCCACGAAGTGTAATGTACACGCTTGTACCACCACCCACAAGCTGAAGCGCATCTTTATCACCCGTGTAAACCACCGATTCGATGCCCTTCTTCCCCGCTTGATGCGCAAGCGTTCCAAGAATATCGTCCGCCTCATAGCCAGGTGCTTCCAAAACAGGAATCCCGAAAAGCCCAAGCATTTCCTTTACAATCGGAAACTGCAGGAGCAAATCCTCATCCGTCTTTTTCCGTGTTCCCTTGTACTCGGGGTATATCTTGTGCCGGAACGTCTTTTCTTTCACATCAAACGCAACCGCAACATCTGCCCCCTTATGTTGAGACATAATGCTGTAAAGCATATTCGCAAACCCATACACCGCACCAGTCGGAACGCCCTCAGGTGAAAAAAAAGCAGGCACCGCAAAGTACGCCCTAAAAATCAACGAGTTCCCATCTATAATCACTATTTTCTTCATATTTTAATTATACCACTTTCTATTTTACATTTTAAATAAATCCTCATGCGTTCCCGTACGAGTAAGATACAGAATCAAATCATCTTCTAACAATTCATAAATCAATAACCAGTTAGGAGCAATATGACATTCTCTACAATTGATATACTCACCTTTTAACGGATGATCCATATATTTTCGAGACAATTGTTCACCAGAAGATATTTTCTTTATTACGTCAGTCAATAAATTGATATTATAACCTCGTTTTTCAGCACGTTTGACATCTCGTTTAAACCGGTTGGATGGCTTTACCACATATTTCATGATCCCAAAATATCCTTCATCATTTCATCTACATCATCATACCCCTTATACAATTCTGGATTTTTTTTCATTTCTTCAACTTCCTTAATTGCAGCAATCGTTTCATTATTAGGGGTTTCATACCGAATAACGTCTAACATATAATTTATAATATTACCTTTAACACTCTCCCCTCTACTGGCAACAATACCCTTATATTGATTATATACCTCACGATCCATCGTAAACGAACAAGTAACTATTTTAGTATTCTTCACACAAAACCTCCTAGAATATTAAGATCCATTTGTATAATTAAATAAATCAACTTCCAAACAGCTAAGTTTACTTAGTAAAGTTAGTTTACTATATATCTTATAAATTATCAAATAGTATTTTTATTTATGCTAAACCATCTTCTCGAATAATTCCCCAAATTGCAAAATCTGCATATGTACCGTTTTGCCACGCCATGCCACGAAGCACGCCTTCCTTTGTCATACCAGCCTTTTCCATTGCTCGTCCAGAACCTATATTTAGTACATTATGCTTCGCCTGTACTCGATGAACACCCATCTCAAACATATAATCAATCACCGCTTTCAGCGCTTCCGTCGCATAACCTTTATTCCAATGCACACGAGCGATTGCATACCCAGCCTCTACTGTTGCAAAACCGAACATTCCAGCAACATCAATCGTACCAATAACATCATCACTACCCTTCTCACAAATAACCCAACGATACGCATCATCCGCATAGCCATTCAAGCGTTTCTCAATAAAATTCTCCCTCGTCTCATCAACACTCTTATGCGCTTCCCATCCCACAAATTTTGTCATCTCGGGATCCGAAGTGTAACGAAACATCGAATACTCATCACCAAGTCGCGCCTTTCTAAGATGAAGCCGCTCCGTGTAAATATCCTGCGTTCCCCTGTGTTTTATCTCGTGCATATATTCCTCCCTTCACTTTCTAACATTATATCACTTTAAACATAACAACTAAATCTACTAACTCAAACACAAAACTTGACAAAAAACAAATAAAAATTGTATAGACGACTCTGCAGCACCCACCACTAAACGTCTTCACAAAGCTGGTAAAACATAAATAATATAAGAGTAGCAGACAATTTTTTAAAATATCTGCAGGGCGTAGCCCGAAGCCTACCACTTACCCGTCTTAGTAAA